>JACCED010228490.1_pt1 | contig 43971 bp, 43 predicted proteins | sample 7455021 | NCBI WGS metagenome assembly JACCED01 (sample SAMN15323456, study PRJNA562643) | freshwater metagenome | isolation source: river surface water | place: USA:Blue River Watershed | collected 2017-08-19
CCAACTGGCGGAGTTGATCCAATTACTCGTCGAGAATTTTGGAATTTGATTTATGATGCAGCTGCATCAGGCATTACCATTTTTGTTACTACACATTATATGGACGAAGCTGAATATTGCAATAGGGTTTCTATCATGGTAGATGGCAAAATTGAAGCATTAGATACACCTGCTAATTTGAAGCAGCATTTTAACGTACAAAGTATGGATGAAGTTTTTCTTCATCTTGCAAGAAAAGCAAAACGCACCGAATAGCATGAAGCAGTTTTATCATTTTATAGTAAAGGAGTTCTATCATATTTTTAGGGATAGAAGAACATTGTTCATTTTATTGGGTATGCCAATGGTGCAGATTATTATTTTTGGTTTTGCCTTGACAAACGAGGTTAAGAATACAAAAATTGCAGTCATCAATCAATCCCAAGGCGTTTCTGCTACAAGGCTAGTTCAGAAAATCGAATCAAGTAGTTATTTTGAGCTATATAGTCAAAGTAAGGATGCTGCACAAATGGATAAATTATTCAAGAAGGGGGCAGTAAAAATAGCCCTAGTCATTCCTAGTGATTTTGATCCAAGCATAGTAAATCAAAATAAGGGCCAATTACAGATTATTGCGGATGCGACAGACCCAAATGTGGCCACAGCGTTGACCAATTATCTTTCGGTGATTATACAAGATTTTCAAAAAGAATTAAATCCTAATAGTTCGATACCTTACAAAATAGATGTAGAAGCAAGAATGATGTACAATCCGCAATTAAAAGGTGCTTATAATTTTGTACCTGGAGTAATGGCAATGGTATTATTATTGGTTTGTACGATGATGACAGCTCTGACAGTTGTACGTGAGAAAGAACTAGGGAATATGGAAATTCTATTAGCTTCTCCAATCAATCCTATTAAAATAATTTTAGCAAAAGCTGTACCTTATTTATTACTATCTATTATCAATATCACCACTATATTATTACTTAGTTATTTTGTATTAGATGTGCCTATTAATGGAAGTCTATTTTTATTGTATGCAGAAAGTATTCTTTTTATTCTGGTATCATTGGGACTAGGCTTACTTATTTCGGCGGGAACCGATTCGCAACAATCTGCTATGTTTATTTCATTAGTAGCCATGTTTTTGCCTACAGTGATGTTTAGTGGCTTCATTTTCCCAATTGAAAATATGCCTTTACCGCTTAGGATTATTTCTAATTTTATTCCAGCAAAATGGTTTTTCATCATTGTTAAATCTGTCATGATAAAAGGAGTTGGACTCAAGCTAATCTGGAAAGAGACACTCATCTTAACCTGCATGATGCTTTTCTTTTTTGGTATGGCGATAAAAAAATTTAAAATTAGATTAGCATGAGCCCATTAAGATATATACTAGAAAAAGAGTTCAAGCAAATTTTTAGAAATCCTGCTATCTTGAAAGTAATTTTTGTGATGCCAGTAATTCAACTGATTGCTTTGCCTATGGCAGCGGACTATGAAATTAAAAATATTAATATAGCAGTTATTGATCGGGACCATAGTACAGTATCAAATAAATTAGTACAAAAAATTACTGCTTCTAATTATTTTAAACTGGTAGAATACAATAGCGATTTTGAAGCTTCAATGGAACTCATTGAAAACGACAAGGCCGATTTGATTTTAGAAATACCTAAGAATTTCGAAGCTAATTTGTATAAAGAGAAAGAGACTAAATTATTTTTAGCCGTCAATGCAATCAATGGTGTTAAAGCAAATCTAGGCGCTGCATATATGACCAATATTGTCCAATCATACAATGCAGATTTTCGAATACAAACGATTACACCAGGCAGGTTCAATGAACTGCCCATTTTTGAGATCAGTTCCACCAATTGGTACAATCCAAAAATGAATTATAAGATATTTATGGTCCCTGGTATCTTGGTTTTACTCATTACAATTGTTGGCATGAATTTATCTTCAATCAATATTGTACGAGAAAAAGAAATGGGAACAATCGAACAGATCAATGTAACTCCTATTAAAAAGACGCATTTTATTTTAGGTAAGCTATTGCCTTTCTGGATAATCGGATTAGTGGTAATTAGTGTAGGCTTTTTAATAGCTTGGTTGGTATATGGGATTATTCCTTTAGGCTCTTATTTCACGCTTTATCTATTTGCGGCAATTTATTTGTTGGTAATTTTAGGCATTGGCTTATTGATTTCAACTTATTCAGAGAATCAACAACAAGCCATGTTGGTAACCTTTTTTTTAATGATGATATTTGTGTTGATGGGTGGGCTATATACTAGTATTGATAGCATGCCCGATTGGGCTAGGTGGTTTACTAGGCTAAATCCAATTTCTTATTTCATAGAAGTTATGCGAATGGTTGTATTGAAGGGAAGTGGCATTGTAGATACGGGTAAACAATTCCTAATTATGATTGGTTATGCCATTGTGATTAATACTTGGGCAGTTTTAAGTTATCAAAAACGAGCTTAACCTTATATTCATGCGAAAGATTATATTATTTGATGGAGTTTGTAATTTTTGCAATCGTACAGTTCATATTATTTTGGCACATGATCAGAATGCGAAATTTCAGTTTGCATCTAATCAATCTCAAGTAGCAATAAAGATGATGGATCAGATGTGCCTAGATGTAAATGTGCTTAATTCGGTTGTTTTGGTGGAGGGCGATCTGGTTTATACCAAAACTGATGCGATTATCAAGATTTCAAATGACTTGTATGGGTGGCCTCGTTTTTTTCGATTGTTAAAGTTTATCCCAAAGCCAATTCGAGATTTTTTTTATGATAGCTTTGCCAAGTATAGGTACAGATTATTTGGGAAACGGTCCATTTGCATGATTCCGGATCAAAAGTATAAAGATCGATTCCTGGATTAAATTTCACTTTTAAATTAACCCACTGTTTTGAACTACTGCAACAACATATTTAGGTGCTTTATTTCATTCACAGTTGTAGTGATATTAAATGGTTGTGTCACAAGTAAATCAACTCAAATTTTTCTCACCGGCACTAACAACAAACCCATTGCCATTTTCCCATTTCAAGAATTATCTGGAGGTGTAATTGTAGTTAAAGCTAAAATTGATAACTATATAGATAGTTTGAATTTTATATTCGATACCGGAAATACTGGCTTCTCAATCGATTCAAGTACTGCAGCTCAATTAGGATTAAAGGTAGTTACTTCTGATAGGTTAATCAAAGGAATTGCTGGGATCAAAAAAGCATTATTCAGTTACAATCATGATATCCATTTTCAAGGCTTCACTGCCAGGAATATGGATATGCATATTAGTGATTATTCCATTTTTGAACAAGTGTATGGTTTAAAAATAAATGGTATAGTAGGTTTTAATTTTTTTAGTAATTACATAGTCAATATTGATTACGATAAGCACCTTATTACCTGTTATATGCCTGGAGAAATGGCATATCCAACAAACGGCCAATTTTTACCAACTAAACTTTATAAATTTCCGGTGAATAGGATTGAATTAAAAGAGCAATCTTTAGTACATACTAATTCAATTTTCGATATTGGCGCTGGATTGAATTATTTAGTGTCAAATAAACTAATAGAAGATGTTCCTTTGTTCTCTCCCAAAAAGAAATTTTATCCAACACAAGTCGAAGGACTTGGCGGTAAAAAAACAATTGACATCACTGTTCTCAAAAAATTGAAGATCGGGAAGTATCATTTCAAAAATGTACCTGTTCATGTCTTTGATGACGAGTATGATGTATTGAATTATCCTAATCTTGGAGGTCTCATAGGGAGTGATTTACTAAGAAGATTTAATATCATTCTAAATTACCCCGACGAAAAAATACATATCACGCCCAACAGCCATTTCCATAGTCAATTTGACTATCATTATTCAGGAATAAGTTTCTATATGATTGATGGACTTGTTTCAATTGTTGACATTGCACCTAACTCGCCTGGAGCACTTTATGGATTCAAAGTTGACGATGTAATACTATCTATTGATCATAAAATCGTGACAAACCTACAGGCTATAAAAGACAATTTTGAATTGAGTCAATCTAAGCATATCATTGGCATAGTGAGAGCAAATCAATTAATTGAAATGCCAATTAGATTGAAAAATATAAAAAAGCAAAACTAGTTTTTTTCAAAAAACTTTTTAAAGAACAAAATCTGGTAATCAATATTGCCACTCCAATAGCTATGGGTATGTGCTCCCGGACGTTCTATATAGTCGTGGTTAATTTTCAATTGCAATAGTTTCTCATGCAATGCACGGTTCACCGGCATAAAAAAATCATCCACACCACAATCTATAATAATGGAAAGTTGATTGTTTGTTAAAGATTCAACTTGATGCATTACGGTATAATCAAACCATCTTTCTTTATTGGCCTCAAATTCACCTAAGGCATTTTTGATATCCCAATTCTTTGGGAAGGGGCGAAAATCAACTCCGCCTGATGTACTACCTGCAGCTCCAAAAAGATCGCTATGTCTTATGCCAAGATACATCGCACCATGACCACCCATACTTAGTCCTGTTATAGCCCTTGATTTTGAGGTAGCTTTTGTAGGAAATTTGGCATCTATATAAGGAACTAGTTCTTTCGTAATATAGGACTCGTATCTTATAGTGCTATCTATTGGACTATCAAAGTACCAACTACCTTTACCACCATCAGGGCACACGAAAATTATTTTTAAATCATCGGCAGTCTTAGCCAATTGAGGAGAAATTTTACTCCATTGCGCATAATTCCCTCCATATCCATGAAGTAGATAGACAACAGGGTATGTTTCAGCATTGTTATTATCAGTACTTGGCGTAATCACTACTACCTTGGTGGTTTTTTTTAAAAGTAAGCTTTCAATTTGTAGGGTATCAACTTTACCTGCATAGGTATCTAGCCCTATCAAAATTAAAAGTGCGATCAATATTTTTTTCATAAGTGTAATTTACCGCATTTTAAAGTATATTTAATTATTATGAAATATTACATTACATTTTTCTTTGTCTTTTTATCCCTTTTTGCATCGGCACAGACTGATTCGAGTAAGTCTGCTGTTTATTTGACTAGAATCACTATGGATGTTTCCGACATTCAAGATCCATTGCTTTTCGCATCTGCTATTGATATTAGTTTAAAGCCATCAAAAGTGAATGAAAAATATGCTACACATAGCCTTATTGGTAGCTTGGAAATCGGAGATGTAAGAACAGTTCAGTTGGATTTATTAGCAAAAAAAATGGCTAAATCGGCAATTACAAGCACCTTAATCAATTTCACTTTCAGAACAAGATCAGTGGATGATTTCATAGGTGTCTTTAATTTTATTTTTGAATTCTCTGATGGTAGCAACTATCCATATCGTTTAGGGAGAATTGCTATTGGGAATGATTTAAAATTAAACAGTATTTCTCGTACCATTTATATTCGGTAAATTTGAAGTTCATAAAACGCCCTAGGTATGACGATTAAATTAATAAAAAATAGATCTGATATAGGCGCAGGAACAAGAGGGTCTGATTTAGGAATAGACGCGATTGAAATTGCAGCAATCAATCAAAACAATGATTTTTTCCATCGCCATTTATTTGTAGATGTGGAGACGCATAACGAAACTATCTACAATAAAAACAATAATAATTTTGCCAAGAGAATTGAACACGTGGTTGAGCAATGTCAACGTGTTTCAGATGCTGTTAAGTTAACCCTTGAGGATGGCTTTTTCCCAATTGTATTGTCAGGAGATCATTCCTCTGCATTGGGCACCATTAGTGGTATCAAGGCCGCTAATCCCGATAAAAGACTCGGAGTCATTTGGATTGATGCACATGCTGATTTGCACTCCCCTTTTACTTCCCCATCTGGTAATATACATGGCATGCCTTTAGCTGCTGCCATATGGGAGGATAATATTGAGTGTAAAATAAATGAGCCTGGTACAACGACTGAGATACATTGGGGGAATATGAAAAGAATTGGCACATCAACTAAAAAAATCTTGCCACATGATTTAATTTATTTTGGATTAAGAGATTTTGAATCTGCTGAAGCACATATCATTGAGAAAGAGAAAATCAAATGTTATAAGGTAGAAGAATTAAGATTCCGTGGTCTTGAAGTTTGTGTAAAAGAGGCAGTTGAAAAATTACATCAATGTGATCAAATCTATATTTCATTTGATGTTGACTCAATGGACTGCGATCATGTTTCAACAGGAACAGGTACGCCAGTGCCCATTGGTTTTTTTGCCGAAGAAATCATACGTATTTTCGATAATCTACTGCTATCTAATAAGGTCGTCTGTATTGAGTTTACTGAAGTCAACCCCTTGCTTGACAATAAAGGCAATCTGATGGCAGAGACGGCTTTTCAAGTTTTAGACCATATTGCCCAGAAAATTTAGTTTTTAGTACAAATACTTAAACAAAACACTCGTTTTCATTGTTTTATACTTGAATTGAAAAATAGAAGTATATGCAATGGTTTAAAGTGGTTTTTGCTGGTTTATTGATCGTTTTTGGCGTCAATCTTACCAAAGCACAGGTTAAAGTTCAAAATACAGGCAAATTGAGTGGTGTTTTAGTCAATCGAAAAACACAGCAAAATGCAACCGGACTCTTGGTTACGATAACACCCGGCAATGAAAAAATGATTTCTGATAGCAATGGCTCATTTAGGTTTACGAACTTACTGCCAGGGGCCTATTCTATAAAAGTTTCAGGACTTGGAATACAAGATAAATTATTGACGAATGTGATTGTTACAACGGGTAATGAAAATATTTTGACGATAGAATTAGAACCCTCAGTTAATGTGCTGAACACCGTTACGGTAACTGGCAGAAAAAACACAGCGAAGGCGACGACCTTAGAAAGTCCACTAAGTATCCAAAGACTTACTTCAGAAGATATTAAAGCCAATCCAGGTGGCAATTTTGACATCAGTAAAGTGATCCAATCCTTGCCGGGCGTTGGGGGAGGTGCAGCCGGTGGTACTTTTAGAAATGACATCATTATTAGAGGCGGTGCTCCAAGTGAAAATGTATTTTATTTAGATGGCATCGAAGTGCCTATTATTAATCACTTTAGTACACAAGGCAGTGGTGGGGGCCCACAAGGTATTTTAAACGTGAGCTTTATTCAAGATGTAAAACTAAGTACTTCTGCATTTGATGCTAGATATGATAATGCGTTGAGTAGTGTTTTTCAATTTCGTCAAAAGAACGGCAATCCCAATCAACTTCAAGGCAATTTTAGAATGAGTGGTACCGAAGTAGCGGCTACCTTAGATGGTCCAATTTCAAAACGAACCACTTTTCTAGCATCAGTTAGAAGAAGTTATTTAGAATTGCTTTTCCAGGCATTGGATTTGCCAATACGTCCAAATTATTGGGACTATCAATTTAAAACGACTACAAAAATTAATGACAAAACAACTTTAACGACTATCGGCCTTGCCGCTATTGATGATTTTAAATTGGTTGCACCTAGAGAAGCAACACCTGAAAAATTATTTGCCATCAATAGTAATCCATTGATCAATCAATGGAATTATACGCTAGGACTATCTTTAAAAAAATTGATCCAAGATGGATACTGGAATCTATCATTGAGTAGAAATACATTGGATAACCAAGCGGATAGATATGAAGACAATGAAAAGCCTTCTGAAACAACACGCACATTCCAAATTAGAAGTAACGAAACTGAAAATAAATTTCGTTTTGATGTCACTAAAAATATCAATAATATAAGTTTGAGTTATGGCGTAGTTGCACAATATGTGCAATTTGATAATGCATTTTATCAACTATTTAGACCTGCGTTAAAAGATAGTGCTGGTAATACTTTACAAAACGCAGTAACACTGAACACGAATACTGGAGTTGATTTTTTAAGGTATGGTGGCTTTGTGCAATTGGGTACAAGGTTGTTGAATGATCGCTTAGCTATCAGTTCAGGTTTAAGAGCAGATGCAAACAGCTTTAGTGCAAGTAGTCAAAATCCGTTAGATCAATTAAGTCCAAGAATTAGTTTAAGTTATGCATTAAGCAATACGTTGAATTTTAGTGCAAGCTACGGCACCTATTATCGTTTGCCTAGTTACACGCAATTGGCATATAGCAACAATGGTTTTACCAACCCTGGTAAGTATATCCAATCAAATCACTATGTAGCTGGATTTGAATTGCTTCCGTCTAGTACCACGAGATTTACTTTTGAAGGATTTTACAAAGGGTACAAAAATTATCCAGTGAGCATGCTAGATAAAATTAGTCTTGCAAATAAAGGCATTGAATTTGGGGCCATAGGTAATGAACCAATTCAACAAGATGGAAAAGGAAGAGCATATGGTTTTGAATTTTTTGCACAACAAAAGTTGACTGAAAAATTCTTTGGCGTATTTAGTTATACCCTATATTGGAGTGAATTTTCGGGAGTAGATCAAAAACTTAAACCAGCAAGTTGGGATAATAGACATTTGGTGAGTGCTACTGCAGGCTATAAGTTGCCAAAAAATTGGGAATTAGGCATTAAATTCAGATATCAAGGCGCAGCTCCTTATACGCCCTACAATTTAGAACAAAGTAGATTGAATTACCTAACATTAGGATCTGGTGTATTTGATTATGACAAAGTGAACACATTAAGATTGAAGGCCTTTCATTCTGGAGATATCCGATTGGATAAAAAGTGGAATTATAAAAAAACAACCTTCGATTTCTACATTGACATACAAAATTTCTATGCGTCAAAAAGTACAGGATCTCCTCAGTATACTTTTAAAAGAAAAGACGATAATTCAGGTTTCCAATCTAACAATGGTAAGCCTGTACAATTGAATGGCAGTAACGCCATCCCTTACTTTCTAGAAAATGCAGAAGGTACGTTTATTCCAACTGTGGGTTTTATTATTGAATTTTAATTTATTTGAATTAATTTGATGGCCTACATGAAAAAACTAGAAACTAAAGTTCAAGAGTTAACACAGTACTTGTCTGCATTTGATAAGATAGATCAAACTATTTCATCTGCTAGTGTTGGATGGCATATTGAACACAGCTTATTGGTGATCAAACAAATTACTTCAACCGTAGCGCAGTCCGATTCTAGCTTGTACCAGAAAAAATTTAATTTTAGTCGTAGTTGGGTGTTTTTATTAAACTACATACCACGTGGAAAAGCGAAAGCGCCAAAAATAGTCCTACCTGGTAATGATTTGAATCAACAATTATTAGAAGATAGCATAAAACATACTTTCCAAGCTTTAAATTATTTAAAAGATTGTCAAGAAAATCAATATTTCATGCATCCTTATTTTGGCGCATTGAATAAGAATCAAACGATCCGTTTCTTAAGCATCCACACCCATCATCACTTAAAAATAATTGCTGACATTATTAAAAGAAAATAACTTAGATGAGCTATTTTTTAATTTGTTGATTGAATAGTTGGATGCATTTTATCAGGTCGTCTTCCTTTTTTATTTTTAATTTATTTGACTCAATAATTTTTGTCAATCTTTCGTTTTCTACTTTAAAAATTTCTGCTAAGTCTTCGTTTGATTTGGGTGCTTTTTTTAATCCAATGTTTTTACTGTACACAAATAATCTTGGAAACTTTTCAATGGTCCTTAGCATGGTTGCACTGCTGTATGGCTTTGCTTCTGTGACTTGAACAAAATAATATTTCAATAAACTAATTTCTCCCTTTGCCAATACTTGATAAATTGTTTTTACATTTTGTTTTTCAAAAACAGGGTAGCCAAATTCAAATAAAAAAGGACTGCCATTTTTATTGAGCAATAAGGATTGAATTGCAGGTAGTATCGCTAACTCTTTTCCATCGTCTGATTTAAAAATAATTTCGTTACTCAGTAGATTAATTTTTACCAGAACATTTTCATATCGTTGACCACTGATTAAGGTAATATCTGCAGGATAAAATTCGGTATCAAAAAACGGTGAGCCATAGTTCTCCATGTCAAGTCCCATATTAACTGTTTTACCAGTACCATCTGTCACCACCAACATCGATTGACCAATATCTTTTAAACTGAAATTATTTAAGGTTTGACTTTTTGCAGCGCTTGCTGAAAAAATAAGAATGAATAGGTAAAAAAATTTCATGGTTCATTTATTTGAAAAATAAATTTACATTTTATTCTTAGTCATTTTTGTATAAACGAGTTATTTAACTTAATCAGTTCATAATCAATTCATTTACCCTTATTTATGTTTAATAATATGTTTTTTAATTTTTTTATAAAGTTGGAACATCAATGACGGAACGTTAAAATAAAGCGAACGTTCGTTATGATTTTAATCATTTTTTTGTTTGTTTTTTAGTTATCGTATTGTTAAATCTTCATTATATTCGTCTAGAGAAGGGATGTTTTTTACCGCTTATCACAATTTGCTATCGAACATCCCTTCTAATTTTTAGAAAATTTTAATTACAAAACAAAACAACATGAGTAAAAAAATCATTGTAAGTGTTTGTGCATTCTTAATGACCATTATGGTTGGTTTCGCACAAACAGTTACTGTAACCGGTAAGGTTATTGATGAAAAGAATGATCCTGTTGCCGGAGCAAGTGTACTTGAGAAAAGCACTACTAAAGGTGTAAGTGCCGGCAATGATGGTACATTTACAATTTCGGTAAAAAAAGGCGCTACTTTATTGGTTTCAGCTTTAGGCTTTGAAAGCAAGCAAGTATCTGCTAACAACGCTAACTTAACAATCGTATTGACTTCTGACGTAAAAGCGTTGAGCGAGGTTGTAGTTACTGGTGTTGGTTCAGCTACAAGTAAAAAGAAGTTAGCGGTGGCAGTTGAATCTGTAAACCTTTCTAGCCAAGTTAAAGTACCTACAGGTGATGTAGGTCAACAATTGGTGGGTCAAATTGCTGGTGCTCAGATTTCTAGTACCAATGGTAACCCAGGCCGTCCTTTACAAATCTTATTAAGAGGTATTAACTCTGTTCAAGGTGGAACTTCACCAATGATTTTGATCGATGGTATTGAAGCACGCGGAACAAGTTTAAACTCTATTGACGTAAACATTATTGAAAGAGTAGAGGTAGTACAAGGTGCTGCTGCTGCATCTTTATATGGTGCGCAAGGTGCGAATGGTGTTATCCAATTGTTCACTAAAAAAGGTAAAGCTGGTAAAGTAAACATTGAATTTAGTTCAAGTGCAACTACCAATGAATTATTGAACATTGGCGGTTTATCTAAAGCTAAAAACCATGCCTTCGTAACAGATGCTCAAAACAACGTATTGACTGGTTCTGGAGCGATTATGACTTTAGATCCTTCTACTTTGGTTTACAATGGTGACGTTCAGTACAACTCTTTAGGTGTAACGAGCTACCAAAACAAACCTTACAATGCAAACTTAAAGTACATCGACCATTACAAGATGTTCTTACAACAAAGCTATGCATTGAATAACTCTGTGACTATGTCTGGTGCAAAAGATAAGTTTGACTTCTTATTCTCTGCTTCAAACAACCAACAAAATTCAAACTTCATCAACAATGGTGCTTTCTCTCGTTCTAACTTAACTTCTAAATTAGGTTTTGAATTAGCGAAGGGTTTGAAATTTACAAGTACTACTCAGTTAGTTTATACAAAGAATACATTGAATGACCAAACAGGTCGTAACGTAGTTTTCGCCATCAATAACGCTCGTCCTTTCTTGCCGTTTGATCAAAAGAACGAAGATGGAAAGTATGCAACTTATTTTGGTGCAGCGGGTGGTGTAAACCACTCAAATCCATTCTCTACCAACCAAGAGTCTAGTACTTTGATTGCTACAGTGGATGTGATCCAAAGTTTCAACTTAAACTATAAGTTACCTAAGTTTTTAGAGTTTGATGCTAAATATGCATTGAACTACAGCAATACGAATACGACGTATAAATACGACGAGCAATGGGGTAATAAAAATAGAGTGTTACAGAATCGTTACATGTATAACTATTCTCCAGCACCTACTGCATTTACTACTGGTGAGATCAATAACTTCGTAGACAGAACAACTTTCCAAAACTTTATTGGAACAGTGAATTTCCGTACAGATTTCGAAAAAGATTTCAACATCAATATTCCTTTAAAAACTTTCACAACAGCTGCATTTGATTACCGTCGTAATCAATTGAAATCATTTGGTGCAGCTGGTTTTGATGGTCCAGGTTATGCTCCATGGAACATGGCTCAAGCAGCTACTTATAGAGTCATTACTGATTATATTGAACCGTTTGTAACTTATGGTATTTTAGCGAATCAAAGATTTGAGTATTCTAATTTTACAGGTTTATCTGTAGGTGTTAGAAGTGACTTCTCTTCTGCATTCGGTTCTGGTGCAACAGCACAAACATTCCCTAGAGGTGATTTCTTTTTGACTTTATCTAACTTAAAGTTCTGGCAGAATTCAAAAATCTCGAATGTAATTTCTGAATTCAAATTAAGAGCAGGTTATGGTGAAGCGGGTATTCAACCAGGTGCGTTCCAACGTTTTACTGTGTTGGGTGCTGCTAACTTAGGTGGATCAAGCGTATTTACTTTCCCTACTACCAATCCAAATCCAAACTTATCTGTTGAGTTATCAAAAGAGACTGAGTATGGTACAGATATGACGTTGACTTTAGGAAAAGGACAATGGCTTAAAACTGCCAATGTTTCTGCAACATTGTGGAACAGAGAAACAGCAAATGCAATTTATAGAGTGGACGCTGCACCTTCTACAGGTGTGGGTGGTAAATTAGATAATGCGTTCGGTTTGAAATCAAGCGGTTTACAAGCTTCATTAAATTTGAACGTGTATTCTGGTAAAGATTTCAACTGGGATTTCATCACCAATTATTCTCAACAAACTTCTGAGATTTCTTATGTAAAAGGACCTCCAGTTATTTTATTATCTTCTGCAGGTAGTGTAGGTATTACATTACAACAAGGATATAAAATTGGACAGTTCTTTGGATTTAAGTTAATGAAGTCTTTGACAGATGTGAATCCTGCTACTGGTTTACCAGTTATCCCAGAAGCTTCAAGAGCTCAATATGAAGTGGCTAGCAACGGTTGGGTAGTAAACAAAGCAACTAAGCAAACTGTAGCGATTCCTGGACAATCTAGTTTAGGTGATCCAAACCCTAAGTTCAACATGAGCTTTATCAATAATTTACAGTACAAAGGTATTTTCACATTTAACATGCAATGGGATTGGGTTGCTGGAGCGCACTTGTACAACCAAACTAAACAATGGATGTATCGTGATGGTATTCACTCTGATTATGACATTCCTGTTACAATCAATGGTGAAACTCAAGCTTATACTGCTTTTTATAGAAGTGTTTACGCTGGTGGAGCTGCAAATGGTACTAAGAACTATTTCTACGAAGACGCTTCTTTCTGGCGTTTAAGAAATCTTTCTGTAGGCGTTGATATTGCTAAATTGACTAAAATCAAATTTGCAAATCGTTTACAATTAGTATTATCTGGTCGTAACTTGTTAACTTTCACTCCATACACTGGTATGGATCCTGAGGTAAACTATTCTACGAACTCAGCATTTGATCGCGGTCTTGACCACAATACTATTCCTAACACAAAATCTTACACTGTAGGCTTGAACGTAGGATTTTAAACCTTAACTTTTAAATTATTAGCAATGAAGAATAATAAAATTTTGGTTGGAATATTAGGGGTTACTTTAAGCTTAACAGCTTGTAAGAAAGATCTTGATATTACCAACGTAAACTCACCTACTCCAAGTAGTGCACAAAATGAAAACGGTGCAGTTGCTTTGGCGCAGGGTACCATTTACTTAAATGGTTTTTACAACTTGAAATATTCTGATGGTGTATATGGCCGTTTCTGGGCTGGTGCCATTGGATTCTCTGAAATCATGGGTGACGTGATTGGTGCGGAAGCTGCGAATGCTTTCATGAACCAAATCGGTTGTCCTAATAAGGTAACTTTGGATAATGGTACAGTCGTATTGAATCCTAGTAACCCAAAAACACAGTATGAATTAGTACGTTATGCAAATCAAAACTCACAAGGTGGTAGTAATACAACTTTCTACGAGTGGGCTTACATGTACAATATGATTGCTGCTTCAAATAAAATCTTGGAGTTGGCAGATAAAACTACATTCACAGGTGCTGGAGCTGCTACAAAAAAAGCAACCATCCAAGCTTGGGCTTATTGGTGGAAAGGGTATGCGTACAGCAGAATTGGTTCTACTTATTATGCAGGTATCATCCAAAACCAACCAACAGATGCAGTTTTAACCAATGGTAAGTATGTTACTAAGGAAGCGATCATTGCAGAAGCTGGTTCAAACTTTGATAAAGCAGTAACTGCTTTAGGTGCTGCAACCTCAACTGCAGATTACACAGCTATGCTAGGAAAATTAATTCCAGCTTATTTGCAAAAAGGGAAAGGTGGTGTTTTAACTATTGATATGTGGAAGCGCAATATCAATACAATGAAAGCACGTAACATCTTAGTAAATACATTAAAGTCTAGCATGACTTCTTCTCAATGGTCAAATATATTGACATTAGCGAATGATGGGGTTAGAGCAACAGACTTAGTGTTTACTGCACGTACTGATGCAAACGGAAGTTTCATTGAGTCTACTGTAGCTGATAAAGTAGGTCAAGCTGCAACAACTGGTTCAACAAATACATATAAATTAAGTGAGCGTTGGGTTCAAGATTTTGTTGCAGGTGACAAACGTAAAGACCAAAACGTGATTACTTTGGCTTCTGTTGGCTTGTTCAACACTGACCGTGGTAATTCATTCAATACACGTTACAGCTTAAAGTATGCAGGAACTGGTTTAACTGGTGTTTATACTTATGCAAACAACGTAATTGGTGCAAATGAAATTACAATTGCAGGTTCTTACGAAGAGAATGAACTAATGAAAGCGGAAGCTTTGATTATGACAGGTCAAGTAGACTTGGGCGCTGCGTCAATTGATGCAGTAAGAACTTACCAAGGTGCAGGATTAACTGCATTAGGTACTGGTTTGACTCAGGCTGCTGCTTATGAGCAATTAAGAAGAGAGCGTAGAATTGCATTAGCATTCAAAGGCTTGTCTTTCTATGATGCTCGTCGTTGGGATATCATTGCTCCAGACAAATCTCGTACTGGCGCTGTGGTGATCTCTTCTACAGGTGTAGTTAACACTAATGCAACAATCGTCTATGGTTTCTTAGACTATTGGGATGTTCCAGATAATGAATTAGCTTATAATCCAGCTGAAGCAGGCTCTGCTCCAACTAAGAATCCTAAGCAATAATTACTATTTAGGTAATATTTTGAAACAAGACCCCTCGGGGTCTTGTTTTTTTATGCCCCTATAGTAACTTTAAGGTAATAAACTCAATCAAATGAAAAATCTATTATTGTGTTGTTCGTTTTTAATTGTAAGCCTAAGCTATGCGCAAAGAAATACAATTTCAACTACAGGTAAGTGGGGGCAGCAGATTTTTCTTAGTGATGTCAATGGTCAAGCTTTTACTAATAAATACGATGGTATTGCTGGATCAGTCTACGATCAAACTGAATATCAATTAGCAAAAATCACTTTAAAAGACGGAAGAGTCTATAATGATGTGAAAGCAAGGATCAATTTGTTAGAACATGAAGTGAATTTTATTGCATCTAATGGCCAAGAGGGTTATTTAGGAAAGGGGATGGCAACCGAATTAGTTTATACTGTCCCTAAAGAGTTCGGCCAAGATTTGAAAGTTTTTCAATGTGGCTTCCCGCCAATAGACAATCAGAATAGGATCTCTTTTTATCAAATTTTACTAAATGGCAAAACAAGTTTGCTTAAATCAGTATATAAAACTATTCAAGAACGTAATAATGATTTATCTGGAGAACGCTACAAAGAATTCGCAACCTATGAAAATACATACCTTTTGAAGGACGGCGCGATGGTCCGTATCAAAAAAGATAAATCTAGTTTGTTGAATTTGTTACAAGATAAAAGTCAGGTATTACAACAATACATTAACGATCAAAAATTAAACCTAAAGAACGAAGCAGATTTGATAGCTTTAGTAAAATACTACAATACTTTATAAATGGACTTTGTTGGGCAATTAAATCAATGGGGTGCAGAAAAAAAGCCCTTTGTTTTTCTGATTGATTTTGAACAAAAAAAACCTTTGGCTTGGACTATTGATACCTGTCCAGATTGGTTCCAATATAAATTCACAAAAGTCAATTCAATAAAACAATCGAACGCAAAGCTGTCTGAAATAGAAAAGGGAATATCGTTTAATAAATATCCTGTTTCAATCTCAGATTACAATAACAAGTTCAAGAAAGTAATGAGTGCATTACATCAAGGGGATAGTTTTTTAATGAACCTTACAATTCCAACACCTGTTGATAACAAAGTTGATTTTCAAACCTATTTTAACCATGCACAATCTAAATATGTGATATGGCTAAAAGACGAGTTTATTTCGTTCTCTCCAGAAACTTTTGTACAAATTGATGCAGGAAAAATCGCAACTTTCCCAATGAAAGGAACGATTGATGCAAGTTTGCCAAATGCAAAAGAGATGATACTTCAGGATCCTAAAGAGTTTGCTGAACACGCTACCATTGTAGATTTGTTAAGAAATGATTTAAGTAGGGTGGCATCCAAAGTTAAAGTAACTAATTTCAGATACTATGAAGAGGTTCCTACACAAGATGGAATGATCGGTCAGGTGAGTTCTGTCATAGAGGGTGAACTCCCTGCAAATTATGCATCTAGTATTGGAAGTTTACTTTACGAACTTCTACCTGCCGGTTCCGTTTCTGGTGCACCTAAAAAGAAAACGGCAGAATTAATTGCCACCATCGAAGGAAAGGATAGAGGATATTATACTGGTATTGCCGGCTATTTTGATGGAAAAAATTTAGATAGTTGTGTGCTGATTCGTTATTTGGGTGCAGACCATATATACCAAAGTGGTGGCGGTATAACTTTTCAAAGTGACTTAGCATCTGAATATCAAGAAATGATTAATAAAGTATATGTACCAGTATTTTGAGAGCATCCGAGTAAATGATGGGGTAATATATAATTTATCCAATCATCAAGATAGGGTTAACAGAACCCTAAAGAATTTTGGCATATCTGAAAATAAAATTGAATTAACTGAAATAGTCAAAACGGCTCCAATGCCTCAAAATGGCTTGTATAAATTGCGTATAAGTTATGGACTTTATGGAGATTATCAATATGAATTAATTTCGTATCAATATAAGATCATTTCAAATTTTTCTTTAGTAGATATAACGGGACAACACTATGATTTTAAATCTGAAAATAGAGTCTGGATCAACGAGGCATTAAAACAATCAGGCAAGGACGAAGTCATAATGCATGACGCAGGATTTATTAAAGATAGTTCTTACGCGAATCTTGTTTTCCTTGACGGAACGCATTGGTATACTCCATCTAAGCCATTATTAGAGGGAACCCAAAGGGCAAATTTGTTAAATAAAGGTATCATACATGCAAAGCCAATTAAAATTGAAGAATTAAGACACTTTCATTCATTTAAATTAATCAATGCAATGTTGGATTGGGATAATGCGCCTGAATATAGCGTAAACTTGATCGTGAAGCCTTGATCAAATTTTCTTTAGAACTGAAATATAAATCTCAGCCAATTTTAATAAACACTACCTTTCGCCCAATTCAATGCGACAAGTGCTTTAAAAAATTTTGATTTTAATTCATAGCTTTTAAGAAGAAGTTCTATATATTTTATTTCTCTACTATTGACTAAGAATAAACTACTTTCGCCAATTTCAAAACGCTGCAATTCCGCATCTAAAAGTTTTTTGGCATTCTCCACACTATTATTTGTTACTTGTTCTTGATTTTTTAAAGCAATGATTTCAGCGTAGTATTTTTTAATTTTATTTTCAATCTCTAGTTTTACTTGTTTTGTCTCTTCTTCTAGTTGTGAAATTTTAATTTTTGCTTGTTTTAAATCTCCCCTAGCTTGTCTAAGAAAAAGAGGCATGCCAAATTGAACTCCAGCTTTATAATTATTATTATATAGAGGTTGCCCCGTTATGCTCGAAAACTCATACCCCTTATTTAAAAAATTATAATTCACTCTAAAAGTGGGAAGCAGATTCTGTGCCTTATATTTTTTTTCGACCTGTAAAATATCAGTTTTAAAATCCAACATTTTTATCTTGGGATGCATTTGACTCGCCTCTTCAATTACTTGAATTAAAGCTGGAATTTGAACTTGTCTTATGTCAATTTTTAACCAATTACTATCTGGCGAAATAGTTTCATTTAATTCATATGGCTGTAATCTTTCATTCCATAGGAAATTGCTCAGCTTGGTTTGTTCTTCAATTTGATCAGCCCATGCTTGACTTTGCAAGTTCATAATGTTTTGAAGTTGCAATAGACCCTCGACTGTATCAATTGCTGCCCTATCGCCAGATTGAAAGGACTTTTTGATAAATTCTAGTCTATCTTTAGTGTTTCTTTGAATTGTCGAAAAGGTTGCTTGCTTTTGATATGCGTAAGCCCATTGCCAATATGAACTTGCCCCATCCAAATACAGATCGTTCAAAATTAATTGCCTTTCTTCTTTTGTTAACTGAACGAATATTTTACTTTGAGCAAGGTCAGACCTTCTTTTATCAATCAATAAATCTTTTAATAAGGGCACTGAAACACCTATATAACTACTTTTTCCTAAAGTGGTTTCTTCGCTTATTTTATCTCCATAATTATTCTCCACACCCGCTTTAACTTCAACGCCAAACCAGGTTGGTATTTTTAACTCAGGGTTGCTATAGTAAAAGTAATTTTTGCCGTCAAAAGTTTTACGTTCATTGTTTACATAAAATGCAGGATCAAATGCACCTCTAGAACTCAAGAGCGCAGCATTAGACATGTCCACTTTTAAGTTGGCTTGTTTAGCAATCGGGTGGTATTGATTGATTAATTCCAGGGCGTTACTAATACTCAGTGTATTTTGTGCAAATACAGAGATTGGCATCATTAGCAATAAAATGAACTTATACATCGTCTTACTTTTCATATGTTTTATTGTCTTTGCCTTTCTTTTCAATCGTATAAAAATCTGGAGGGAATCCATTTAACTGACGCCATAATTCATACCAAATAGGCACATCGTTTAAAAGCGCAAATCCTTGAACACCCGTACCTATTTTTAAATTTGTTGGCCAATGCTTGGTTGCGGTGTCTGGTATAATTAATACTCTAAACTTGCCATTCTCGTTTCTATTGGATTCAATCGCACTAATTTTACCTGCAAAAGTTCCATAACTTGTATTAGGCCATCCAGAAAATACAATGGCTGGATACCCGTCAAATTGAAGACGTACGTCTTGTCCTTTGTTCAATAATGCAAGGTCCATCGGTTTTACAAATAATTCAACGGCATATAAAAACGAGCTAGGTACAATTTCAACAATCATTTCCCCATCTTTTACTATCTCGTTAATACCTGCTTTTTTTGCTTTTATAATTTGACCTGTTTGTGGCGCAATTAACCATTTTTGACTTCCGCGTATTTTATAATTACTAAGTTGATTTTCGTTCTTTGCCACATCTGCTATCACAGTGCTGCGTTCACTATTTGCATTGTCTATCTCTCCCTTTAATTTAAAAATTTTATCTGCATATTCTTGCTTAATCCCGTTTAATTCTACTTTAGTAATAAAAATATCTTGCTTTGAGTTTAAGAATTTTTGTTGTTTTTCCTGAAAGCCGGCTTTTGCCTTATTAAAGGTCTGTGTTCTTTTTTCATAATCTACCAATGAAATAATCCCATCGTTCAACATTTTATTTGCTCTGTTTATCTGACTTGTTCCAATTTCTAAATCAATTTTTGCAGCAGTAAGTTCAGCACTATCTATTAAAATTTTTCTTTCAAGTTGTTGAATTTTATTTTTAATCGATAGCTCTTTTAATCTATAGCCTTCCTCAAGGGCAGTAATTTGACTCCTCGAGTTCACAATCTTTGAAGCGTAAAAGTCAACTTTTTGTTTTTTAGCGTCTAATTGGTCTTGTGTACGTTCAATTAATTGCGGGTCTAAATAGTCATCTTTAATGTCCGCTAACTCAACTATCGTATCGCCCTTCTTAACATAGTCCCCTTCTTTCACCCACCATTTCACAATTTTACCTGGGATGATACTGTTTATTTGTTGTGGTCTCTGATCCTGAAATTGAGTAGTAACAATACCTGTTGTATTAATATTTTGTGTCCAAGGAATAAATAGAATTATTAAACCACCAGAAAGCAATGCAATAAAAATATTTTTTATACGTCGCTCAATATTTACAGAATAGATACTTTCAAACGCGGAATAATTTTTTCCTGTTTCTTTCTCAATTTTCTCTAGTAATGTTTTCATGTAGTTTCTATTTTGATTGACTTGGCTTTTCAATTAACTTAATTCCGCCTTTTTCCAAATGGATCACAAGGTCACATTTACTTGCAATCTCATGATCTTTGGTTGTAATTACAATCGTTACGTCCTTTAATCCAAATAGGTAATTTTGCAATGTTTGCTTATGATCTTCTGCTATTAATTTTAAAGGCTCATCTAATAGTAACATCTCAGGCTTGTTTAACAGAGCTCTAGTAATGAGTATTTTTTGGACAACCGAAGAGCTTAATTTTTTTCCAGTTGGTTCCATTTCTGTATCGAAACCATATTTCAGAGCTCCAAAGAAGTCTTGTAACCCAACGATTTTAAATATATTCAAAACCTCATGTTCTTTAATATCAGGGTTCCCCAGTGTAAGATTCTCCCAAAGTGTCGCTGAAAAAATATCTTGCTTTTGGAGATAGATTCCAATATGACTTCTTAAGCTATCGAGTTTGTAGTTGTTTATTGGCACTTGATTGAATGTCAAACTACCATCGAAATCCTGAAATGCCCCCGTTAGAATTCTTAATAAGACAGTCTTTCCAGAATCTCCATCACCCATAATGGCTACTCTTTGTCCCGATAGAATTGAAAAGTTAAGATCATTTAGCACTTTTATATCATCAAATCCAAAACACAAAGATTTGGCTTCAATTGAAATCCCCTTTTTTGCTACAAACTCATAACTACCCTCTGTTTCAATTGGCTTCTCTGTTATTTTATTAATTTTTTCAACACTTGTTAATACATCATATACAGTCTCTAGACTCACAATCAATTTTTCAACTGCATTCAAAACTGTTAAAATAATAATTTCTGCAGCAATGAACTGACCTATATTTATTTGCTGTTGAATCAATAAAATTCCTCCTACAATCAACATAGAGGCTGTAATCAAAATTTTAAAAACAATTAATGACCAATACTGAATTTTTAAAATTTCAAAATGTTTGGTTCTATAAGTTAGATATCCTTTTAATAATTCATTTGTCTTGTCTAGATGTAAATTGTATTTATTTGAAAATTTAAATGTTTTAATACCTCTTGCTATCTCTTGAATCCATCCTGCAATATCATACTTGTAATTACTTTCTTCTAAAGAGGCTTCAAATCCTTTAGGAGATGAGATATATAGAATTAAATAGAGTATAACAAGCAAAAGAAGACCAAATACAATAAAAACTGAGTTGTAGAATGATAAAAGAATGAGACCAAAAAATAATTGTATGACTGCAGTTGGAATATCTAATAAAAGTTTTGCAATACTTTTTTGTAAAGTTGGAATATCAAAAAAACGATTGACTAATTCTGGTAAGTGGTAAGTATCAATTTTTTTTATGTTTAATTTGGGTATTCTATGTGAAAATTCAAAAGCATATCTAGTGAAAAGTTTTTGCTGGATTTTCTCAACTATTTTCATTTGACTAATCTTAAGCATACCCGTAAATAATACGCCAGCAACAACAAGGAAAATCAATACCCACATGGAAGCAGGGAGCTTAGTTTTGCCGGAAGCAACAATTGCAAAGTTGATGATTGCTTGTATCCCTAATGGTAACGATAGTTGAATTAACCCTGAAAGAATAGAAAGCAAATAGAGGGCGGTTATTTCTTTCTTTTCGAGTCGGATCAAGCCAAATAACTTAAGCAGCGATTTTGATATATTTATTTTTTCCATTTGCGTCGATTAAACCCTCAAATCAAGGTCATTTTTTGCAACTTTGTTTACGATAAAAGTAAATCCTGCTTTAAATCTTCAAATTACGCTAGATTGGGTATTTTTCTCCTTTTTCGACGTATTTTAGACCTATCTTTTGTTTAATTCAAATGCCATGATTCCTTTTTTGATTCTTGTTTTTATTTCTGGATACTTGCTCATTACTTTGGAGCATTCAATACATATCAATAAAGCAGCAACAGCCCTTATTACGGCGGTTATTTGTTGGACCATTTTAGTTTTGAGTCCTGAAATTAAACAAGAAGCATTAAATGCTTTAAGTCATCATTTATCAAGTATCGCAGAAATTGTTTTTTTCCTACTGGGTGCTATGACAATTGTAGAATTAATAGATGCACATGATGGCTTTCAAAATATCACAGAGAAAATTAAAACGACGAATAAATCAAAATTAATTTGGACGATTGCATTTGTCACATTTTTCTTATCAGCTGTCTTAGATAATTTAACTAGTACAATTGTAATGATTTCTATCATTAATAAATTAGTAAAAGAAAAAATAGTTAAATGGCAATTATTGGGATTGGTGATCATTTCCTCAAATGCAGGTGGGGCTTGGAGTCCAATAGGAGATGTAACTACGACTATGTTATGGATTGGCCATCAAGTAACGCCGTTGAATATTATAAAAGAAACATTTTTAGCTAGTTTGACTTGTATGGTTGTTCCAACTTTAATCATAAGTTATAGAATTAAAGGTTCAATTGATTTGCATGAAACAACCCTGATCAATCAAAATGCACTCTCAAACGCAAGAGATCGAAACTTGGTATTTTTTATTGGTATATTGTGTCTTTTGTTTGTACCCATCTTTAAAACTATAACCCATTTACCACCTTACATGGGTATGCTTTTTAGTTTGGGCATCATGTGGGTTTTAACAGAATTAATGCATCATAAAAAAGGTATAGATGAAAAAGGCACACTGTCTGTCAATCATGCACTCAGAAAAATAGACACCCCAAGTATTCTTTTCTTTTTCGGTATTTTAATGAGTATAGCTGCTTTAGAGCAAGTTGGATTGTTGAGAGACGCAGCAGCCTATTTTGATCATTCTATTGGTGATATAAAGTTGATAGCAATTTTAATAGGTTTGCTTTCCTCTGTTTTAGATAATGTTCCTTTAGTCGCCGCACTACAGAGTATGTATAGTCTAGAAGTTTACCCAACAGACCACTATTTTTGGGAATTTTTGGCTTATACCGCTGGAACTGGAGGCTCTGTTTTAATCATTGGATCAGCTGCAGGTGTTGCAGTGATGGGATTGGAGAAGATCGATTTCTTCTGGTACCTCAAAAACATTAGTTGGATTGCTTTTATAGGTTTTATTGTTGGTGCATTTGTTTTTTTACTTGAAAATGCATAATTTTGATGTTTAAACATTGAAAATGAAAAATATAGCTAAGGTATATGCACCCCCAGCGCCTCATATGGTGGGAGATGGATTTAGGGTTCACAATTTTATCCCTTCTTTTCCTGCATTGTCTATGCAGCGGATGGATCCATTTATTATGTTAGATTACGGTTCTAAATTTGTTTTTCCTCCAGCACCAAGTCCTAAAGGTGTTGGTGTGCATCCGCACAGAGGTTTTGAAACAGTTACCATTGCGTATAAAGGACAGGTGGCGCACCATGACAGTTTTGGTAATTCAGGTATCATCAATGAAGGGGATGTGCAATGGATGACAGCAGCTTCTGGATTATTACATAAAGAATACCATGCCGAATCATTTGCTAAAACAGGTGGTGAGTTTCAGATGGTACAACTTTGGGTGAACCTTCCTGCTAAGGATAAAATGTCTGCACCTAAATACCAAGCCATCACGAATGATCAAATGGCAAAAGTGTTATTAGAAGATGGCAAGAGTTATGTAGAAGTGATTGCCGGAAATTATAAAGACCAACAAGGTCCAGCAAATACGTTTACAGAAGTGCATTTACAAAATGCAATTTTAGAAAAAGGCGTAAGGGCTGAATTTGATTTCCCTTCTACAAACAATACATTTTTAATTGTGATTGAAGGTAGTATCACAGTTAATGGAAGTGATCCAATACTAGTTGATCATTTTATAGAAATGGATAAGAAAGGAACTTCCTTTACTATTGAAGCAACTGATAATGCAAAAGTGTTGGTTGCGAGCGGAGCACCCATTGGAGAGCCAATTGCGGCACATGGTCCTTTTGTAATGAATACAAGAGACGAATTGGTGCAAGCTTTTAATGATTTCAATGACGGAAAATTCGGCCATTTAGAAGACTAGTAATTTTATTAATTTAAACATAGTATTATGCAAACAATATTACACAAAGCAGATTCAAGAGGCGATGCCAATCATGGTTGGTTGCATAGCAAACATAGTTTTAGTTTTGCCAATTACTACAATCCTGAAAAAGTACATTTCGGTGTATTGCGTGTATTGAATGATGATTTTGTAGCAGCAGGTATGGGTTTTGGATTGCATCCACACGATAATATGGAAATTATTTCCATTCCTTTAGAGGGTGATTTAGAGCACCAAGATAGCATGGGAAACCATACTGTGATCAAACACGGAGACATTCAAGTGATGAGTGCAGGAACAGGAATTAAACATAGTGAGTACAATAAAAATAAAGATCGACCAGTTAAGTTTTTACAAATTTGGGTGATACCAAATAAAAAGAATGTGACACCACGTTACGATCAAATAACATTAGATTCTAAAGATCGTTTGAATCAATTGCAACAAGTGTTGTCCCCTAATCCAGAGGATGCAGGTGTGTGGATACATCAAGATGCATGGTTTCACTTAGGGAAATTTGATCAGGATGTAACAACTAATTATACCATTAAGAAGCCAGGAAATGGGTTATATGCTTTTGTATTGTATGGTTCTTTTGAAATCGCTGGGCAAACACTAGCTAAAAGAGATGCATTGGGAATTACAGAATTTGATCAGTTTGAATTAAAAGCGTTGACACCCGATGCTGAAATATTGTTGATGGAGGTTCCAATGCAGTTGTAATCTATTTTATAGTCTATGCTAGCTTTTAAAATGATAATGTAACATTACATCGTCGTCAATTTTATTCACATTGATTAAATCAAGATTATAAGTGTCTTGAATACCTCTTGATTTGTCTTTACCCAGCATTGAGACTCCAAATTGATCATTCAAAATTTTTGGTGCAATAAACCAATATAATTCATCTGCGAATTTTTGCTCAATTAAGCTTGTATTGATTTTATTTCCTCCCTCAGTTAAAATTGAAAAAAGCCCTTTCTCAAGTAAACTAGCAGCTATTGATGAAAATATTAATCCGTCCTCATTAAAACTCCCTTTTATAAATTCAATTCTACTTGATTGACTAGATGTCCTATTTTTATTAGAAATAAAATAAATTTTTGTATTTGTTCTTTTGTAAAAAATTGGAAGAGAGGCATATTCCTCTTTTAACAAACTAAGTTCTTTATCAATGATAATCACATTGGTTTCAATGATTGGATTCTTATCTATGCGAATTGTCAGACTTGCTTTATCTTGAATAATCGTTTTATAACTAGTCAAAATTGCATCTGCATTTGTACGCAATTGAACATGAACAAACCGCCTTGATTTTTCATTGCTGATCCATTTACTTTCTTTACTTCTGTCGGCAATTTTACCGTCAATTGTGCTTGCTGTTTTTAAAATAAAATAAGGCCTTTTTTGAAGATGTTGCGTAAAAAATCTTCTGTTTAATAAAATTGCTTCAGGAACATTCATTACTTCAACTTCAATTCCATTTTGCTTTAATTTTTCGACACTGTTTACTTTTGGATTAGGATCTAAGCTTGCAATAACTACCTTCTTTATGCCATGCTTGATAATAAAGTCACAGCAAGGTGGAGTTTTGCCAAAATGAGAACATGGCTCAAGACTTACAAATAGTGTAGTCTTACGCAAATCTTTAATTTTTTTTAACGCGTCTTCAATTGCATTTACTTCGGCATGAGGTCCCCCAATTTTTTGATGATACCCTTCACCCAATATCTTACCATCTTGATCTAAAATAACTGCACCAACAAATGGATTAGGGCGAATTTCTTTGTCAGTGGCTTTTTTTGCCAATTTTATAGTGTATTCAATTGCTTCCTTCTGAGTCATTCGGTATATCTTTGCATTTCAAAATTACTCAAACTATTGCATATGTTTACAGGCATTGTACAGAAAGGAACTATACACCAAATTCATCCTTCCGAAGAAGGCTGGGAAGTAGCGATTTCGATGCCCGTATTTGCTACCATTGTACAACTTGGAGATAGTGTAGCTATTGACGGCGCTTGTCTAACGGTAACGAAAGTGGTGGACGAAGTAATGTATTTTTTTGTATCTACAGAGTCTATTGCAAAAACAATCATCCATCAATACAAAATAGGGGATATTGTCAATACAGAACTACCTATGCAGCCCAATGGCTACTTAGGAGGACATTATGTGCTTGGTCATGTAGATGCTACAGCTAAAGTCAGCGAAATCAAAATCACACCTACTGCTTGGTTTTTAACTATAGAAGTGCCTGAACAATTTGTAAAATATATTGTTTATAAAGGGTCTATAGCTATCAATGGAGTAAGTCTTACCATTAATGAGGTGAACCAAAACCAAATTAACTTATGTATTATTCCAACTACATTAGATAAAACAAATATCAATCAACTTTCAGTAGGGAATAGTGTGAATATTGAGTTTGATATTTTAGCAAAATATACGGAACAGTTACTACTAAAAAGAAATGTGTAATGTTTGATCATGTGCAAGAGGCATTAGATGCTTTTAAAAATGGGCAACCCATCATATTGGTGGATGATGAAGATAGAGAAAATGAAGGGGATATTGTTTTCCCTGCAGCTTTTGCAACTCAAGAAAAAATTAATTTTTGTGCAACATTTGCGAGAGGGCTTGTCTGTATTGCAATGCATCAAACCATCGCAAACCAAATAGGTATTTTGCCGGTGAGCACCAATCATGCAGATCCTTTCCATACCGCATTTTACGATTCTATCGACGCCATTCCTGCCCTAGGTATAACAACAGGTATTTCTGCCAAAGAACGCGCCATTACGGCTCGTCAAGTTGTCAATTCCAATGCCGCAGCATCTGATTTTATAAAACCAGGTCATTTATTTCCTGTAGTAGCAAAGGAGGGCGGATTGTTGGTTAGAAAAGGACATACCGAAGCAGCAGTAGACTTGTGTTTATTAACTGAATTGGCACCTGCTGCTATTATCTGTGAAATCATGGACGAAGCTGGTGATATGTTAAGAAGAAATGGGTTGTTGGACTTTGCTAAAAAACATCAACTAAAAATGATTAGCATTGAGCAGTTGATTGATTATAGGAAATCACTTGCAATGGATTTGACATTAACATCGAAAATCGATGAAACATCTATTGAACTAATTTCACAGGCACAACTTCCAACTGAATTTGGACTTTTTAAGTCGACAGTTTTCCAAAATAGATTCACAAAAGAGTCACATGTGGTTTTGTCCATGGATAGCGAACAATCAAATAGACCAATTGTTCGTTTTCATAGTGAATGCTTAACTGGTGATGTTTTTGGTAGTGTAAGATGCGACTGTAAAGCACAGTTGAAAAATGCATTAGAACAAATTGCAAAAAATAAACATGGTTACCTTGTATATTTAAGAGGACATGAGGGAAGAGGCATTGGCATTGGTCAGAAAATTGCAGCCTATGCATTGCAGGATAAAGGAGAGAATACCTACGACGCAAATCGAAGTTTGGGACTTCCGGAGGATGATAGAAATTATCAAGATGCAATTGATATCCTTAAGTTTTTGAAAATCAATCATTTTGATTTTATTACAAACAATCCAGATAAAATTGCAGCAGCTAATCATGCAGGGTTTGAATTTGAGCAAATCATTGTTCCCCCATTTGTTACTGAGCAAAATAAAAAATATTTACAGGATAAGGCAAGTATTGCCAATCACAAAATTATATTTTAACATGATCGCAATTATTAAAGCAAATTTCAATGCAACTATCACGGATTTACTTTTAGCAGGTTGTGTTGATGAGTTAGACGCTCGACAGGAAAAATATGCCATTTTTGAATGTGCAGGGGCAGTTGAAACAGTTGTATTCGCAAATCGTGTTATTGAAACAAACCAATATGATGCAGTCATTGTGATTGGTGCAATCATAAAAGGTGACACCGATCATTACGAGTATGTTTGTCAGTATGTAACTCAAGGGTTTGCTATGATTGCTGCAACCCGTTTAACACCTGTTATTTTTGGTATCTTAACAACACAAAATGAATCTTTGGCTTACGAAAGAGCTGCAGTGGATAAAATGAATAAAGGTCAAGAATTCGCTACAACAGCAATCGAGATGGTTCACTCGTTTAAAGTACTTTAGCTGGTACTTTTACCAAAACAGGTAGAATGCTTAATGAAAAATTATTTCACCTGTTCATATAGGTGATTGATCAAGCCGTCTGCCAGTCCAATCTTAGGGACATGAATTTCATCAATATTAGCCCATTTCATTGCATTTGCATAGATCCTTAAAGCGGGTACAATAACATCTGCTCTGTCTTTCTTTAGGTTATAAGTGTGTATTCGCTCATCCACTGTTAGTGGTTCAAGCACTTTGTAAAACTCTCTAATGATCTCAATTGGAAGGCTCTTCAATGTTTTCGAATTCACCATAGAGAAAATTTTATTGATATTGCCCCCAGAACCAATGGCAATCATCTTGGGATATTTCTTTGCCATTTCCTTTAAAGTTTGTTTTAAATCCTCCCAAGTTGCATCATCTACTTTATTTGTCAGAATTCTAACTGTACCTATATTATAGGATTGTTGAAAAGCGACAGTAGATTTATGAAAAAGTGTAACTTCTGTACTTCCACCTCCAACGTCAATGTATAGATAACTTTTATTGGTATCTAATAATTCTGCAATATGATTTTCATAAATAATCTCAGCCTCTAAATCACCACTAATCACGTCGATTTTAATACCTGTATCTGCCTTTATTTCTTTAATAATTTCTTTAGCATTGCTCGCATCTCGCATTGCACTTGTAGCACAAGCAATATAGTGATCAACTTCGTATACTTTCATTAATGCACTAAATGCGTCTATTGTATTCAAAAGCATCTTTTTCTTTCTGAACCCAATATATCCTTTTTCAAACACATCAAAGCCAAGTCTAAGTGGAATACGGATTAGATTTAGTTTATTAAATTCTGTTTCAGTATTATTCTTAATGACTTCGCAAATAAGCAACCTTGCAGCATTACTACCAATATCTATTGCGGCTAGAATCAATTTAGTTTATCTTTTACCTTTTAAAAATTTATATGTCTGCTCCTGTGATTTAAAAGGAGTTGCTTTTTCCGAAGGTACATATTTATTACTTAAATCTATATCTAATACTCTTGCTTTTTGATTGTCTTTTAATTGAATTTGTATGATATCAATTAGTTCTTTTTTTAATATTGGGTCTACAATTGGAACAGCTACTTCAATTCTGTGATCTAAATTCCTCACCATCCAATCGGCACTGGAAATATATACTTTTTGATTCCCTTTATTATTAAAAATAATAACTCTTGCATGTTCTAAGTATTGGTCTACAATACTAATAGCGTTTAGTTTACCTGCATTTTTTTCATTTGAGATTTTAAGTGTCAAAATACCCCTAATGATTAAATTCACTTTAACTCCTGCTTTAACTGCTTTATAAAGTGCGTCTAATAGAATAGTGTCTGTTAGTGAATTTAATTTAACCGTAATTGATGCAGCAACTCCTTTTTTTGCAATTTGAATTTCTTTTTCAATCAGATCTAAAAAGGCAGAACGCATATTAATTGGAGAAATCAATAAATTTCGCATTTTAACGATTGGCTTGTCCCCTTGTTGCCAATTAGCCAAATAATTAAAGATTTTATTGGCTTCGTTCATTAATGTAATATTCTTGGTAATTAAACAATGGTCCGCATAAATTTTTGCAGTTTTTTCATTTAGATTACCTGTGCTAATGAATCCGTATTGCACTAATTTATTTTTGACTCTTTTTTGTATCACACAAAGTTTTGCATGTACTTTCATATTTGGAATGCCAACCAATACTGTTATGCCTTCCTCTTCCATCACCGTTTTCCATTCTAAATTGGCTTCTTCATCAAATCTGGCTTTCAATTCTAGGAATACCGTTACTTTTTTACCATTTCTAGCTGCATTAATCAATGCATTGATAACTTTTGAATTAGACGCTAAGCGGTAAGCTGTAATTTTTATAGAGTGTACCATATCGTCCATTGCGGCTTCTCTTAACATATCCACTACTGTATCATATGCATGGTAAGGGAAATGCAGCATAATGTCTTTTTGCATTACCATGTCAAATACCATTACTTTCTTTTTAAACGCTGGATGTATAAAAGGTTTTGGTCTAATGTAGCTTGTGTCTTTTATTACATTTGGGAAGTCCATAAAATGCCTGAAATTATGAATATGGCCGCCCGGTATAATGCTACTTTTCCTGTTTAATCCTAATTTTTTAATCAGAAACTCTAACATTTCAGGGTTCATATCTTTTTCATATACAAAGCGAACAGGTTTTCCCTTTCTTCTGTTTTTAATCCCTTTTGTAATTTTATCAATAAAATTAATACCCACTTCTTGGTCTAAATCAATTTCAGCGTCCTTTGTAATTTTGAATACATGTGCATCAAATTGATTGAATTTAAAATGTGAAAAAATAATTGGCAAGTTAAATTCAATCAAATCTTCTAGTAACATGACAGTTGTATTGCCATTTTTAGATGGCAGAATAATGAATCTTCCAACAGATCTTGATGGGACTTCAATTAATGCGAATTTTTGTTGGTACGCATTATTCTTGTTTCCCATCACAATGGCAAGATATAAACTTTTGTCTCTTAAGTAGGGAAGTTGTGGCAGATTTTCAATCATCAATGGAATAATATCATGCCTAACCTCATTATCAAAGTAGTTTTTTACAAACTCCTTTTGTTCTGCATTTAGTTGCTTATTATCGACAATGAGTATTTTGTTCGACTTTAACTCCTTTAAAATATTTTGCCATATTCTATTGAATTCGTTTTGTTGCCTCAAAACAACTCTTTGAATTTCATCTAATATAACTTGAGGCGATGTGATCAATTCGATATTAGCGCGTTTTTTCTTATCAACAAATTCTATCATTCTTTTTAGTGTAGCTACACGAACCCTAAAAAATTCGTCTAAATTATTTGAGAAAATACCTAAAAATCGAATTCGCTCCTGTAACGGAACTGAAATGTCGTTAGCTTCTTGTAAAACTCTTGCATTAAAACTTAGCCAACTTATATCTCTAGGAATATGCTTTTGCTTCATAATTGCTTGATTGTTAAAACGTAAATGTAATATTTAACTTTTTCGTCATCGAATTCTAATTTAAAATTAATATTAAGTTAATAGTAAGGAAATATTCAGTTCACATGGAACTACGTACTTTATTCAAACAAACAAAATGAATAAACGCCCATTAGATGTCTGTGTCATTAGCGACATCCATTTAGGTACATTTGGATGCCATGCTCAAGAGGTGCTTAATTACCTAAAAAGTATTGAACCTAAAACCTTAATCTTAAATGGGGATATCATAGATATCTGGCAATTCAATAAACGCTTTTTTCCAGCTAGCCATATGGCGGTTATAAAACAGATATTTAGTATGGCTAGTAAAGGAACAAGGGTAGTTTATATTACAGGTAACCATGATGAGGCGCTTAGGAAATATGGACATTTTGAAATGGGTAATATCCAATTGACAGATAAGATTGTTTTTGAGATCAACGGTGAAAAAAATTGGGTCTTTCATGGGGATGTATTTGATAGAACTACGAAAGGAGGTGCTAAATTATTAGCCAAATTAGGAGGCTATGGTTATGACTTATTGATATTAATTAATAGTGCAGTAAATTTCATATGTACACTTTTTGGTCGTGAAAAAATGAGTTTGAGTAAGAAGGTAAAGAATGGTGTAAAAAAAGCTGTATCATGGATCAATAATTTTGAACAAACAGCAGCTGAATTAGCGATAGAAAACGGATATAAGTATGTGATCTGTGGACATATACATCAGCCACAACATAGGGTTGTTAGTAATGACAAGGGATCGGTAACCTATTTAAATAGTGGTGATTGGATTGAGAACTTAACGGCATTAGAATATGCAGATAAAAAGTGGTCTTTATACCAATACGATCCTAAACAATATGAGCAAATAGATACTAAAAAACGTATTAAGATTGTGCATTTACAAGAGGAGTTATCTGTTATAACAAACGAAGTTGCATTTCAAGTTTCTATATAATGAATATACTATACGCAGTTCAGGGAACAGGAAATGGCCATATGAGCAGAGCCATTCAGCTTTACCCATTTTTAAAAGCATATGGTAAGGTGGATTTTTTTGTAAGTGGATCTAACTTAAACCTTAAAACTGACTTGCCTATTGTGGGTAGAAGTAAAGGGATAAGTCTATTTTATAAAAGTACAGGTGGGCTAGACTACCTCAAAATTTTAAAATCATTTTCCTTTAGCATTTTTATGGATGCTTATAAATTACCTGTAAATCAATATGATTTAGTGATCAATGATTTTGATTTTGTAACATCATTGGCTTGTTTATTAAGAAGAAAAAAGAGTGTTCAATTCGGACACCAAGCTAGTTTTCAAAGCAGTAAAACTCCTAGATCAAAAAAATATAATTTGATAGGGGAATTTATTTTAAAACATTTTGTCAAAAGTTCTCATTATTTAGGATTGCATTTTAAATCATACGATAATGCAGTGTTCAATCCAATTATAAAACAAGAAATTATTGATGCTGAGCCAATTGATGATGGTCATATTTCTGTATATCTGCCACATTATTCTATTCAGTATCTAGAGCCTTTTTTACTTGAGCAATCACCATATCATTTTGAAGTATTTAGTGCTGAAGTAAAATCAATACAGAATAAAAAAAATATTATCTACTTTCCAATTAGCAATAGTGGGTTTACAAAAAGCATGATACGTTCTCATGGTGTAATTACAGGTGGTGGATTTGAAACCCCTTCAGAAGCAATGTATCTTAATAAAAAAGTATTAAGTATTCCAATAGCCAATCATTACGAGCAACTTTCTAACGCTGCAGCTTTAGAGCAACTTGGCGTTAAGGTAATTACAAAAATTGATCAAAATTTCAAGTCGGTATTTACTGATTGGATTGAACATACTTTACCAGTGAAGTTGAATTTAGAGCATTCTACCAAAGAGATTGTCGATCATTTAATTATCCAAACAACAAATAATAATCAATAAAATGTATAAAATTTTAAATCAAGAGAAAGAGACAGTGGCGTATATTCAGAATATGATGATCTTGAACAAAAAAAGAGAAAAAGTTATTGGATTGGTAATTGGAGATTGTTTTTTTGGGAATGACAATAAAGTAATTGGCAAAATTATTGATCAAACTGCCTATTTATTGAATGGTGAAATCATTGGAAAAATTGAAACCAATAAAGATAAGAAAGACCCAGCACCAAAAAAAGGACTGATGCTTGAAGCTTGGGATATTTTGAGCAACATCAAAAGTCATACCTCTGACTGGATCACGCTCACTAAAAAATGGTCCAAAAAATCTTTTGTAGAAGTGCTTCATTAGTTTGAAGTTAGTAGCTACATGTTAATTTAAAAAAGGATTACTCCATTTCTTGTTGACATATACATTAGTGCCTCCTAGTGTTTGCATAAAGGCAACGACTGCTGCTATTTCGGCTTCGGTCACATTTAAGTTTTGGCCATTTCCTCCAGGTCTTAATCTTGGATCTAGGTTAGTATTTCTTGGATTCAAGTTAATTGTATTGTAATGGTTAATTACAGCACGTAAACTTCTTAATACGCCAGTATGCATCATTGGTGTATTGACTGCCCCAGCTGCATTGGTGAGGTCTCTTAAGCTACCAGCTCTTGTATTCGTGAGATCAATTCCGTTGGCGCTATTGGCAATACCAATGATACCATTGTTTAATGTATTGTGATCAATATCAAATTCAGGTGCGTTGTGACATGCATTACAACCCAGGCCCCCTGTTGTTCTAATCCCATTAGCATTAAACACAGGAGCTGTAATGAATAGCGTTTTGCCTTGATTTTCAGTCGCTGTAAAATTAGGGAATGGCTGATTGTCGTTGTTCACTTGTGCTCTGCCTATATCATATTTAGAATCAAATGATTGTATACTATTGATGAACGACGCCAAAGAAGTTTGTATTCTATTTTCTGTGACGATGGTATCTCCGTAGGTAAATTTAAATAGCTCCTTGTAGTAATTAATCGTACTTAGTTTATTTGTAAGTGTTGTGAAATTACCCCTTCCATTTTCACCACTGAAACCCATTTCAAGATGGTCAACTATGGGCATGGTTGTTTGCGTAGTTAAATTCACAGCTCGTTCATTCCAAAAAAACTTCGCCTCATTGGCAAATCTTGTATTGATTAATCGCATTGAATGACGAATGGTTAATCCCCCTTCCACGCCCGCACTCACAATGGCTGTATCACCAAATGCAAATTTTTGTTGATGACAGCTTGCACAGGAAATGGTATTATTGATGCTTAAATTTTTGTCATAAAATAAAACCCTGCCCAATGTGGCGGTTTTATCAGTGATGGTATTGTTGCCTAAATTATTTTTTAAGATATAGGCAGGTTTGCCTTGATTGGCATAGTTCTCTAAATTATTAGGATCAATTGCGGTGCCAAATGTTATTTTGATTGTAGCATAAGGGTCGGTTATTGTCGTTATTTGAGTTGTAGTAGTAGCAGTTGTTGGAAGGAGGGTGATTGTATCATTTTTTGCACATCCTATCATGCCAAAAATGCCCGCAATAAGGGTTGCTGTAATAAGAGTCTGTATACGCATAGGATAAATTTAGCTTGTTTAAATGCATGGTTTCCAAACTAAGACAAGCTATTTACCCAATGGTTTAAGCATTGGCATTTATTTAACATCTTTCTGAAACATCCCCGCTATTAAATACCCCATCAAAGCACCATATAGGCTACTATTCATTGGTTTGGATGTAATAGCACAAGTGCCAGAACTACATCCAACAAAATGCCAATATAGCCAACCAGCTATTGCGCCAATGACGATGCCTATTAAATTACGTTGGTATTTTTTAACGAATGAAAGTAGCATGAATTAGCATTTATATTTTAGATTTCAATACATTCCAAGGCCCGCCATTGTACACTTCGATGCCTGCAGATTTCAAGATCGATTTTGCCATCCCACTTCTTGAGCCACTTCGGCAAACGGTGATAATTACTTTTCCTGATTTTTTTAATTCGGGTATAGCTTTTTGTATCGTTTGTAAAGGTATATTTTTTGAGGTCTTGATATGTCCTGCGTCATATTCTTGAGGAGTACGTACGTCTATTATGACTGCACCAGCTTCAACTAGGGCTTTAAAATCTGCTTTTGGCCCAAATAAATTTTTCAAAAATCCAAACATGGTAAATAGTTTATGTTCATTAATTGATTGATCAAAAGTCGGTGAAATAGATGGTATGTTGGGTGATATTTATCACGCAATGATTTTATTCCGTTATGTAACTTTGTATTATAAATGTATTTTATGAGAAAGCTACTTAGTAAAATTGATTGGATTTTGATGTTTAGATTAATGATGAGTGGGGCAATGGTTATTGTGGGAATCCAAACAAAGGACATGGTTGCTGGTGGTTTTGGTGCTTTTTTTGCCTTATTTTCATTGGTAAGTGCAAAATATAAAGTGGGCTGTGGTTATCAATCAGGTTGTGGGGTAAATCCGAGGTATCGCTCAATACAGAAAACGGAAAAAGTTGAATTCACTGAAATCAAATAATCATTAGGAATTAAATCTAAAGACATGTCAAATACAGAAACATTCGGAACCATTATTAAAGGTGATAAACCGGTTTTAGTTGATTTTTTTGCCACTTGGTGTGGTCCATGTAAAATGATGCAGCCGATTTTAGAACAAGTAAGTCAACAGTTAGGGGGTCAAGTTCGTATTGTAAAAATAGATGTAGATAAAAATCAACAATTGGCTTCACAATTGAATGTAAGCAGTGTGCCTACATTAGCCATCTTTAAAAATGGAGAAATTGTTTGGAGACAGCCTGGAGTGCAACCCGCAAATGTGCTTTCAGAAAAGCTAAAATCCTTTATGTAATTGCATGTTTCGTCCGAGATGTTAGCTAATCATGCGAATGTAGAGCTCCTCTACTTTTTTTCTAGCCCAAGGGGTTTTGCGTAAAAATTTTAAGCTTGATTGAATACTTGGGTCAATATTGAAGCAGTTAATGGGAATATGTTGCCCTAGATCCTCCCATCCAAAATGGCGAACTAACTCCTCTACAATAAATGCGAGTGTTTTTCCGTGCAAAGGGTCTTTATGCGTTTGTTCCATACGCAATATTAAGTAATTTGCCGCTATGAATGCACACCGGTACTTTTTATTGAATAAGCCAATGAATATGGTGTCGCAATTTGTAAGTACGCATCAAGTTCAACTACTTTCAAATATTCATTTTGATTTTCCAGAGGGGACGCATGCTATTGGCAGGCTTGATCAAATGTCTGAAGGCTTGTTACTATTAACGACCAATAAAAAAGTAACAAAATTATTATTCCAAGGGATTCGTCCACATACAAGAACTTATTTAGTACAAGTCAAGAATAAAGTCAATCCATCGACCTTGGAATCATTGCAAAATGGGGTAGTGATCTCTGCCCCCAATGGTACCACTTATACTACGGCGCCTTGCAAAGTAGCGTTAATAGATCCTCCAACTGCTTTGTGGGATAATAGAGTTGTATTGCACAAAAATCAATCATCAGATTGGTTGAAGATTGAATTAACAGAAGGTAAATTTCATCAAGTACGTAAAATGGTGGCCGCGATGCATCATCGTTGTATTCGTTTAGTAAGGTGGTCGATAGAAGACCTTACTGTGGAATATATATCGCCAGGACAAATTAAAGAAATCGACGAGGCGCATTTTTTTAATGCTTTGAATTTGGAATAGTACTATGCCTTTTTAATCGAGTAACCTATTATATAGCACTATTTGCTTAAAACCAATCTTTAAACTTGCTCAAGTCTACATTGCCTCCGCTTAAAATGATGCCCACTTTTTTTCCTTTAAACAATGCTGGATTTTTTAAAACAGCTGCTAATGGGACAGCGCAACTAGGCTCAATAATTATTTTCATTCTTTCGTAAACCAATCTTAATGCAGCTTTAATTTCATCGTCTGACACTAAAAGGATATCACTTACATGTGCTTTTATGATAGCAAGTGTTCGATCGCTTAGTGTGGTCATCAATCCATCCGCTATGGTATTGATGAATGGCGCTTTTTCTACTTTACCAGATTGTATACTTAATACTGCGTCTGCAGCTCCTTCAGGTTCTCCTGCGTATACTTTTAATCCTGGTTTAAAATAATGTGCCCCTAAACAAGTTCCTGATAACAATCCGCCTCCGCCAACAGGCGTAACAACAATGTCTATATCTGGTATCGCCTCAATCATTTCCTTCACACAGGTTGCTTGCCCTGTAATCACTTCGTCGTTATCGTAGGGATGTATAAATGTGGCACCTGTTCGGTCCACAATCTCTTGTAAAGTTGATTCCCTAGCTGCTTGGTTGGATGCGCAAATAGTCACTTCTGCACCATATCCTCTTACTGCATTTACTTTAACTTGTGGAGAGGATTCTGGCATGACGATATAGGCTTTTATGCCTAACATTTTTGCGGCAAATGCTAAGGCTTGTGCATGATTGCCTGATGAATGTGTTGCAACTCCTTTCTCCATTTGTTCGGGTGTTAATTGCAAACTTGCATTCATGCCACCTCTAATTTTGAAAGCGCCAATTTTTTGAAAATTCTCACATTTAAAATACAAGTCCAGCCCAGAAAGTTCATTGATGCTTTTGTTGGTCATGATTGGAGTTGTATGAATATAAGGTGCAATCCTTGCTGCAGCTGATTCAATTGATTCTTTTGAAATTTTCATAGCATGAATTTAAACAATATTTCCTTATCTTGAATGATGCAAATTGAACACAAGAAAATTGGTGTATGGACAAGTACTTCACTTGTAGTGGGTAACATGATTGGAGCAGGCGTATTTTTAATGCCTTCCGCATTGGCAAGCTTCGGTAGCATCAGTTTAATTGGCTGGATATTTTCTGCTATTGGGGCCATTGTGATTGCGAAAATATTTGCCAATTTAAGTCAATTGATCCCTTCTGCAGATGGCGGTCCGTATGCTTTTTCAAAAGCTGGTTTGGGAGACTTTGCTGGCTTTCTTGTTGGCTGGGGGTATCTCATTTCAGTTTGGACAACCAATGCGGCCATTGCCGTTTCATTGGTGAGTGCATTGAGCACCTTTTTTCCTATTCTTGCTCAAGATGGCGGTATTGCTTTAGCTACCGGATTAGCATGCCTTTGGTTACTCACTTGGGTAAACACATTGGGCGTTTTTGCGTCTGGACGAGTTCAGTTAATCACAACGATACTTAAAGTAGTGCCACTTGCCTTGGTCGCTATCGGTGGGCTATTATTTTTAGATGTGCAAAATTTATTGCCATTTAATATGAGCGGAACAAGCAGCTGGCAGGCGATTACAGCTACGACAACATTAACCTTTTTCGCATTTTTGGGTATAGAATGTGCTACCATCCCATCCAGTAGTGTCGAAGATCCAGGACAAAATATTTCAAAAGCAACTATGCGTGGTGTATGGATTGCAGCTGCTATTTATGTATTCAGTACTGCAGCTATTATGGGGATGATTCCTGCAAGTCAATTAAAAATTTCAATTACGCCTTTTGCTGATGCTGCAGAAAAAATTTATGGACATGGTGCAAAATACTGGGTGAGTGCTGGAGCTGCTATTGCTGCTTTTGGTGCTTTAAATGGTTTTATATTAGTACAAGGACAAATGCCTTATGCGATGGCAAAAGATAAATTGTTTCCTGCGTTTTTTGCTAAACAAAATCGAAAAGGTGTTCCAGTTAATGGGGTGATTGTATCTAGTATCATCATCACAATTTTAATGTTCATGAACAATTCTAAAAACTTAGCCAATCAATTTAAACTATTGATTCTTTTATCTACGTTTTTCACTTTGCTTCCTTATTTATTTACGACAGTGTCTTATTTAATTGTTCGTGCGAAACAAGCAACTAAATATAGTAGCGCCAAAACTGTTTCAGCAATTGCATTAAGTTTATTGGCATTCTCATTTTCTATGTGGATGATTATTGGCTCGGGACAAGAAATTGTATATTGGGGATTTATCATGTTAATGATGGGTGTACCTTTTTATGTCTACATGGTCTATAAAAAATAAGATTGAATTTTTTCTTTTATCCAACCATTTGGCCTGCCAGCATAGATATTTTTTGCACCACTGAATAAGTAGGCTACGATACAAGCTATAAAAATATAGACTGCGTATTTGGATCCGAAAAGTTCTATACCCAATACCATCGCACTCAGCAAGCAATGTGTTGCCCCTGCAAAAACTGCTACAAGACCTAGTCCTGCGAGAAGACTGATAGGTAAAGGGATAAAGGCAATTAAAATACTCCCTAGTACAGCACCAATAAAGAACAATGGGGTTACTTCGCCTCCTTTAAAACCAACACTTAGTGTCAGGCTAGTTAAAAGCAGCTTTAATAAAAAATCCCAGTTCCCTTGTGGATGTATAAATGCATCTTGAATGTTTGTAAGTCCCAAACCTGAAAGCTTTTCTTGATGCGTTAATAGTATCAATGCTGCAATTAACATACCGCCAATAAAAGTACGCAATGGCGGATATTGAATAGAAGAAAAAATAGAAGTAAATAGTTGGGTTGAAATAAGATAGAGCAATGCGGTTAAGCCAAAAATTAAACCAGCTATTCCAATCCATCCAATTGTTTGAAATGAATAATCATTGAATGCAATAATATTGTAATTAGCGTGTTCTATGCCCCAGCTTAAACAGGTCCAATGGGCAAGGTATGCAGTTAATATGGTTGAAAAAATAAAATACCACTTTGTTTTTTTAAAGCTAAAAAATTCAAGTGCAAAAATACTCGCCGCTAATGGCGTACCAAACACTGCCGCAAAGCCAGCACTAACACCAATACAGGTTAGTAATCTTTGAGCTGGCTTGTCTAAATTTGTCCACCTATTGAATTGACTAGCTATACTTGCACCCATTTGCACTGCGGTTCCCTCTCTTCCCGCAGACCCGCCACCTAAATGCGTTAAAATGGTACCTGCAAAAACTAAAGGAGCTAATGCAATAGGGATTGGTTTTTCATTTCCAGTTTCATTTAAAAAATTACGTATGATATATTCATTTCCATTATTGAGTGATGGGTTTATTTTTAAGTAAATAAAACTTACGACCAATCCAATCAATGGAAGGCTATAAATGAGCCATAAATTGCTGACCCTTATCTGTGTGGTAAAATCAAGTAGGCTAAGAAATCCAGCTGATGCTGTTCCTACTATTGCTGCAGTAGCAGATATTAAGAAGATCCATTTTATTATATTTAGTATCATCTATTCAGTTTTATGAACAAAGCTTTAAGGGTGAAAATACAACTTTAGTTACTTTATCTTTCTGTTACATTACATACTGGTTAATTGTAAGCCAAATTTGCACATATTCATCCATTTTTTGGAGTTTTTATTTATTTAGCTTTTATATTCGCATTGTATGAAGAAAAGGCTAATTGGTATAATATTGACTTTGGTGTTGGCTACACAGATTTTTCCTGTGGACGGGCTCCGCTTTTGGTCACAAATCATGCAATCAACAGATGAAATATCAACAAGTGTTTTATTAACGATAGAAGAAGAGGAAGTGGAACAAATTCAGTTCAAATTAAAAAATATTGATTCAAGTAAGGCTCATTTTTATGAGCGCATTACAAATGTGTCAAATGCTCAGGCTGTCTACAAAACCATTTCTCATATAGGTGAAGTGATTGATCGCAATGATCCAATCTTAATACCGCCTCCTAATCCAGCAATTTAAATAGATAAATTAATATAGCATACTTTGTTTCAATGTAAAAACATTGATGATCATGGTGTGACTTTATCAACTGCTCATTTAAATAGACCATTTAATGCGAATTAGCACTAAATGAATTAACAGGATTATATCAATATATGAATAAAATGAATTTAAATAAACCAACGCAAGGATTAAGTTTTATGTATTTAAAAGAGGATCTTCCAGCCGGGCTAGTTGTCTTTCTGGTTGCATTGCCTTTATGCTTAGGTATTGCATTGGCATCTGGAGCGCCTTTGTTTTCTGGCATTATTGCTGGTATTGTGGGCGGTATTGTAGTAGCATTTGCAAGTGGGTCTGCATTGAGTGTAAGCGGCCCTGCTGCAGGATTGACAGTGATTGTATTAAATGGGATTACTACTTTAGGATCTTATGATCAGTTTTTGGTAGCAGTTGTGATTGCTGGAGTTTTACAAATAATACTAGGATACTTGAAAGCAGGTGTGATCGGATATTATTTTCCATCTAGTGTCATAAAGGGTATGCTTGCGGCTATTGGCATTATTCTTATTTTAAAACAAGCCCCAATTGCAATTGGTTACAATAAAGCTGCTGCTTTATCCTATCATTTTGGCTCCATGATTATTGCGAGCGTATCTATTGCAATCATTTTATTCTGGGAGCTACCTGTTTTAAAAAAATACACTTTTTTTAAATTTGTACCAGGCGCTTTAATTGCAGTGATCACTGGTGTTTCATTCAACGCCTTCTTCACAACCTATTATCCAGCTTGGGCTTTAACATCAGATGCATTGGTAAAGTTGCCTGTTGCAAAAAATAGTACTGAATTTATCGGCCAGTTTACACTACCCAATCTATCGGCTTTAGGCAACTATCAAGTGTACATTATTGCTGTAACTATTGCCATTATTGCAAGTCTTGAATCTTTATTGAGCACAGAAGCTGGTGATAAGTTAGATCCACACAAAAGAGTTACTCCAACCAATAGAGAACTAAAAGCACAAGGTTTGGGCAATTTGATTTCTGGCATGATTGGGGGATTGCCAATGACTGCTGTGATTGTAAGAACTTCTGCTAACGTAAATGCCGGTGCTAAAACAAAGCTTTCTGCGATTTTTCATGGCTTGTTATTACTTATTAGTGTGGTGGCATTTGCATCAGTTTTGAATCAAATACCACTGGCATGTCTTGCTGCTGTTTTACTAGTTGTGGGATATAAATTGGCCAAGGTTTCCTTGTTCAAAGAAATGTACCAACTAGGATGGGAGCAGTTTGTACCTTTTATAGTGACTGTTGTTGCGATACAGTTTAGTGATCTACTTAAAGGCATTGCCTTAGGGATGTTAGTGGCTATATTTTATATCTTAAGAACGAATTATCGTCGTGATTACGAAATTCACCATGATAAAAAAACTGAAGGTGGTTCAATCACAATCAAACTCTCTGAACATGTTACTTTTATTAATAAAGGCAGCATCGCAAAAAAACTAGCAGATATTGAAAATGGCGCCAAAGTGATTATAGATGCTAGTCAATCACATTATATTGATCTGGACGTAATAGAAATCATCTATGATTTTGAGATTGCGGCTAAATTAAAAAACATAAATGTAACTTTGATCAATATGCCTGCAAAGATGGCTGTATCTGGACATTAAGCTTACTTCAAATTAGTAAGTTTATTTTTGAAATTTAAATAACAAAACAAAATGGAAAAATCATATAAAAGACTCATTGAAAACAATAAAAGTTGGGTAGCGGATCAGTTACAACTTGACCCTGATTTTTTTGAAAAATTATCCAATGGACAGTCCCCAGAGTACTTATGGATAGGTTGTTCAGATAGTAGGGTGCCGGCAGAATCCATTACAGGAACTGATCCAGGTGAAATGTTTGTTCATCGCAATATTGCTAATATGGTAGTACATAGTGACATGAATATGTTGAGTGTACTTTCTTATGCGGTAGATGTATTGAAGGTAAAACATATCATTGTTTGTGGGCATTATGGCTGCGGCGGTGTGATGGCCGCCATGAAAAATCAACAATTTGGCTTAATCGACAACTGGTTAAGACATATTAAGGATGTGTATCGATATCACCATAAAGAACTTGACATAATTGAAGACGAAAATGCAAGAGCAAGAAGGTTTGTTGAATTGAATGTACAAGAGCAGGTGCATGATTTAGGCAAAACTTCCATTGTCCAAAATGCTTGGAAACGAAATCAACCATTGCATATACATGGTTGGGTGTATGACATCCATGACGGATTGATCAACGATCTTGGCGTTAACTTTACTTGTCCAAAAGACTTACATAACGTCTATCATTTAGATTAATAAATTGTTATCAATTGTAAAGGCGCTTCATTTTTGAAGCGCCTTTTTTGTACCTGCGTTAATGATAATATTATGTTCATATTAAGGTAACAATTAGGTAATGTGGGATTTTGATCTTTGCGATATAAATAAAAACATATCGTGAAAAGAATTCTACTATTTGTACTTTGCTTTGTTACAGTGGCCTCTGTCAAAGCTCAAAAAGCAAAGTTGACAGGTAAAGTTTCAAATGTAAAAAACGAATTATTGGTTGGCGTTACAGTCACCC
>JACCED012475304.1_pt1 | contig 43939 bp, 43 predicted proteins | sample 7455021 | NCBI WGS metagenome assembly JACCED01 (sample SAMN15323456, study PRJNA562643) | freshwater metagenome | isolation source: river surface water | place: USA:Blue River Watershed | collected 2017-08-19
CGCTTATAGTAACATAGCTATCACAAATAGTAATGTTAGTGGACAATCTAACTTTATATGGAGTAATCTGTTCATTCAATCTAATGACATCTGGACTAATGTAACAGGTTTCTCTAATGACGCTTACAGTAACATAGCTATCACAAATAGTAATGTTAGTGGACAATCTAACTTTATCTGGAGTAATCTGTTTATTCAATCTAATGACATCTGGACCAATGTAAATGGATTTTCTAATGACGCTTATAGTAATGTAATTGGATTTTCAAATAATTCATATAGCAATTTTAATACAGCATCCAATGCAATACATGATATAACATTATTTATCCAAGTTATATATCAAGGTATACAGAATTCTTCAAATGAAACAGAATTCTTTGTATATCTATCTAATAATTTACCTGTTAATCCAACATATTAAAATTATTATAAAAAGTATTTTTTTATAAAAAATTTTTCATTTTTCTAAAACTTTTTTATAAAATTATTTTTCTAAAAACTTTTTGTAAAATAAAATTTTTTATAAAAGTTTTCTATTGAAATTGTAAAATATGAATATTCAAGATATTACTAATGAATTATATTTTTATAGCATAAATGAGTTTGTAACTAAAAGAGTTAAAATTACAGACGCTATACAACTCATAACTTATTGTATGGAATTAGTAGATAAAAAGAATATATCTGGTCCTCAAAAGTCAGAAGTAGTAAAGGGTCTAGTTACAAAACTGACATTTCAATATTTTGATGGATTAAAAGAAAGCTTATCACCAGAATGTATATCTAATTTAAATTTATTAGTAAAAAACAATCTATTACAACCCTTGATGGATAATATATATAATGCATCAGTTGGACGTACAGCTATTAGTAATAATAATACAGCAACAAATGCACCTTACAAACATTATAATATTGAATTACAAACATGGAATGCTAGACTTATGGGATTTTAATAATACATATTTTTGAAACTAGATTCAGTAATTAAATTAATACATCACACAATTCAAGAAAAATCATTTTTTTCATCATCATAACATCTTTTTGTTAGTATATATCAAATGTCATCAGAACCAAAGAAAAAAATAGTTAAAAAAACCAAAGAAATAGTAGAAGAAGATACTGATAATTATATTAGCAAAGATATCAAAAATTTTGATGATATACAAAAGATATATAAAGAAGCACAAAATACCAGATTTAATATAGATGTATCTCCTAAATCTTGGGTATTACCAAATAGAGTTAAATTTTCAAAAAACTGGTTAGATACAACTTTTAAATATTCTGCTGCAAAACTTAAACAAAAATGTACAGAATGTTCATCTGTCGACGAGACATGTCCAGCAGTTAAAACTGATTCTGTAAATTTATTTCCTCATCAAAAATTTATAAAAGATTATATACAATTTGATAGTCCATACAGAGGTCTATTATTATATCATGGTTTAGGAAGTGGTAAAAGTTGTAGTTCTATTGCAGCTGCAGAATTATTAATGAATCATATGGATGTAATAGTAATGTTACCCGCATCCTTACGTGGAAATTATATGAATGAAATAAAAAAATGTGGAAGACAATATTACAATATGAAACAAAGATGGACATTTATCCCGATTAAAACATTTGAATCAAGACTTTCAGATGTCGTGGATCTTGTTAAAATAGATTCAGAATTATTAAAAAAACATGGTGGATTATGGTTACCACATAATGTAACTGGAAAAAAACAGAATTTCGTTACAATGACATCTTCTACACAAAAACAAGTTATAGAACAAGTAGACAATATAATTACAAATAGATTTAGTTTTATAAATTATAATGGTCTTAAAACAGCAAATATTACAGAAATGATAAAATCTGGTAATCCATTTGATGGTAAATGTATTGTTGTTGATGAAATACACAATCTTGTTTCTAGAATTGTAAATGGTGGTAAAATAGGTTCTGCATTATATAAATTATTAATGTCTGCTAAAGATTGTAAACTGATTTTATTATCAGGAACACCTATTATTAATTATCCTTATGAAATTTCATATTTAATAAATCTATTAGTTGGTCCTCAATTCAAATATATAATTAATGTGATGGGTGATGAAAATACAACGTCTATCATAGATGAAAAAATTTTGCCAGAAATGTTAGAAATTGATAATGTTAAAATAACAGATTCTTCAAAAGAGAAAAAAATATTGACAATAACATTATTACCAAGAGGATTTAAATATGAAGATAGAAAAACTTTATTAGTTAAAAGATATCCAAAACCTACAAAAGATGATACTGTCATTGTAGAAGAATTTATAAATAAATTAAAAAAGAATAATATTAATCCTATTGGAAAGAAAATAGTCACAAAAGAATATAAAGTACTACCAGAAGATGATAAAGAATTTAATAAATATTTTGTTGATATGGAACAAGGTAAAATTATCAATTCAAGATTATTTGCAAGACATGTGTTAGGTGCTGTATCTTATTATAGTACATATTCTCCTGAATTATATCCAAAATGGGAGATAGAAGAAACAAATGAATTAATGACTGATCACCAATTTCATTTATATGAACGTGCACGTATAGAAGAAAGAAAAAAGGAAAGTAAATCAAAATCAAATAAAGATTCTGGAAATATTTTTAAAGATACAGGTCATGTATATAGATTCTATTCTCGTGCATTATGTAATTTTGTATTTCCGGAAGATATTAAACGTCCATATCCTAGTATGACATTTTTAAAGAATGAGATAGATGATGATGAAGATAATATGAAGAATTTTGAAAAACTAGTTGCAGAAGAAGAAGAAGCCAAGGCTAAAAATAAACAAAAAGAATATGATAATCTTATTCAACAAGCTCTAGATAAACTAGTATCATCTGATTCATTGAATATAAATAATATTGGCAAATATTCTCCTAAATTTAAGAAAATACTTGAAAGAATAAACGATGTTAAAGGAACATCTCTTGTATATTCACAGTTTAGAAGAGTAGAAGGACTTGGTATTTTATCATTAGCATTGAATAAAAATGGATATGCAGAATTTAAAATTAGGAAAGGAAAAGATGGTGAATGGGATATTGATATTGATGAAAATGATATGAAGAAACCAAAGTATATAGTATTTACTGGTAATAATGAGGAGACTCAAGTATTATTAAAGATATTTAATTCAGATAGGGAAAATATCCCAAGTAAAATACGTGATAAATTAAAAGAATTATCTACTGATGGTCAAACACACAATCGCCAAGGATCAATCATTAAATTATTAATGATTACACAATCTGGAGCAGAAGGTATTTCATTGAAAAATGTAAGAAATGTACATATTCTTGAACCTTATTGGAATTATATACGTATCGATCAAGTTATTGGTCGTGCTGTAAGAACATGTTCTCATATAGATTTACCACCAGAAGATAGAAATGTAAAAGTATTTATATATAATTTGAAATTTACACAAGAACAACTAGCATCATCATTTACAATAAGGACACAAGATAAATCATTTACAACAGATGAACATATCTATAATTTAGCTAAGAAAAAAGCTACTATTGTTAACATGTTACTTGATCATGTTAAGAAAGCTTCTGTAGATTGTGCATTAAATGCAAAGGAACATTTATCAAAAGGTGAAGTAAAATGTTTTGCATTCCCTGTAAATCTAGATGAAAATAGTTTTTCATATCAATTAGATATGAACGATGAAACATTTGACAATCAATATGTAAAAGACATTGAACAAGGAGAATGGAAAGGACAAATATTAGTTACAAAGAAAGGAAATTTCTTAATTCGTCCTGATACAAATGAAGTTTATGATTATGATTTATATTTAGAAAGTGGTAAATTAGTTAGAATAGGATATTTAAGAATTGTAGGAAATGAAAAACATATTGTTAAAAAACTATGATTTTAATACAAAAAAATTTATATCATGTGATAGTATAAATATGGCTTGTACAAGTTGTGGTGCTGGTGGTCCAGGATTTTTCGAACATTTTACAGATGCTGAAGCTCCCGTTGGTAATCCATTCCAAATTGGTGGTAATATGCCACAAAAAGTTCCAAGTGCATGTCCTGCAAAGGATATGATGAATAACTGTATTTATACAACTCAAGGTATGTTTGTATGTAATGTAGAAAACAAAAATGAAGAAAGAGGAGTTGCACAAAATGATGCAATGATGCGTGAGACTATGCGTGATCAAAGAATGTTTTATAATACTGCTCCATGGGATATGCAATAACTAACTATTATAATATAAAATATTTATAATTATAAAAATTTATAATCTTATAAAATTATTTTTATGAAAACTTTTTAGAAAAAGTTTTTAAAAAATGTTAAAAATAAATCTTGAAAAAGACTTTTTAAAAATTGTTAAACTTTGATTTTAAACGCAGGACTATTCTAAATATATAATATAAATGAGTTATACAGAAGATTGGTTTACTAATAATATTTCTGTATGGAATAAAGTACTTGGTAAATTACGTAATAAACCTTTAAAATTTATCGAAATTGGTTGTTTTGAAGGCCGTAGTTCAGTATGGTTATTAGAAAACATTCTTACACATAAAGAGTCTAAATTAGTATGTATTGATCATTGGTTACATCATAATGATAAAAATAAAAATGTCTATAAAACATTCTTATCAAATATAGAGCCATGGAAAAATAAAGTAGTCATTATGAAAGGATATAGTAGAGAAGTGTTGCGTGATATAAAAGATAGAGATTATGATTTTGTTTATATAGATGCTAGTAAACATAGTAGAGATGTTCTCGAAGATGCAGTATTAGGTTGGGATTTATTAAAAAAAGGAGGGTTATTAATATTTGACGATTATACTCATAATAAAGAACACGATAATAATTGCCCTCGTCCAGGAATTGACGCATTTTTAAATATTTATAAAGAAGAACTTGATATATTACATACAAAATGGCAAGTAATAATAAAGAAAAATAATAAAAAATCTTTACATAGACCTTGCTATTCTGAGAAATATAATGAACCAAAAGAAACTCCCACAATATTCAAAAATATTAATAAATAGATGATAAAAAATATTTATTAATAATTTAATAGTCGGCATCATCATCAGATGATAATTCGGGATCAATATAATTTAAAAGTTTCATTAATCTATATTTGATATCTGTAGAAGCATTTGTATAATTTAATTGATGTCTAATTTCTCGTGCTTTGTCTCTTAAAATAAATCCATCTACAAAAAGTGTATCATCTTGTCTATTTTGATCTTCCATACAAAGAATACCATATTCAAATAATGGATATAATACCCAAATATCCAAATCAGTTTTGTTTTTAGGTAAAACTAATTTTACATAATTAAATAAGGTCGTTAGAATAGAAAGTGTTCTTGCTTCTAATAAATTAATATTTTCACCCTTGATTATAAATTCATCACCAACTATTCTAAATAATGAAGAATTATAACAACCTACAAGTAAATATTGATACTTGGCTCCTTTTTTCAATTGAGATACTCTATGTAATTTTTCTAATAAATCTACTAACTTATTAAGATTTATATCAGAATATTTGATATCTTCAACTTTTAACAGTTTCCTAAAATAAGGGAATTTTCGATCTAAATATACATTTATTAAAGTATTAACTTGATGATTAATTACATCTCTAAAATATCTAGAAACACAACATATTCGACCTATAGTATTAACTGTATTATTTGGACTAGTTAATATAATTTGTAATATATCATAATTAAATTCGGTCAATGATGTCATTGTTTATATATATTTAAAATATGAGTACAGTTAATATTCATATCAATTCTTTATATGCATGTCATATAGCGTATTTGGCATATTTATTTAAAATACCGAATGTTAATATAATTTCATCTGATTCTAATAAAAATTTCACGTTTGAGACGACTCTAGACTATAAAAGTTATTATCAGCGTATGATCAATAAACAATATGAAGATACTGGTTTTTATTTACAAGATGTAGGTCTTTTTGAATGGTTTATACAAAATCAGTTTGTATTTTATGCATCAGAACCTAGTCCTGGTATATCTATTACAATAACAAATAATACATCTTTATTAAATGCTCAATATGATTTTTTTACACAATTGGAGACAAATAACATTATTAATGATTTAAATTTATATGAATCAAATTATACATTTGATGGGTATAAAAGAGTTATTAGTTGGGCTATTCAAACAGTTTTAGGAAGACCAGCTACACAACCTGAAAAAGATTATTATTATATTCATAATGGTCTTGGATTATATAATCCAAATTATGATGATAAATTTATAAATTTATTTACATTTATGCATATCTTGTATTTTGGATCAGAAGGTAGAGCTCAGAATTTACATATACCATGGATTACTGTATTTAAAGCTAATAAATTTTCAATGAATTTAACTGTCCCAAAGTTTGCAGTATTATTAAGTGGTCATTCTAGAAATTATACAGATTTTCTTGAATCTTATAAATCAATAATAGAAAATCCTTTTATTGATATATTTATTCACACATGGGAACATAAAGGACCTAGATATGAATATGTAAATACTACAATTCAATCTTCACAATTAGTATCAGATTTTAATGCTACAGATATTTTAGTAGAAGATGAATTAGTAAAAAAAAATATATTTAGTTTGAGAGGTCGCGTAAATCCTATATTTTTGGTATGGGGGCAACAAGGTGATGATGCTACACATTATGTAAATTCAAAATTATATTCTTTATGGAAATGTTTTACAATCATGGAAAATTATGAACAAACAAATAACATTGTATATGATGGTATTATAAAATTAAATTTTAATTTAGAAATTACTCTATTTGATTTTGATAATATTATAAAAGATATCTTGCCAAATGTTTTAGGAATTTCTAAAAATGCTTTATATGTACCAGATTCACATCCAGAACCATTTAAATATCCAAAAACAGGAGGGTGTTTTTTATGTAAAAAAGAAGCAGAATATGCTTTATTTAATTATATTCCAAATCATACATATCATTTAAATGACATATGTACAACATGGTTTTATGGCGTAAGGAGTATTGTTAAAAAAGCCTGTGAATTATATTTATCTGCCGAGACAATTTTGACAAGTTATCAGGCTTCAAATATAACAAATTATGTAAATGTACCACATAAAGTATATAGAGAATTTGTATATATTCAATTCCCAGATCATTATCAAGGTAAAGTTTATAATGTAAATGATGGTTCTGGTAATCAAAATAGAATTATAGTATGTTTTTATCCTGAAAGATTAATGAGAGAACATATGAAAACAACTACATGTGTATCTTCAACTAGAATTAATGGTATCCTAAGACATTTTGATATAATTACATCTAAAGTTTAGTTTTAGATCTTGAAATTAAAATGATGATTGAATCCGGTTATTCCATTTTCATAATATGTACCTCTTTGGTTTGCTAAAAGATTTACATCATTGATTGTCAAATTAACACTATGATGTGTATGACCAAAAACCCATACTTTTACGGGATTCTCAAATAAATGAGATAAATCAGTAGCGAAAACTGATGAAAGTGGGCTACCTATATGTTCTTTACGACATGTTCCAATTATATAAGGTGCATGATGTGTAATGATAAGTAATTTTTTATTATCTATTTTAGCCTTTCCTATTTCATTTTTAATAAATTCAACATCTTTTTTATGTTCATAATTGTTGTTTTCAATACTCCAATTGCGTATACATCTAAAATCGCTTATAAACATTCTAGCATCTGATTGTTGATCATCTTGTATATCAGACCATAATGTTGTTCCTATTACACGAATATCTTCACCAATATCTATGGAAGATTTGTTCAAATAAAAAACATTCATATATAATTCACAAACTTTACTTACTAAATAATCAGTTCTAGAAACAGTATGTCCATAACATTCATGATTTCCCTTGATTACAAAAACATATTTATAATTTTTTGCAGCAAATTCTAGAATATCATGATATTCATCAGATGTAGGATCTGCAATATCACCGGCTAAAATAAGAGCATTTTCTTTATATTCTGGCTTATAACACTCACTTATATCAAAATGTTTCTGATCAGCATGTAGATCAGACAGAAGATGAAAAATCATATAATTTATAATTAATTATAGTCTTTAAATAAAAATAATTCAAATATGTTTCTTTAAATAAGAAAGTTACAAAATAACAAAACCTTAATTTAAATTATTCTTGACTTTGTTTCGGGAATGGTTGGAAAAGAATGAGTTTTTCCTTGTATTTCTTCGCAACTTTGTGAATATACCATGCATCTGCTGAAATACCATACCATGGAATGAGTACAACAGCTGCAGCAGCTGCTCCAGTAATTTCACCAATAATATAGTAAAAGATCCGTTGACTATTACCACAATCAAATACAGCAGGGGATCCTAGAACACGAGCAGGATTTAGAGCTCCACCTGTCCATGGACCACATGCAAGTGCATTTGCAAGAAGTGACATGCCAACAATAAAAGGACCTGTGTTACCATATCCACTCTTTTTTTCAGTATACCATACTACTGCGAAAATAGGTAAGATAAAGTTAAATGTGCAAAGAGCTTCCCATCCGAAAATTTCTGCTCTATTAAGCCTAGAATCTGGGATGAAACATCCATCATATCTATGATCTACGCCTCTAATAGCTAGTGTTGGAATTAGACAAGCAATCCATAGAGCTCCGAAAATACATCCAAGAATTTGTGCTGTCCAATATACAAGCATTTCAATTGGTGTTGTATGTCCAAGAATCGTGAAAGTTAGTGATACAGCTGGATTTAGATGAGCTCCAGAAACTTTAGATGTATAATAAACAAGCACAAGCAGTACAATACCGTTAGCGATTGGATTTGGAGAAACTGACCCTACGAAATGAAAAATCATACAACCAATAAACTCCATGATAAACTTTGCAACAATATTATCACCAGTATTTAGCCATTTAATACAATCGAGATTGACAGGCACGATATCCATTATATTCCAATAATATATATATGCTTATATAATTTTACATTTTATAAAATTAATAGACCATATCATCGTATTACCATTGTATTATATTTTTATTTAAAAAGTAAATATATAAAAATATTAATGACGACTGAGAAATTATTTCCAATGTTCATATCAGAGTTGGCAAATTATATGAAATCATATAATTTGGTTCGATCTGATATAGCATATGTAAATATATCAAAAGATTATTGGATGCCAGCTGAAGAGTTTTTTGAATTAGATACTGCACCTAAAATTTGGCAAAATTTTTCAAAAAATGGTATGGGTACGTGGGATATTTATAGTAGTAAGTTTCAAGTAGTTATGAAAAACTGGAGTTGGATTGAATATTACGAATGTCAAGATGAATTTTATAGTAAATTTAGATACCACGAACGATTAAAACGTTCAGAAAAAAGATATTATACTGTAAAAAAACCACATACAAGAACTCTTGGAGATTTTATAGTAAAGAAAAAATAAATTCCAAATATAAATTTGATTATTCAAAAAAATATTTTTTTACTAATTTAAAAATAATTTTTTAATTAATTTATAAATGTCACAAATACCTGATATAGAGAATCTTTATGAAGATGTTCATAAAGTTGCATATGAACAAAAAAAAAATTATTATATAGATCCTAAAACAGGATATAGAGTATTTACTGCATATTTTTTAGAAAAACGTGGTAAATGTTGCGGTTCTGGATGTCGTCATTGTCCCTATAAAAAATGATATAAAGTTTTAAAATAATACATTAATTATGTCTCTTGAAAATAGTAATATTATACTTAAAATTGACAATCGTGAATGTCTTAAAGAAAGATTTGATAAATGTGAAGAGGTATATATTCGTTTAGAAAATTTACCTCTTGGTGATTTTATAATTGAAGTTGATAATCAAATATTAGTGTTAATAGAACGTAAAACTTTACAAGACTTAACATCATCAATAAAAGATGGAAGATTTCATAATCAAAAGAAAAATTTATTAGATACTGTTAGTAGAGAGAGTATATATTATTTAATAGAAGGTAATTTTGATTATAATGAAGATATAGATGTATGTATAAATGGAATTTCAAAAAAAATAATAGTAAGTAGTGTATTAAATACATTGGTGCGTGATAATATTAAAGTAATATTTACTAAAAATATTCAAGATACTTTTGATTTTATTTATGGTTTATATAGAAGAATCAAAGCAGATTCACAAAAATATATGAATCATGAAACTAAAAATGAAATAGATATTATAAAACTTAAATCTAATAAAACTATTACTAAAGAAAATTGTTTTATAAATCAATTATGTCAAGTACCCGATATTTCAAGGAAAACGGCAAATGCTATATCAATATATTTTGATAATTCTATTAAAATATTCTATGAAAAATTGTTGAAGAAAAACGATGAAGAAAAATTGAATATACTTAAGAATATTTATATAGAAGATAGTTCTGGCAAACGCCGAAAAATTTCTGAAAAAGTAATTAAGAATATATTATATTTAATGTTTTAAAATGCTAAGTCACTCAAACTCTTCATCTGAAATACTTCCCTATAACTCGAAAAATGTATTAATTATGCATGACGAGTTGAAGAAAATTCTAGAAGAGAATGGTATAACTGAACCATATAGAGATATTAATATGTACAGAAAAGCTTTTGTACATAAATCTTATTGTACACGAAAAAATGAGAATTTTCTAAATGGGAATATTAATTGTCCTCCAGATTGTTTACCACTACAAGAAGAGTCTAATGAACGTCTTGAATTTTTTGGAGATTCAATTCTCAATATGACAGTTGCTGATTATCTTTTCGAAAGGTATCCAGATGATAACGAAGGATTCCTTACACGTATGAGAACAAAACTTGTAAATGGAAAAATGTTAGCATTTTTATCCGAAAAGGTTGGATTACACAAATTTGTTTTAATTTCAAAACAAATTGAAGATAATGATGGTAGAAAAAATTTAAATATTTTAGAAGATGCATTTGAAGCATTTATTGCGGCCATTTATTTAGATTTTGGTCACAGGGGATTTGAAATTGCAAAAGAGTGGATTATTAATGTTATTGAGTCTAATCTTGACTTTTCTGAATTGATTAAACAAAATCATAACTATAAAGATCAATTTCTGAAATATTATCAACAAAATTTTAGTTGTATGCCAAGATTTTTTGAAATGAATGTTACAGAGAATTCTACAGGAGGAAAGATATATACATTATGTATTAAGGATAATAATGATAATATTCTAAGTATTGGAAAAGGTAGCAGTAAGAAAGAAGCAGAAAATGATGCTGCTAAAACTGCATTAAAACAATATACACATGAGAATATTTAATTATCTCTTTTTATTATTGGTAATGTGTGATAATACTATCAATATATAAAAGTTTGTTGTTCTATATATACATATATTCCATAATGTATAAATCTTTTTTATACAAAGGAATTGACAAATATATACAAATAAAAAGGAATGAAGTTAAAACATGTTCAACATGTATTTACCATAATAATGGAATATGTACATTCCTTGAATCTAAAAAAGATACAAAAACGATGATTACAAATAAAGATTTATGCGGACCCTATCGTAGATTTTATGAGAAAAAATCAAGTGAGACATGAATTTGATGATGCTAATAATCTATAGAAAATATCTTTTCCTATACCGATAGTTATTGTACTATCACAATATAAATGTGAACTACGTGTAAAATTATTTCTATTTTGTTGTAGATATGTTCTTAATGTTCTTAATGGTGGATTAGTATTAAAATTTAGACCATAATATGTACCAGATGATGATCTATAAGTTATTCTACATGATGTTGTACTAAATGGTAGAGTTTGAACTAGAGAAGTGCACAATGTATTGCGAATAAAATTATCATCTCTAACTCGATAAAAAGGAACTTTTATGCTAATAAATGGATAATTCTGACTTGGTCTAGGTGATGGTGTAGGACTTGGCGTAGGTTCTGGTGTAGGACTTGGAGTAGGTTCTGGTGTAGGACTTGGCGTAGGTTCTGGCGTAGGACTCGGTGTAGGACTCGGTGTAGGTTCTGGTGTAGGACTTGGCGTAGGTTCTGGTGTAGGACTTGGCGTAGGACTCGGAGTAGGTTCTGGTGTAGAATTAAACGATGGTTTAACATTTTGAGAAAACATACTGGGTGTATTCATATTTCCCGCGGGATCATATTGCATTACAACTATTGCTTTTTTCATAGGACTGGCTTGATTTATTGCATAACCAACTCCTATTTTTCTTGTAGAAATCCAAACTAATTGTGTAAAATGTCCAGTTGTCATACTAAATCCTGGATGTGAATAATCATAATTTTCTTCTTCACTATACCATGAATCTATTGCTCTATCAATAACAACTGTTTGTTCACTTGGTAAAGACATTGAACTCATAGAAAATAGATTTTCACCAAAATTTGAACCACTATGTGTAAATCTATTATTTGTTGCTAAATAATTTGCCCAATTTTGAGCACTCGTAGCAACTGCATTATCCCATGATACATCTGGAGCTTGATGATAATTACGATAACAATTGACTTTTTCAACTATCGCATCTTTCTCATCTGTTGTAAAATCTGCATAAGTTTGAGATAATAATAAAAATAAGAAAAAAACTTTTAACATTTTCATTTAATGTAACAAATTTAAAAACAGTTTAACGGGGAGGTATTTCTGGTAATATTGATCCTACTTTTGTATTTTTAGATTCTTCCAATAAAGTACCGATTAAAGATGTTTGATCTACTAATGGTTGATAAGCATTAGCTCCTCCAATACAAACTGGAGGATGTCTTTGTGGAACACTCCATTTTAATGATGGATCTAATACCATATCTTCATCTACACCTAGGAATTTTTGATTTCTAATACAAATATTTCCAAGTTCTTCAGTATTTCTAGCATCTTGTAGTTGTGCCATATCTTGACTCTTTATATTTTTTCCATAACCATATGCATCTCCATCTTTATTAAATACACATTTAGCTTCTTCTTTTATAGTTTTCATAATATTTTGAGAATCTAAATAATTTTCATTTTGACTATCTTTAGCTGTTCTTAATAGAACTTCGATGATCTGTTTATTAGGTTGATTTTGTCCTTGTTCTTGTTGAGTATCTTTAGGTTGATTTTGTAAACTTTGTTTAACTTGATTTAAAACATCTTGACGAAATTTATCAAAATCATCTTTTGTAACTATATTAGCAGCTGTAATTTTTTGTGCAGCTGCATTTGCCTTTAATGCATCTTGAAGTAGTTTTTGTTCTTCATCTTTAGATTTTTGATCAGGTTCGAAAGGTTTTCCTTGAACATACATTGCTATAAATTTTTTAAAGGTTTCTTGATCTAAATTAAATTGTAATAGTTTTTTCTTCAAAAACACAAGCGTTTCTTTATCATTCAAGTCATTTTTAGTAACATCTTTATAAATTGTATTTACAATGAGTGTTAATTGGCGATCAGTGACTCCTCCCATTTGATTTGAAAATACTTTATTTGTTTGTGTCTTTTCCATTCTCTTGTATTCTTCTGAAGCATACAAAAGTTGTTTTAGTTTTTCAAGATCAAAAGTCTTATCTGTTTTTAAAAGTTTTGAAAAATTATATAATTCAGCATCATCTGGGTTTCTAAATAAAATTTCATTATAAATTTCAGTAACTTCATCTTCCGTTCCGAAAACAATAATAGATTCTTGACTTGTAGATCCAGAATCTTTTAAAGTTTTTTCAAGAGCTAATGCACTTCCGTCTATAACTTCGCGTAAAGCATCTTTGGTAATAGTTCTTTGCATTACAAAATCAGTGTAGAAATCTACAGCTTTTTGTGACGGTTCACCTAGTTTTAAGTCAGCATAAATACCTTTGATAATTTTTGCTAAAGAATCTTTATCTTTAGGTAAAGCATCGGATTCTTGTTGTGTATCACTAAATTTTTCAATAGTGCTTTTATTTGTGAACATGAAATAGACAGACATACTAATTATAAAAAAAAGAAAAATGAATCTAGCTATAGTTTGAGAGTCAAACATTATTAACATATATCCAGATTTTTTTTCAGTATTATACTTGTAACCATGTTTACTTTTTAACAAGACGAAGTTTATTTAAATAGTTTTGCATAATCTTGGCCTTTTTCATATATCTTCCTATACCTGCAAAATGTAAAATACATTTATTAGGATAAAATTTATCATTTTCTGGAAACATTTTAACAATATCTGTCATATAGTCTGTGCAACTTAAATTATGAATATTGAAATAATAATTAAAAAAACTTTGATCATAAAAATGTTTTTTCCCTTTGAAATTTTCACCAAGTTTTTTAACATTTTTAAAATGTTGTAAAAACTTTTTTGTAGGAATAAACATAAACTCTCCAGAGTTAAAAGATTTAGTTCCTTGTTTTTCAAGACGTTCAATATTCGATTCTGTATAAGAATTTAAATACCAATGTCTTCCAGTAATTGTACCTTCAGCTGGCGCATATAATAGATTTTGTTTAAGAGGTGCATTATTAAAAATATCATTCAGATTACATTGAATGATTATATCGCAATCTATATATAATACTTTTTCATACTTTAAAATATCTTTATAATTTGCAATATCACATTTACTTAAAAGAGCGTGATATAGATCTTGAGAGTCTTCTATAACTAAATATTTAATATTATTAAATAGTTTAATAATATCCATTTTTTGCAAAGATTCTTTTGCATTCTTACTACATAATATAAGTATATCATAATCATATGAATCTGAAAATAATAATATACTTTTTAAAAATATTTCAAACATTTGTAAATATGGTTTAGTGTGAAAATTAATAAGAGTGTATAATAAATATTTTTTCATTTATATAATAGAAAAATATTATGTAAAAAATGAAAAAAATAATAATATTTATGTAATAAAGCGTGCACCAATACCCATAGTTTGAATCTCTTGGAATAGAAGTTTGCATGCATAAGGAATACGGATCTCTGAAAAGTTTGTAGTATTTTTACAAGGTTTGCAACAATATAGACCTTTGTCTGGATTAACTGTTGCTATCATACCACATTGTTTACAAATAAAGACCCTATAATTATCTGAACACTCCATAACTCTTTCCTTCAGGAATTGTTGAATACCATGACTCCAATTACATTCAATTTCCATCTCTCCCATACGCAGACCACCATCACGAGCACGACCTTCTGCCGGCTGGCGGGTGAGCAATACTATAGGACCTGAACTTGCTCTTGAATGAATTTTATCGACTGTCATATGTTTCAACCTTTGATAATAAGTTGGTCCAATAAAGATTTCTGTATTAATTTGCTCACCTGTACGACTATTATACATAATTTCATTACCATATTTTTCTAGTCCACAATAATCATGTAGAATCTTTGAAATATCATCTACACTTAGATCTGTAAAAGGTGTAGCATCACCATAACTACCAATTTGCGTACATGTCTTACCCATAATACATTCTAATAGCTGTCCAATAGTCATACGACTAGGAATAGCATGAGGATTCATAATTAGATCTGGAACAATTCCATCTTTTGTAAATGGCATATCTTCTTGTCTATATAAGATTCCACATGTGCCTTTTTGACCGCTGCGTGATGAAAACTTATCTCCAATAGTAGGAACCCTATCACTACGTGTCCTCACTTTACAGAAAGTATAACCATCCCCATTAATATTACTAAAATATTTATCATTATAACAATTGCGGTCAATAAATCCTTGTTCATTATTTTTAAGAGGAACGCTATTATCCTTATAAGATATTGTTGTTCCATTTTTATTTGGCATACATTTACCAATAATGATATCACCTGATTGTACGAATGAATTTTCTTTTACAAACCCATCATCCATGAGTTTATCATAATTATATGGTTTATTTCCTTTGATTTCTGTAGGCTTTGTAAAGAATTCTTCTTCACCATTTGAATGATTTTTGTTATTTTGTTCTTTGTATGTTTTGTAATATGTTGATACAAATAGGCCACGATCTACTGCGGATTTATTAACGATCACCGAATCTTCTTGGTTAACTTTTAAATAGAATATGATAAGACTGTTATCGTCTCGGGTTTCATATTCTACCCATATTTTCGATTCAATACACAAACCGTGGCTATATTGAACCTACTAATATGGACCCAATGTTACCACTGGGAGTAGACTATACCTTAAGCCAATGGGTATTACCCATCAGCCCATTCCCGTCTAGTCGTTGAACCTTCTCCATAGATTACTTGTTTCCAAATAATCCTTAGGAGCTTGGCTGCTGATTGTCCTCCTGTTTGCATTTTAACCATACCGGCTTGGTTTCCCAGCCGCCAGTTGACACTTTCGTAGTCAACCTTGGTAGCTAAACAGTTCGAGAATTTTCTTTGATATAAGATTTACGATTTATGTAAATCTTTTTATCAAATTTTCTCTTAGGAGTTTCCAGCAATTTGAGAATGTTGCCTGCCACGTGCAGACTTGCTGTAGCTTTTACTACAACAGGGGCTTAACCATCGTCAACCCCGTGTAAGTTGCAATTGCAACAATCACATTAATTCCATTCGGCATATGATCGTTATTGAGAATAGTAGACATTCTAGTCTTAATTAGAGGTTTTTGTGGATAATTTAGAATGTGACCAATAGTATCATACCTGTCTTGATAATTCAAAGAATAGATACCAATTGCCTGCTTACACTGAGCAGAATTAAAGCTTAAGAAATGATTTGCAATAAAGCTATGGTTCTCAGATTCTGTTGTAATATCAGAAATTAACTGATTTGGTAGTTCTTTGATTTCTTTAACGGGTACAAATATAGAAGTACTTTGTGAATAAATCATATTCATAAAATTATCTGGATTTGCTTCTTTGAAATGAGGACTAGAAATCTTACGACCATCTTTATAACTTCTAATAATATCACGTACTCGTTCAATATTTATATTGTATTTTTCGGATATGTTTTGGTATGTTTCTCCATGTTTATATGAATCTCTAACTTTTTCAATAATCTCAATATGACTTTTAGTAATTTCATTTTTATATTTTAGATATTCTATCACAGTTCCACTATTCATTAATTTTCTAGTATCATATCTATAACCAATTGTATCAAAATAATTAATCAGATTATCTTGTGTATCTCTAATTTTATATCCAATAGTCATTCTATCATCTATTTTATTAGAAATTGTCATATTTACATCAATATTAAATTCTGTAAATAATTGTATCATCTGTTTCATAAAATATTCAAGACTATTCTGATATTTAGGATTAATTTGTTGTGTTGTTTCAGCGCAAACAAAGTTATATCCCGAATTTCGTTTATTATAACGAATTTGACATCCATCGCCTCCTTGAAAACCTGCTAAGAATTCTTTCTTAATATTTTTTGTTCCATTCATAATCCAATCAGGTACTGGTCGTCTCTCGACTTCTGTATTTTTACCAGGAGTTACACCTAATGTTAATAGTAGATTACCAAGATCAGCTGAATGATTTACTCTATATGTATGTGTTGTATATCCATGTAGTTCTCGTATTGATTCTGTAATTTTTTGTTTTCCAAACCCAATAAATTCAATATCATTTTCAAATTCATCTGCATCTTCGTAACATCCAAAGTTATATCCAGCTTGTGTTGTAATATTATTCCTATTCTTGTAAATAGATACTGAACCATCGGTCATTGTAAATCCAACAATCCTAGCAAGTACTGGAAGCCGTACATCATCACTATGAAGAGGTAATAGTTTAAGATCTACAAGTTTATTAATATGATTATTAATTAAGTTCTCACTAATATTAAATTTAATCAAAATATCTTTGAAACTTTCTACAGTCATAATATCATAAGTTTGATATACTTTATCATCTACTGGCGCAGTCGCATAAATCGCAATACCTATTTTAGTATCATTATCGAATTCATTAACTTTCTTCCTTCCCTGATTTGTCATAAAAGGATGGTAATCAGTACATATAATTTTCCTACCTGAGATAGTTGTAATTTCTACAATTTTTTTATCAGTGGGACGTACATATTGGTTAATAACTTTTGTAATACTTGTTTTCTTTGTTTCAGGATGAAATGTGATAACCTCTTCGCCAATATTGATATCTTTAATAAGTTTATATGTATTATTAGCCATTAATACTGGTGTATTAGGATCTAGACATTGGTAGCAGTTTCTAGGTGCTTGATTATGATCTGAGAATGGAATGAGACTAGCAAGGACTCCAAGAATAAGTGAAGGATGAATTTCAAGATGTGTATATTTAACTGGCAGAAGACTACCCTTAGCACCCTTGAAAAGATCTGGATACTTGATCGCAACCATAGACATATTCACTTCTTCAACATCTAAGAATTCAATAATACTATCATCAATATCTGGTGAATTACCAATAACAAGATCTTGCCATGAGAGTTTACCTGTTTTCAACATACTCGAGATTTCTGAATTCAATCTAATATTATTATTCTGAACAATATATAATGGTCGCACACACCGTCCTCCTTCTGTACAAATATTAATTTCATTTTCACGAATATGCCATACAATTCCCGTGTAAATATTGAGACAACCTTTGCGTTTAAGAAATTTTAGTTTTGAATAAAATTCAAATGGATTTTCATGGGTTCCAATAATATCGCCATTAACAATTACCTTTGTATGTTTATAGAGTAGATGGATATTCTCTGGTGTAAATGGTAATACACCCAATGATGTTACAATTTCGCGAATACTTGTCGAATTTGATGAAATTGTAATGCTAGCTGTCATTGCCATGTTTTTCACGAGACCTACCGAGGCTCCCTCAGGAGTATTATGACTCACAATCATATCTCCAAGCAAGAACCTTCCGTTACCTTCGAGTTGCCATCCAACAAAAGGTTGAATATCCTTTTCAACTAGTTTAAAGGAACTTTGTAAACGACTGTCACAATTTTTAATAAGTGATGGATTATCAAACTTAGTTAGTTTCTTCCTAGGAAGAACTGTTGGAATCTCGTATAGATTTTTACCTGTAATTGTTAACTCCTTAAAAGGTCGTTGTCTCTTCTCTCCATTTACAGTATATGAACACATACCATTATTAACATGACATGAGAATCCAAGACTCCTTGCTAGAAATTCAGCATCATAAATAATCTGATAATTATCTTCTCCTTGTGGAATACGTACTTCGTGGCCATTTGCTCTTACATTACCATCTGTATCAATCAAACCTGCTAGAAGTGCTAGCCGTGTTTTCCGATCATTTACCAAATATTCTAGTGGAATGTGCTTATTGTTAACTAGATTATATTTTGCTAATAGTTTTTTAAGTGGAGCTTTTTCAGTTTTGTTACAAGCAATACCAGTTTGAGTATTGTTAATTGTAGAACTAATGTGATATTTATATTTTAAACCTTTTTTAATTGTAGCATCATTATCTTTTCCCCACTCTATCCATTTATCAAGTAATTCTTTATCAGCAGTAGCAAATCCATAACCACAAGACAAACCATCTCCTAACCACATACCAAGAATGTAAGGATCTAATGCAACGTCTTTAGATTCCCAATTGATTCCATCTGATTTGAAGATATATAGATTTTTTTGTACATTTTTAGGTAATGATAAGTATTTCTCAATTGTAATATCAATTACATCATCATCGTTAATAGATGATTTAAAGTTATCTAAATCAGCGATATTATTAAATTCCTTATATCTATAAGTTAGTGCTGTTTTATCAAACCACATAAATTCTTTCTTTCCTCTGTGAGTCCTAGTATGTTTGTGTTTCTTTATTTTAAGAGTCAGAATATGATTATCAGTTACTGTATGTGTCATAAAATTTGTTTTTTGTGGAATGACATCATACATCGTCTTATAACCAGAACATGTAGTTCTAACTCTGGTAGCATTTCCTTTATCATCAATTAGATAATCACCAACAACAATATCTTTTGCTTTTTTAACAATACCATTCCATAGTAGTATGGGTGTATTGGGATCAAAACATTCTGAAGGACAAATAATACCCCATTGTGTGCTGTGTAGCTTGCGTGGTTGTACAAGTTTACCAGATTTTTCAATTGGCGTGTTAATGCGCCTCATATGCGATAAAGTAGCACTATATGTCATTCTATTTAGAACCTGTGCTACACCTTGTTTATTTTTATTACTTTTAATACCCCAATTACCTGTTGCGAGGGCATAACGCATACCACTATCGATGATTGTAGACTTGATTATTTTTGTAATATTAATTTTATTTACAACATTAATGAATTTGTTAGTAGCTTTCCATGCACCTGTATTAATTTCTTTTTGGATCATATTTTTCATATCCTTAATCACCTTGCCATAATACTGACGAAACAGATTAGACATTAATACACCCGGTGTATCTACACGCTTATTTATATAAGAATCCCTATCATCAAACTCTTTTAGACCTAGGAAACACTTTAGCAGTTTATTAACCATGTATCCTAAATATAGTGCCTTTTTCTGAAATTCCTTGCCAACATGTGGTAGAAATTCTTTTTCTAGAATATTCCTAATAATATTAATACGTTGATACTTGTTGTTTAATACTTCTTTAGGATATCCTGTAATATTTAGATATTTTGACAAATATTCCAGTGCAGCTTTTGGACAAATAACTTGATTTGCTTCCTCGATACAGCCTGTTAATTCATTAATTAGTAGCTTATTTAGAAAGTTATTTTCATCCATGTCATGAACAATATACTTAATTACCTCTTTATCGCTATTTAAACCAAGTGCTTTAAAAAGAATGAATAGAGGGATATCATTTTTAATATGGTGAATGTTAACACGAATATATCTACCAAATTGGTTTGCACGAGATGATAGTTTTAGAGTTGTAATTTTAGGAACTCCTAGTTTATTTTCTTGTACAGAACGGATTTCTGCAATATGAGAATAGGTTGAAATTTTATTGTTTACAAAAACATATGTCTTATTTTCAGAAATTCTATCTTGTGAGATAATTACTTTTTCATTTCCATTAACTATAAAATAACCACCATAATCATATTTACATTCTATCGTTGTATGTTGAGGCGCTTTAAGAATACAATAATTAGATCGCACCATAATTGGGATCTTTCCCAATAGAACATTATTAATTGATTTTTTTTCAATCAGATATTCTGGATCATCTTGAGTTAGATTAGGATTTTCATCAGGGCTCTGATAGGTTTTGGTAGTTACATGGACATCAACATATAACGCAGAACTATATGTAAAATTTCGTTGTCTAGCATCATTTGGTGTCATTAACTTTGTACTTCCATCCTTTTCAAAAATAACTGGTTTACTTAGAACTGGATTTTTTATTTCAATATGGAGTACATATTTGAATTTATTTACTTCTGGAATAAATTGATGATATATGTCTATATTATTGAAACCATCTATAATTTGATCCAATTTTCGCAAAACGAAATCATTGAATGATTCAAGTTGATGTTTTACTAATTGGTAACCTTTATTAACTTTGAAAAAACTATCAACAACATTCCATGTATGAATGTCGAATTGATCTTTAGATAAAATTTCGATAGACATGTTACTAATATTTAAACGTTGGACTGTCTTTAAATAATTTTAAAAATATTTTTTCAAATTTTAATTTTGAACACGTTTATAGTGTCTTCAAGAAAGTATCTTCCAAATCAATTTTACATAATGGACATTTTTTATGTTTTTTTAACCATGTAAAAATGCAACTTTCGCAAAAAAGATGACCACATTTAGTCATTCTAAGATCTTCTGTTTTTAAATCAGAAAAATTCTCTAGACATATAGGACAACGATCTTCTGTTTTGTTTTCTTTATTGTTGTGGATATGAGACGTAACTTTATCAAGATCTTCATCATTAAAACCTACTTCAACTTTACCTAATAAATCTGCTAAAATATTATTGAAATTATAATCTTGAATAGATTGGTCTAGTAAATCATCAGCAGAATATGATACACTTGTTAAAACTAATATAGGTGTTCTGTTTAAAGAAGAATTTGATGAATTTGTAGTATTTCTCAAAATATTAATAAATTCATTCAAAGAATTTGAATTTAAAGGATTTTCAATTAAAGAATTGTCACCATTTGACGGCGTTGGATTAAATAGTGGATTATATCTATTATATATAATTTCATTAATATTTGAATCATTAATCAAAGTATTATTTGAACCAATACTAGAGTTATAAATTGAATTATAAACATTTGAATATGATAACTCACTCGGAAATGGTGCAAGAATAGCTGAAAAATAGTCAAAAATATTGTTATTACTATTATTAATAATATTAGAATACGTTGTAAAAACTTGTTCAATTTCATTTTGAACACCATTACCATCCATAAGTGTTTCTTCATCTATATCAAAGTCTATATCCATAAAATATCTTGTATCTTGATCAACAGCATCTTGTCCATTACTATCGTGATCATCATCTTGACCACCATTATCTTGATCATCGCCATTTCCATTGTATTCTTGTCCATCATCATCACCATCTTGACCATCATTTCCTAAAAAATCTAATTGACCATCGTCTCTACCAGATTGTGTCTCTCCTTGATTTTCTCCAGAATTAGTTTCATTTTCTGTACTATTATCATGATTTCTATTACTACTATATTCATGTATTCTATTTCGTGTATTCTCTAAAATTCTATTAACTAGATCACTAGTATTAAATAAATTGCTAGTTGTATATGCGCTTAGGAGTATAGTTCTACGTATAGGTAAAGATAAATTACTATTTGGTTGAGATAAATTGCTATCTGAATTCATTATAGAATTATAATGTCTTTGTCTTAAATTGTTATAACATTGTACAATATGAGAAGGATAATTATTAATAGGTATCTCTTCATTACATAAATAGCACAGTACTCTTGACATGGTTATTTATGTATTGACAAAAAAATAATTGTAATAAACACAATTTAAAAAACAAACATCATAATAGTAATATTATCAGTAGATCCTTTAACACGAGCAGCTTTTAATAAATCTAAACACATATTATTGAATATTTTCTTTTCTGTACCCATATATCTGTTTGATATAATATAGTTTTGTATATATGTAACTAACTCTTGATTATCAAATACATCCCATAAGCCATCTGATGCTGCAACTAAGAACTTATTTCCAGAATTCAATTTTACAGTATAAATATCTGGAATCCATGATACTGCTGGTGCAAGATATAAATCTCCAATAGCTCTTGATAGTGCTAGATTACCATTAACTCTAGGTGTTCCAAATGGATCTTTAATAACAAAACCTCCTGCTTTTGTTATTCTTTCATATTCAGATGGAGTATTTGGTTTATGATCTTCGGTAATAGGAATTGCTTTATTATTCCAATTCATAATAGCTCTACTATCTCCTACATTAGCTATATAAAGAGTATCATTATGTTTTAATATAACAAGTGCAGTACTTCCAGAATGCATTGCAATATTTTTAGGTAAAAAATTTTGTAATCTTCGGAATGCATTCAATAAACATTGTTCTGTAGGTATTTTTTGATTTTTCTGTAATTCACTCTTCAAAATATCTTTAAAAAATAATTTCATAAATACTGCAACTTTCTCATCACCGTGACCGTCAAATACTGCAAAATAATGATAATCTTTATAAATATTAAATTCTACGGAATGTCGATCTTCATGATGGTCACGCATTCCAATATCTTCGATAACATAAAGCATTTAATTTACAACATAAAAATATTTTATTTTTGATATTTATTTTTAGTATATAATTCTTAAACTTTTTCACATAATTAAAATATTTAAAACAAAATTTTTAAAAATATTTTATTTTTCTATAAATATTTTTTAAAAATAATTTTTTACTTTATTTTAAAATTTTATTGATTTTGTAAATAGATAATTCTTGGTTGAATTGTTCAAGCACTAGTTCTTGAATTTTCTTAATAGAATTCTTCTCTTGACGTTTTGTTCTTATAAAAGAATCTAGATCTAAATTAGTTAAAGTATCTCTATTAGTTTTAACATGTTCAATAGATAATTCTATGCCATCTGAAGTTTGAATATAACCTTTGATATTGATTTTTTTATCATGAATTAAATCATGGCACTCTGCACATACATTAATTAAATTATTTTTATTATTTTTATGAATTATTCCAATAAATCCATTCTGATCTGCGAATGCTTGTTGTTTTATATGATGAACTTCTTCAGCTTTCTTTTTACACACAGTACAAATATCAATATAATGATTCTTATTATATCTTGACGTATTTGTACCCAATATTTCTTTATGATTGCCACTTAATTCATTTCTAAATTGATTTGCTAACATTATAAAATCATCGTTCAAGTCTAATGCTCTACATACTTCAAGACCATATAATGTTCCACCTTGTCCATCTTTAAGTTTCCTATCAAAAATTAATTTTTTTAATGTATCATCATATATAACGCTCAGATGACATACTCTGAGTTTATTTAGGGTTTTTATCTTTTCTAATTCAACAAGATCATGTAAATGTGACGCAAATACAAATGATGAATTTTTATCATATAATTGACATAGTCCAGCAGCAACAATTGACACAGCCGATATTGATTCTGTTCCACTTGCTAACTCGTCCCCAATTACTAGACTTGATTCATCTGCACGTTTTAGAATATTTCTTAATTCGCTAATTTCAACAGCGAATGTAGATTGACCTTTAAAAAGATCATCACCCGATGGTATACGAGTAAATATATTTTTATATGGATAAAAGTTCATATTTTCACATGGTACAAACATACCAGCCTGTGCCATTATAATACATAAACCAATAGATTTCATATAAGCAGATTTACCAACCATATTTGTCCCGTATATTAACATTCCTTTAGTTTCATCTGTTCCTAGAATAACATCATTTGGTACATATTCTGTATTACATAATCGTTCTATAATAGGATGTCTTAGATTATTCCCTTGAATATATGATTTATTATATGCATTATTAATAATTGGTCGAAAATATTTAAATTTCTTTGCATTTTTTGCATTTGTAGCATAATAATCAATTGTTCCAATAAGAACTGCAATATCGTTTAATGAATCTGAAAATAATTCTGAAAATTCAATTAAAAAATTATCAAATTCAGATTTAATTAATGTACTTAAATTATTTTTAATACCATCGATAGTATGATTTATTATTTTAAAAATATCATGATAAATCTTAATACCACCTGCTGTTTGATTTTTAATAGTAATGTCCTTATATTTAAAAATTAATTTTTCAGAAAATTTAAAGCTAAAATTTTCAAGTGTTTTTTTAGTATCGTTGTATCTTTTATTTGTAATTACTAGATGATAACCATCAATTAAATTATGATCTAGTTTAAACATATCATTTTTAACAATATTATTCAAATCTGAAACTAGGTTTTCAAAGTATTTAATATTATTATTTAATTCATCTTGAATATTATCAATATCAGAGTATTTTCCTTTCTTAAAAAAGGAGTTTGCAATATTATCTAAATTATATTTTTGGATTTCTTGCATATCTAAATATGATGTTAAATAGTCTAGTATTTTTGTAATTTTTAAATCTTGAAATTTAATTGGACTTTCATTAACAATGTCTGTAATTTTGAGCATATTATCAAGTGATAGGTATAAATTCCATAATTCACAAGGATTGATCATACGCATATTTATTTTTCTATTCAATCTTTCAATATCAAAAATATTAGATAGTAACATTTGAATATTCTCAAAGTTATCATTTTCTAGCATAAAATCTAGACAATTATATCTATTTTCTAATGTATTAATATCAATTATTGGATTTAAAAATAATTCTTTAAACATACGTCGACCAATTGCTGTACTCGATTTATTTAGCATACTCAATAACGAATTAATACGCGAATCATCACTAATTATATTAAGATGTTTAATACAGTTGTATGATAAAATTAGATTTTGAGTTGATTGTAAAATAATAGGTTTCTGGATACGTTGAAGAATATTTTCATTATGTTTATAACAAAACTGTAATAAAAATGCAAAACTTGTTGCCGATGTTTGTGACTTTTCTAAATCTAAATATTCAATTACAGATAGTAATCCATGTTTTGGAAATATTTTTTTAAATAATTCTGTTTGATAAGTAATATTAGATTCAATTATATCTGAAAAAAATTCATGAATACATTTTCCTGTTAATTCTAAATACTGAATTATATCAATATCCGGTTTCTTCCCAATAAAAATAATTTCTCTAGGATTTTCATTTTGAACAAGACGATATGTTTCATCTAGTGCAAAATATGCGTCATAACTATTTGACGATACTTCTAAAATTTTAGATTTGCCTGTTGTTAGATCTATAATAGAGATTCCGATACACATAATATTTTTTTTAGTTTTAAAATCAGAATATGATTCGATATTAATACACATGAGATTGTTTGTATCTTGACTCGTAATATTGAGATCTGTACCTGGACTGATAATAGAAGTTACTGCTCTTTTAGGTTTCGGTGGTTCTGTAACTTGATCAACTATAACAACTGTAAAATTATCATTTACTAATATACCAATGAATTTTTGTAAAGCATGTGCAGGAAATCCCGCCATCAATGTATTACTTCGATTAACTTCTAATATCGATTTATTTCTACGACTCATTTGAATATTTAATAGATCACATATGTATTTCATATTAACTAGTCCATCATCAATACTATAAATTTCATAGAAACCACCACAACGATATAATACAATTGTATTATTACCATATTCGGCTTTATATTTCTTAACATATATTTCATATTCATCATAGAGTGACATCATCACTATAATAAAAAAAAATAGTCTTATATAGTTATATTTAAACATTTTCTTGTAATATACCACAACCTTGCAATTTGCTTAAATCGTCACAACGTTTTCCTCCGAATTTATTAGGATCTCCGCACCAATTAATTGTTGTTCCAGGTTTCATAGAAACTAATGATGATCTTGGTGTTTGAACACCAACTTTGGTCTTTCTTTCAGTACCTTCACAATAATCACAATCACACTTTATAACACATTCTTTTTTACTGTTACAAGAATTTGGTACTACACTACAATTTTTACATGTTTGTAATAAATTACCTTGAATATTTGTTGGAAAGGTTACTTGTTGTGCCACAGCAAATCCTTCAATTTCTTGCCCAACCTTTTTTACATTAACATTTGGACATGCCAGAAAACCTTGAGCAGTATAAGTACAATTCATTTTATATTTAATTTGGATATTATTTTTCAATGATTTAAGATTTTATAAAAGTAATTAATTAATGTTTACAAATATAGATATTGACCATTATAAAGTTCTTGGAATAGATAGAAATGCTACAGAAGATGAAATTAAAAAAGCTTTTAGAAAACTAGCATTACAATATCATCCAGATAAATACAAAGAAGATGATGATATGTTTAAAAAAATAAATACTGCTTATCAGATTTTAGGTGATCCTGATAAAAGAAGATTATACGATTTATCACAAAATTTAGGTAATGATACATTTAATATAGATTATAAAACCGTTTTATTAAAAGCATTATTTAATTTATTGCAAGTAGCAGTTCAAGTTAATGAAAAGAATTCATCACAAAATCATGATAATAATGCCGCCAAAGTAGTTAAAACATCCAAAGAAAATCAAAAAGATAGTAAAGATAAGCAAGATGATAAAAGAAAATTAAATATTAAACTAAATCTTCAAGTTACATTAGATGATCTTTATAAAAAAGAAATAAAAAAAATAAATGTAAAGGTAAAGCGTAATAATGGATTAATTACAATACCAATCTATTTATCATTGTTAAATTATGAAGAATTATATATTTATAAAGGTGTAGGTGATGAAGAAGATGGAAAATATGGAGATATAATTATTAAAATAGATATAAAACAGCATGATTATGTTAGAATTGACAAATATTTATTTAGATATGATTTATATATTGATGAGCAAATTACATTATATGAGTTATATTATGGAGTAAAAAAAATTATTAAATATTTATGTGATGAGACTATTATAATAGATAGATTTTTTGATATTAATAATAATACAAATAATTTTTCATTTGTACATGTAGAAATTGGTAAAGGTCTCCCTTATTTTGATGAAGAGAATGAAGAAGAAAAACGAGGAGATTTATATATATGTTTTAGATTAAAATTACCATTAATTAAAGATCAAGATAATATTAAAACTTTTTTGCAAATGTATTTTAATGAAGAACCTAATAGAATTTGCTAATCATATTAAAGATGTTTTTATTTCAACAGACTTTTTAGAATACCCAGAAAAGGCTGATTTAATAAATAAAAATTGGTATTTAACAGAGACTAGAATGTTACTTGAACATGGTAAGTATTTGGAAAAAGAAATATGTGATGCAATTTATAAAAAATATACTTTTAGACATCATAAAAAAATAATTTATAAAGGAATCGTTTTAAGTTTTGATTTTTATGATGAAAAAGAAAATGAAAGATATGCAAAATATTTTTTAGGATATGTATGTTTTTTAATTAACTTATTAGATACTTATAAACCCTTGAAAAAACAATTGAAACTAATATTAATTAACTATGATGGAAAAAAACGATTACCAGATAACAATATATTTAATAGTTGCAATGTAAATTCTGGATTAACATATTGTTATTCTGATGATTATGCAGAAGTCACCGTTTATAGACAAGAAGAGATGGCTAAAGTTTTAACTCATGAAATGATACATTTTTATGGTATAGATTTGAAATACATATACAATGAAGAAAAAATAAATAATTTTTTCTGCATGGTAGATGGGAAAAATGTAAACGTAAATGAAGCATTTACAGAAACACTTGCATGTTTAATAAATATTGTATTATATACGATACTTGAAAAAAAACAGGAGAATATATTCAATCAAACATTAATAAATAATCTTAAAAAAGAACAGACACATTCGAGAGGTCAAGCCTATAAAATATTAAAAACTGTAAATTTTAATAAGAATTGTACTGAATTAAATAAAGAAGATACGCACGCAATTGCTTATTATGTTATTAAATCAATATTACTAAATAATACAGAAGATTTTTTGGACTATTTAAAAAGAAATAATTTTAGACTTAAAGATAAGGCTGATTTTATAGAATTTATTTATTCAAAATTAATTGGAATTGATTATACTTTATTCGGTAAAGTAGAATATGAACAACAAAAAGATAAACATAGTATGCGCATGACCATAATAGACACCATGGAATTAATGAACAAAAGAAAACTATATAAAGATAAATCTAATCCATAGATTATTAAAAAATGCCACCCAAATCAACAAAGTCTGTTACTAAATCAGTATCTGAACCAGTTGTTCCAGTTGAACCCGAAGTTGTTCAAGAACCTGTAGTTGAACCAGTAGAAGTAGTTGAACCCGAAGTAGATCGTTTTGCTAAAGTTCTTGAGAAACTCCAAGGTGTTCTAAATGAGACCAAGGAACTAATGGTACTTGTAAAGACTCTTCAAAAAGAACATGTCAAACTACAAAAACAATCAGTAAAGAAAGTAAAGAAGGTTGCTGTAGATGGTGTGAAGCGTAGTCCGAGTGGATTTGCTAAACCAACAAATCTATCTGATGAGCTTTGTGATTTCCTAGGAGTTGAACATGGTAGTGCAATGGCTCGTACAATCGTTACCAAACATATTAACGAATACATCAAGAAGAACAAGCTCCAAGACGAGGCTGACAAGCGTCATATCGTTCCTGATGCTAAACTCAAGAAAATCCTATCTCTAAAGGAAGGTGATAAGCTAACTTATTTTAACCTTCAAACTTATATTAAACAACACTTTCGCAAAGATTAAAAATTAAATTTATTTAATATTAATTGAATTATTAAAAAATATAATTTATACGTTATTTTTATGATATGAAAAAATTGATTTTCGTTATTTAGATGTTTAAAAATATCACCACTTATAAAAATGTATATTATACTACTACTATTATCGTTATTTAATACGATAAATGCTCAGTATTATTCAGCAACTACTCCAACAACATTCGATTGCATTGTATCAAAATGGGATTCATGGCAACCGTGTACAAATGGGATAGCTATAAGATATAGAACTGTGGTTCAACCAGCAATATATAATGGTGTTCCATGTCCTCCGCTAAATGAGACACGTCCATGTCCTGTGGATTGTCAAGTTACATCATGGAGTCAATGGACAGAATGTGTAAATGGTACTCAAACACGTGTTAGAAGTATTTCACGTTTTGCAATGAATAATGGTAGAGAATGTCCTTCTTTATCTGAAACACGTATTTGTCCTACTTGTAATGTAATAAATGGTACAAGATATTGTTCAGTAAGTTGTAAAGTATCTAATTGGTCATCTTGGTCAAATTGTGACAATGGTACTATGTATAGAACTCGTACAGTTGTAAGAAGTCCATTATATAATGGGACAGAATGTCCACCATTGATTCAATTTGATGATTGTGTTACGTACTGCAATGTAACAAAATGGGAACCATGGACGCAATGTGTTAATGGAATTAAAACAAGAACAAGGAGCTTATACAACCTAACCCAAGAAAACTGTACTCAACCTTATTTATTCGAAAGTGCAAATTGTTCGCAAAATTGTATTGTAACTGGATGGACTAATATTACAAATTGTATAAATGGTGTAATTACAATGTCAAGGAGTATAATTCAATATCCTAGCAATGGTGGATTGGAATGTCCACCTTTAACAACAACTATTGAATGCTCGTCTGGAGGTAGTGGAAAATATAGCAAAGAAACTATTCTTGCATTGAGTCTTGGATTAGGAATCCCACTATTTATATGTCTAGATATACTTTTTGCAATATTATTGATTAAATATTTAAGAAATAGACAAGAAAATAATCAAAATGCAACTGTTTAAATATATATTATATAAGTAACTATTTATCATAAAAAATAAGTATAAATGGAGCAATATAATATATATACAAGAATAGAAAAACATATTTCATTTGGTATTAGACTTTTTTTAATTGATAAAAAAGGGAAACATATATTATCAGAGATAGATGTTAAAAAGTATGAAAGAAAGTCTAATACTGGTAAATCAATATTATCTACGGATATGAAAAAAATTAATCGTACTTTAATAAGTGTATTAAATGTAAAAAAATTTACACCAAGATTATATTTATCATTAACCTATTTTTTAGATGAGTTATTATTCAAAGATATAGAAGATTATAATGAAAAATTTTTTATAGGAGAGAATGAATATGAATTGACAAAATTATATTTTGATCCAGAATCTTGGATTATTAATACTGATATTCAAAGATTTTCTTTAGATAAATCTCCAAATATGGATTTAACAGAAGCGATGTGTTTAATCTGTTTTTTGAGAGAATATGACGATTTATTATTAGATATAGATTGTTATATTCGTGAATATTGTAAAGATGATAGAAAATTACGAAAAGCTGTTCATAAAGTAAACGAAAAGATTAGATGTAAATTAAAAACGATATGGGATATTGTATTAAATATAATACAAAATAGTATTAGTAATGACGGTAATTAAAAAAAATTTGATTAATGAAATAGCTTTTATTATCTTCAAAGCGAGTCGTTCAACACACAGTCTTTTATAAACAACTTCAAATATAAAGTATACACAAATTAAAATTTGAAAACTTTATACTTATTTAAAGACAAACAGTTTAACTAAATTAAAAGCAACATGGACTCAATTATGCTACCCTCCAAGTTTGATGTATCGAATGTTCATTACGGAACTCCTCGTACAAATGATAATGGTGGCAAGACAATTTATCTCTCTTACAATAAGGGTCCAATTGTTCTACAAACACCCGAGATGTTCGCTCCTTTTGGAAAGCAAAAGTGGGAGAATGACAAGGGTGTAGCAAAGTGGACTCTTGACCTATCATTCAAGGGTATGGATACACGTGAACAACTAAAGGTCTTCTTTGATAAGATGAATGAGCTAGATGAGAAACTGATTGATGATGGAGTTCAGAATGCTTTTGAGTGGCTAAAGAAGAAGGGTGCATCTCGTGATGTAGTAAAGGCTCTATATACACGTCTAGTACGTCATCCAGTTGATAAGAATACTGGTGAAATTACTGATAAGTATCCTCCTACATTCAAGCTGACACTTCCATGGAAGGAAGGAGCTTTTCAATGTGAGGTATATGACAATAATAGGAAGCTAGTAGATCTTGCTAACCTTGAGACAAAGGGTGCTCGAGTAACTGCTATTATTCAATGTCTAGGTATTTGGGTAGCTGCTGGCAAGTATGGTTGTACTTGGAAGGTACTGCAAATGCGTGTGGTTCCTCCTCAGTCAATTAAGGGTTATTCATTCAAGGATGTAGAAGAAGCAGTTGTAGATCTAGATGATGAGGAAGATGATGACGACGATCTAGTTCCACGACTTGAGAAGCGTTCAGATGATGATGATGACGATGAAGATGATGATGTAGTTGTTTCGAGTGAGGACGAGCTAGAGACTAAGAAGCCAGAGGCAGTAAAGCCAGCAGTTGTACCAAAGAAGGTAAGCAAGAAGAAGTAAATATTAGTTAATCATATAAAAAATATTTATGATATTTACTTATAAAAATTATAGTATAAGACATTAGTTCTTTTTATTATTTTTTCTATATTCGATTCCTAATCGAATGATAAGAAGTATACATATAACTAGTAATAAGAATATACCTAATTTAAATACGTTTGTACAATGTGGTAAACAAGGACCTTGACATTCCATTTTACTTCATATAAAGCTATTTTTTTATGTATAATAAATAATGGTATTCCCTTCGCAAATATATGTTGCAAATAACAAGGGTTTATTTTTAGGACACGTCGCAACATGTACATCAAAGGTGAATAAAAGTTGTGTTTTTGGATTTATAAATCGTCATGATATTGCAACTGTGTATAAATACTTGTATGAACATGGACTTAATTACAGATCTGAAAAGTTAAAATCAGGAAATTTTTGTATACTTCCTAAACCAAAAAATGATATTAAAAATAAGAGAAAAAATATTAAAAAACAAGAATTAACAATCGACTTTGTAGATAGTCAACAGTTTACTAATCTTTTATCAATTAACAATGTCAATTTAGCATTCATACATAATGTAAATATAGATGACAATCAAGGTATGATATTATCAACATCAGCAGAAATATACAATTTATATGACAACGATACAATGATTGATTTTTTGAATCATATGATAAAAATTTAAAATCATAAAAAAAATTTAAATTATATTAAAATTTATCTTGAAAATAGTAAGATATGTCGGCAAGTGGAAAAAAAATAGATGACGAATTTGAAAATCCATTTGATATATGGATCATTAAATTGGCACAACTAATTAATATTAATATTTTTAGACCTTTGAATTTTACACCAAATATGATAACAACTTTATCATTATTAACAGGTCTATTTAGCGCATGGTTGTTATATTCGCGTTTTTATATTTATTCTAGTCTTTTATTTTTGATTTCATATATTCTAGATTGCTGTGATGGTAATTATGCACGAATGTTTAATATGGTTACTAAAATAGGTGACTTTTATGATCATATAAGTGACTTTATTAAAAATGCATTAATATGTATTTTGATTTTAGTAAATAATAGATTACAAAAAATAGTTAAAATCATATTCTTTATATTATTATCAATATTGTTTATACTTTCAAATATACATCTAGGATGTCAAGAAAGAATGTATAATAATAAAGAATTCGATTCATTATCTGTATTAAAATATTTATGTCCTAATAAAAATTATATAAAATATACACGATATTTCGGTGTGGGAACTAATATACTATTTTTAGTATTATTTATGGCGTCTATATCTTTGTTTGAGATTAAACCATCATAAACTTTTGTTATTATTTTATTAAATGTCACAACTGTCTGAAAGTATGTTGTATGTTGATATGGAAATTGATGATTTTGCTACATTTCTATTTAAGAGAAATGTAAATAATGCTATTATCGAATTATCTCTTGGTGGAGTTGAAAATAATAAAGATTTGTTTTTATTTTTAGTGGATTTAGTATGCAAAGGATTAGTACTATTATTTGGGGAAGATAATAGAGTGGAATTGGATGCAGTTACATTAGATGATTTTAAATTAATCGCAAAGAAACTATATTGTGCAGGTATAAGTGTTGATTTAGAAGTAGAAACAAATGAAGGTGATTTACCCGGTATTAATTTATACGAAATTGAAAATAAACCAGATGATTTACCATTATCTGAATTTAAATTTAAAATAACAAGTGTATCATTTACTTATAAGCTTGGTTTTGCATTAGTTCATAGAGTATAAAATGATATTAAATAAAAATTTGATATAATACTTATATAAAAAGTATTTTAATTATAAATTAATAATATGCTTCCACGAATTATAGCCATTTGTGGTCATAAAAGAAGTGGTAAAGATACTATTGCAAATTATTTAGTTAAATATGGCTATAAAAATATTAAGATTGCCGATCAACTTAAAACTATTACAAAACAATTATTTAATTTTACAAATGATCAAGTAGAACTTGATATAAAAGAACATATAGATGAAAGATGGGGGATATCACCAAGACAAGCAATGCAATTTATAGGTACAGAAATTATGCAATATGAAATTCAAAAATTACTACCTAATATAGGTAGGAGATTTTGGATTAAATCTTTTATAGAAAAAGATATTGAAAATAATAATGATAGAATTGTTATATCAGATATGAGATTTCTTCATGAATATGAAGAATTGAAAAAATATAATATATTTGTGATAATGGTAACAAGACCAGATTATTGTAATAAATCAAATCATATTTCAGAGACTGATTACTTAAATATTCCAGCTGACTTAGTTATAACAAATGATGGAACAGTTGAAGATTTATTAATCAAAATTGACAACACGTTGACCACTGAATAAATTCATGTTTTTAGCAGAACTTTTTGATAATTGATTTCTCTTTTTTCTTTTTTGGAAAACTATACCATTTTCTGTCTGAACAGCTTTAACTTTAAAATTATCTTCGTTATGTTTTTTATTCATGTTATTTTTTTGTGTCTGTATCATATCTTTTTCGATATCTTCTAGATTTTGTGATATATAATCTAGAATATCATTCTGAATTATCCATCGAAACATATTAAGTTGACCAATCGTTGTTTCAATGCTTCTATCATTATCAAAACAAAATGTAATTCTATCACGTCTCCTAAATGGATCAAATAACTGTTTTGAATAAGCTTTCAGTTGGGCTCTATAACTAAGATAAACATTGAAATGTAAAACATTATTACTTTTCTCTTTTGTAATAATTGTATTATTTTTTTTAGAATAATTTGTGACAAACCAATCAATCAATCTTAGTGATATTTTAGACTCTGGTTTTGATAATAAAGAAGGCTCTACTATAGAAAGTAATTTATTAATATTTGTTTTTTGACTATAAAACTTTGATAAAGATACCATTAACAAATCTTTGGAATTAATAATTTTTGATACCTTTTTATTATTGTTTTTTTCCATATTACTTTAATTTAATGATAAGGACTATTGATTTCTTTATATGTGTTTCATTAGATTATAAAATATATATAAACAAGTAAATTGACATGACTTCGCAAGTAAATAAATTTCTTAAATGTGTGATGCATAGTGACTATAAACACGATGACGACGGGTGTCATACTAAATATTCGAATAATGAATTTGATATTATTATTCAAAGAAAAAAAGGGAAAAACGATAATATTATAGAATCATGTATAGTTATTGACAAACGTTCCAAACCTATTATTTACAATGACCTTTCTATTGCCATGAATAAATTATGTAATTAAAAAACATTATAATTAAAAATTTGATTTATAGTACTTATATAACATTATATAATTAAGAACATATCATAATGGATTCTTATACAATTGGAATTCTTTACGACGACTCTGTTGATCTAAATGCAATTATAGATAAATGGAGTTTTGTAAGAGGTTATTTTGATAATAATGGATTTATTTATGATATTCATTCGAAAGACGAACCAGAATGTAATATTAATATTTATTCTAAAGTACTTTATGAATATATTATGAATGTTGTTAATATCCCATGTATCGTAGATAATTATAATATCACATTTACTGGTACAAATTGTATTGATTTTCTTGGAAAACTTTATAATAATTCAGTTATCAAAGATGAATCAAATTATGAAAAATATATTGAATGGTTGGTTTATATTGATTATAGACTCCCAGAATGTCTTGTATATAAAACTGATGAAAATGCGATAGTTCCTAGTAAATCAAAAGAATCTGATGCAGGTTATGATCTTACAGCTATAAAAGTAGCAAAACAATTTCTACAAAATATTACTCTATATGATACAGGTATTAAAATCAAGGTAAGTCATGGACTATATGCAGAAGTTGTTCCAAGAAGTTCACTATCTAAGAGTGGTTATATGTTAGCTAATAGTATCGGTATTATTGATAGAGCTTATACAGGTAATATTCTAATTGCATTAATTAAAGTTGATCCAACTGCACCTGATATCGAACTACCATTTAAATGTTGTCAACTTATTTTCCGAAGGCAAGTTCATGTTAATATTAAAGAGGTAGATAAAACATTTGAAGAAACTTCAAGGGGTGAAGGAGGATTCGGATCTACTGGTAAATAAAAAATAAATTAATACTAAATGATAAAATTAAACAGATTACAAATAATTGTTTTATGTTCGGTTTTTATTATTTTATTTTTAATATTTTTTGGATTTATAGTTTATAAAATTATTAAAGCAAAAGAACCTATCGATTTTCCTAAAAATGATAATCCTTTAAGTACGTGGAGATTTTGACTTGGGTGATTTAAAATAACTATTTAAATATTTTAGATTTTTTAAAAGGAGTTGAAAAATACTTAAAAATAAGTTGCAAAATATAGATTGTGAAGGGTGGTAGTAGAAAAATAAATTCTCATAATTAAATATTTTATTTTTATTTGTAGAAGTGGGCATGTAAGATAGAAGTAAATCGTTTGCTCTTATAAGGCAAAAAAGCAGGGGCAGTACCTGCCTTGCCCACTACTATTTAAAAAACTAATTAAATAATCCTGATATAAATTCTTTGTTTAATTTTTTATAATTAAATTTATATTTACAATACCATGATTTTTCGCTATCTAAACCTATGTGTAAAATCATTTTATTAGAATCTGAATTTATATTTGGATCTTTTATAAATCCATTTTTTAAAAGTTCAGTTTCGGGTAGAATATAAAATATATCACTTTTTGGGATATGAATCCAATAATAATCATTCATACCTAGTAAATAATGTTTTTTTCTTTCATTACAATTACTTCTAAACATATATACAATATAACTATTTTTTCTATTTTGTTTTTTTAAAGACACCTTTTCTTGAATATTTTTATTATTAATTTTAAAATCATAATAACATTGTTCTATTTCTGGATATTCAAAAGATAAGAAATTACAATATTCTTCTCTTATTTTTCTGTATTCAATTTCACGTTGTTGATATATATTTTTAGGTATCATAAAATTATTAGAAATATCTAATTGCATTATTTCATAATAAGTTATTAACATTTCTGATACTTTTTCAATCTCAGTTTTATATTTATTGTAAACTGATTTTTCTGTTAAACCTATATTCAAACTATTTTTAATATGTGAAATTTTATCAAATGGTATTAACCATGTTGAATTATCGGATACACAATGACATAATATTATCATGTTCTCATATTTATTATTAGTTTTGTTACCATTTATATGCAATTTAAAAGAATATAGATTATGACATATACCTTGTGTAGTTTTTAATTGAATACCCATCCATTTATCTTCTTCAATATTTTTTGGTTTAATTATAAAATCAGCTGAACAACCTTCATGAGTTTTTATAATATCTAATTCACTAGATAATAGATTATTAAATTTATTAAACACATCAGATTCTTGTACAAAGCTTTTACTAGCAGGTTTATCGTTATTTTTGTTAAACTCAACAAGTTTATGTGTAACTCTTTCTTTCATACAATCTTTACAAATTACACCAGATCCTTTGTGTACAAAATTTGTCAAAGTAACAGTATTATAATGCCCACATGATGCTTTAAAACTAAATTTACAATTATACAAATTATTTAACAAACAAAATTCATCTTCAGTAGTAGTTAATTCACAATTCTTATCTTGAAATTTTTTCACAAGATCTTCATATGATCTTTTCATTCCTGAAAATACTTTCCTAAAATAATAATTTCAATTTTAAAAATACGTTATTATTTTAATAATTTATCTATACCATAGATAAATGGCTAGTTTAGACGAAGCATATAATAATATTTTATTGACCAATATGCCAAAATCAATACCTGATGGTAAAAATGTTGGTGTTGTATTAGGCAAAGTTGTAAACACAGCATTTAATCTATATCAAGACGGTTCTATATATTTTGTAGAATATAATGGGAAAAAAATAGCATTACATGATGTTGACAAAGATTCACATGGAAAGACAATTAATACTCAATTACCGGGGAATACCTATAAAATAGTCATGTTCGGAACACCTTATCAGTTTAAATGTTAAATTGTGGAAAATTTGATAATCAATTTTCAATTATTAAAATAATGGAAGCTCTATCCATAGATCTATTAGACGAATATTTACAAATGAATATAAGTAATTATCTTGATTCAACTAGTCTTGTATCATATATTAACATATATCCACAAATCAAACAAATTCATAAACATTTTGGATCTATATATGAAATACCCAAAAATAAAATTAATACTGTATATTGTACTATTATTGTTTATGATGTAGATTATACAATGATGATAAGAGCACTCCATTCTATAAAACGTTATTTTGGTACTTCATGTATTATAAAAAAAATACATTATAAAAATACTCTCAAGATAGAATTGTTTATTTATGATCTCGATAAATTTATTTCATTTTTTGGAATATTTTATCAACTAAATAGATTTTTAATACAAAGAAGTTGTTTTTGTATGAAAATTAGTATTAATGATTCTATTAAAAATATTGATAGTAAACATATTTATTTAGATCTTGGTAACAATATTTTAATTCCATTATCAATAGATATTAAAACAGGGAAGGCTGATATCGATATGAATACTTTTCTAAAAAATATTAATTGTCCATATATATTTTGTCAAGGATTTTGTGAAAGTATAAAATGATTTATAACAATACATGAGTTTATTATACATATTTATTTTTCCATATCTGTTGATAAATGTACAACACAAATAAAAGTTGGAAAGAAAACTTAATATCTGGACCACAAATTCATCCATCAGAAGAAGATTTTTTTACTTTGGCATGTTTAAAACCCCAATCTATTGATTTTTTAGGTTATAATGTTTCTTCTTATATTGGTATAGCATCTGGTCCCTTATTAGATAGTAAATGGGTCATTACTGCTGCAGATTTTGGATTTGATATATTGACATACAAGACAATAAGATCTTATTATCACGAAGGACATAATGTACCAAATATCATTAAATTAGAAGATGGATCATTTACAAATTATTTTGGAATGCCTTCTATGGATAAAGAATTTCTAAAAAAAGATATTCAATTTGCAAATGAATATTTAGATAAAAAAGGGAAAATATTGATTGTTTCAATTACTGGTGATAATATACAAGATTACGTAGATACTGCTAAATTTGCTGTTAATGAATGTAAAGCAAAAATACTTGAAGTGAATTTATCTTGCCCTAATGTTAATAAAAAATTAATTTATAAAGATCCACAAGCTATGAGTGATATTATAAGTGAAATAAAGAAATATGTAAATGTTCCTATTATAATTAAAGTAGGATGGTATGATGATGAATCTGTTTTAAAAGAGGTTTTAATTACAGCTTCTGATTTAGGAATAAATGCAATTTCAGGTATTAACGGAATACCTAGAAAGGTATCTGGATTAAGAGAACACGAAATAATTACAGGGATATGTGGTGAACCAATATTTTCATATACAGTTATTTTTGTATCTACAGCAAATAAAATAATAACAGACTTAAATCTACCTATAAAACTAATAGCAGTTGGTGGTGTTGTTACTAATACACAAATAGATATTCTTAAAAATATGGGAGCAGATTATGTTCAGATTGCTAGTGGATTTATAATGGGAAATCATAGATTAGCATTGGAATATAAAATTAATGAACAAAAGGTTCATTAACAAAATTTTCATCTGAAAAAATTTGTTATAAAAAGTTTTTTACAAAGAGACTTTTATTTATACAAAAAGTTTTAAAATAAATTTGTTGTTTTTTTTATAAAATCTGTAAAATTGTTTACAATTGTAAACATTTTTACGGATTTGTAAACAATTTAAGAAAATATTTATAAATTATATAAATTTGTAAGAAAAACTATATATCATAACTAGAATAAAATCTTATTTAACAAATTTGATAAATCATTTGTAGCATGAATGTTACTGATTACTATTTTGGAACGGGTAAATTAATACTTCTTTCCCACAATAGTTAAATTTTAAAAATTTGTTATAAAAAGTTTTTTACAAAGAGACTTTTATTTATACAAAAAGTTTTAAAATAAATTTGTTGTTTTTTATAAAATCTGTAAAATTGTTTACAATTGTAAACATTTTTACAGATTTGTAAACAATTTAAGAAAATAATAATAAAATAATTATAAATGAGTGATTATAAATGTAAAAGATGTGGTTACAGTTGTAAATATAGATCACATATATTGAAACATTTAAATAGAGTTTATACATGTAAACCTAATTTATCTGATATAGATACAAAGAGTCTACTTTTAGAATTTCAAAATGAAGTTGAAAATAAATATTTTTGCAATATATGTGGTAAAGGTTTTCCATTAAGACAGACAAAATATTTTCATCAAAAAAATTGTAAAAATATTAAAATAGACGAAGCGGGTTGTATTGTAAAATTATCAAATACTGTTGAATTATTAAAAGCTGAAGTTGAAGAATTAAAATCAAATCAATTGAAAACGGTTCAAAATCCATCTATTATTAATTCTGGTACAATTAATAATACTACAAATAACATTACTGTCAATAACTTTGGGCAAGAAAATGTAGAATATCTGGTGAAAAGACTAGAATATTATTGGCATAATAAAGCTCACGGACTTATTGAAATGACAAAGGATATTCATTTTGATCCAAAACATCCTGAAAATCATACTTTTACTATAACAAATCAAAGAGCCAAAATTGCTAAAATAAGAGAAAATGGGGAATGGATTCCAAAATCTTGTGAAGAAGCGATAGATGATATTGTATATTCTGTTTCAAAGGAAATAGAACAATTTATAGAAGAAAAGACCGATTATCTTAAAAGCAAGTTTCCAAGAATAGTAGACTTGACAAATAATTGGTGGGAAAAAGTAGGTACTGAAGCTTTTGATGAAAAAGAATATAAAAATCTAGTAAGAAGACTAGTAGAAATGGTTGTAATTCATAGAAATATAATAAAATAATTGTATAAAATTTTATAAAATCAATGACATTTTACTATTTATTTTATATTTAATAACAGATTAAGCTATTAAAATAATCAAGATTATTATTGAAATTATTTATACTTTAATATCATTATATTTAAAATATTATTGAAATTATAACCATTTTGTCCAAGAAATTCTATAATGCCAATAATCTTCAAGTTCTTTTAAAGTCATTTTTTGTAATATTTTATAAATATTATAACCATTTTCATCGGAATATAAATCCCAACTATTTTCTACATTGAAATCTGACTCCCAAAATGGTTTATTTGAAGTGTCAAGTAATTTATATAACTGAATAGCTCTTTTTGGTATTGTTTGTGGTAGAAATGTTTTTGTCAGTTTATGATTCTCTTTTATTTTAATACGTGTAGGTATATCTATTCCTAGAAAAAATAAGAAAATATCTGCCCATATACCAACTTTATTATCACATGCTGCAATAGCACAAATAATATTATTTTTTTTTGTTTCATATAACTCTTTTTCTAAATTTTCTATTCTCTCTATAAGCATCAAGATAGTTTTCTCTTGTATTGTAGCATTTGTCATATTTAAACAGTCCATTATGTGTTAATTATTATCTATGTGTTTATATAATCTATAAATTTTGAGAACAGTATTTATGAGCGATCCTTCAGAAATAATTTCTGGATTATATATTGGAAACGATAAATGTGCGTTGTATCATGGTGAAGAGTTTGACTTGGTTATTAATTGTACTTCCAGTCTTCCATTGCAAAAGAATACTAAGACGATACGAATTGCAATAGATGACGATCCATTTGATAGTGTCCCTTTGTATCAGATTCTACGTGATACAGATATATTAAATGATATTCATAATACAATTACAAATGGAAAACGTGTTTTAGTTCATTGTCAAGCAGGGGCACAAAGATCCCCTGCAGTAGTTGCATGTTATCTCATAGTCTATCACAAATATACGCCACATGATGCAGTAGAGTTTATAAAAAGTAGGCGTAAGGTAGCATTCTTTTGGACTGTCAATTTATACAAAGCATTACAATTAACATATGAAAGAGTAACTACAGAAACTCAATAAATTTGATTTTTATTTTTAAATTTTTTCTATTCATAAAAATGAGAAAATATACTTATGAACAAGTGAAGAAAATGTTTGAAGATGCAGGTTGTATTTTAGTTTCGACAGAATATAAAAATTCATCAGAACCGCTAGAATATTATTGTTCATGTGATAAGACTATTATTGAAACTATTAAACTCAATTCTTTTATGATGGGTTGTAGGTGTCCTAAATGTAGAGAAAAACGTCTAAAAGCTACTATGATGGAAAGACATGGAGTAACCCATATATCACAAATACCTGAAAAGAAGAAACAAATGATTCGCGGTATGAAAGAATATGTAGAAGATAAAAAATATACACTTCAAGAAATAAAAGAATATATTGAAAAAGAAGGATGTATACTTTTATCAACTGAGTATACAGATAATAAGCAAAAATTAGATGTACAATTTGCATGTGGATGTATGGGTACTACTTCATTTAATAAATTTCAGAAAGGATGTAGATGTAGTAATAATGAATGTATGGATATTAAAAAGAAAGAGACATGTATGGAATTGTTTGGAAAAGAGTCATATTCACAAACAGAAGAATGTAAAGAAAGGCATAAAAACACATGCATGGAAAAATATGGTGTACCATTTGTAATGCAAGATCCAACTATTCATGAAAAAAGTCATAAAAATGCACATTCTTTAAAGAAATATGAATTTCCATCTGGAAAGATAGTAAATGTTCAAGGATACGAACCATTTGCATTGAATGATTTACTCAAAATTTATAATGAGCAGGATATTATAATTGGTGCGAAATATATTCCAGAAATATGGTATCATGGTGATGATGGTAAATATCATAAATACTTTCCAGATATCTATATTCCAAAAGACAATTTACTTATTGAAGTTAAAAGTACGTTTACATTGAATAAACATAGACAAAAAGTAATTAATACTAGAAA
>JACCED010194008.1_pt1 | contig 43891 bp, 44 predicted proteins | sample 7455021 | NCBI WGS metagenome assembly JACCED01 (sample SAMN15323456, study PRJNA562643) | freshwater metagenome | isolation source: river surface water | place: USA:Blue River Watershed | collected 2017-08-19
CAAATGCCATCACATAAAAAAGTAAAAATAAACCACCCTCTGCATGCGCCGCAGGCCTTCGGTGCGGCCGATGGTGCGGCCGCTCGCGTCGTAGAGGCGTTCGCCCTCCATGCGGCCGAGGAGTTGGCCGGAGGGGCCGTAGAGTCGCTCGCCATCCACGCGGCCCATGAGGCGCCCGCTGGCGTCGTAAATGCGTTCGGCCTCTATGCGCCCGAGCAAGCGGCCTGTGCTGTCGTAAACCCGCTCGCCTTCCATGCGACCGATGTGGCGGCCCGTGCTGTCGTAAATGCGCTCGGCGTCCACGCGGCCTTGCAGGCGTCCGGTGCTGTCGTACAGGCGTTGGGCGGGGGCGGTGAGGGGAGCGAGGAGAGCGATGAGGGGCAGCAGGTGCAGCAGGCTCCGCAGCCGGAGCGGGCGGGCGGCTTGACCTTGGGCGGTCGGACGGGTGGGGTGGGTCATGGGGTTTTAACGCGCGAGTTCTGGAAAACGATTACTGGATGGATTTCCACCTCGGTGGGCTCACGGGTTTGACTCGCACTTACCGAAAATGGAAGTTGCACTTTACTTTCCGTTCAGGTAAAAATTTAACAACCCATGAGTGAAATCGACCGTCTCTACAGTTACGCCAGCCTGCTCTCGAGCCGTCGCGCCTTGCCGCGCGATGAGATCTTGCACCGGCTGGAAATCTCCAAGGCCACCTTTAAGCGCGACCTAACCAAATTGCGTGATCGGCTCAATATGCCGGTCGTTTTTGACAAAGAGATGGGTGGTTACCGCTTTGAGCGTGACGATGCCCACACCGAATTGCCTGGCCTGTGGTTCACGCACGAGGAAATCTTGGCACTCCTGACCATCCAGAACATGATTGGCCAGTTGGAGCCGGGCATGCTGGTCCCCAAGCTCAAGCCTTTGCAGGCACGCTTGAATGAAATGCTGCACGCGCGCGGCATGGACGCAACCCTGCTCGCACAGCGCATCAAGCTCTTGCATGCGGGCAAGCGCCGCTTGCCTCTTAAAGCGTTTCAGGCGGTGGCGCAGGCCACGCTCGGGCGCCAACGCTTGCGCATCACGCACTTCAACCGCCAGTCGGGCGAGCATGTGGAGCGGGAGATCTCGCCGCAGCAACTCGTGTGCTACCGCGACAACTGGTATGTGGACGCCTGGTGCCACTTGCGTGAGGGGCTGCGCAACTTTGCGGTCGATGCCATCACAGAAGCTCACGTGCTCACGCACGCTGCGCGCGAGGTGCCCCTCGCGGACATTGAGGCCGAGATGACGCACAGTTATGGGATTTTTGGGGGGCAGCCGGTGCAGTGGGCGCGTCTGAAGTTCACGCCTGAGCGTGCCCGCTGGGTCTCGCGCGAGGAATGGCACCCCGAGCAAAAGGTGAGTACCGAGGCCGATGGCAGTTATGTGTTGGAGTTGCCCTACAGCGATGCGCGTGAGCTCATGGGAGACATCCTACGCCATGGCGCGGAGGTGCAAGTGCTCGCCCCTCAGTCCTTGCGCACCCAGGTGCAAGAGGCCATGCGTGCGGCGCTCAAACGTTACGAGTCTTACCTGTAAAATTCAACCATGTCCCAACCGCGCTGCCGCCCTGGCGATCTCGCCATCGTCATTGAAGCCCACAACCCCGACAACATTGGTCGGGTGGTGCAGGTGCTGCGCCTGCACGATGGCACCGGGCCCCTGGCCATGCAAGACGCGGGCGTGGTCTGGGAGATCAGTGCCACAACGCCCATGACTTGGTCCAAGAATGGACGCAGCTTCACGCTCTCCGAAGGGCCTTGCCCAGACCGGCAGCTCCAGCCCATTCGGGGCACGGGGCCAGATCACTCGCAGGGGCGCCAGATTCAGCGCCCAGTGGGTGAGCCCGTCACCGCGTAAGTCACGCCCCCAGCCATCCGTCGAGTAAACGCGCCACGTAGTCGTGGGGCAATTGGTGGCCCGCATCGGGCACGATGTGGACCGGTATGCCCACGCGCTCGCCAAAGGCCCGCACTTGCTCGGGCTGGCTTTGCCAATCGTGCTCTCCCACATGCACTTGGACCTCCCGCGGGCAAGGAAAGTGACCGGCGTGGGCCAGGCGCGCGAGGTGTTCGGCGCGTGGGGGCACAAAGTGCATATTGCCTTGGGTGTTGTCAAACGCGCCCACGATGGGGGAGAGCAGCAGCACCCGACCGGGGAAGGGCGGGAGTTGCGCTTGTGCGTGCAGAAACAGGTAGGCGCCAAAGGAGTTGGCCAGCACGCGCGCTTGACGGTCCCAAAAATGCGCTTGCAAGTCTTGCGCGACGGACTCGACTTGGGTGGCAAATCCGCACGCACGGAACTCCCCCACCAGTTCGCGCCCGTAGACGGTGAGCCCCCTTGCGCGCAAGGCCTGGCCCAAGCCGTTGGCCAAGGTGCCGCCCATGCCGGTGAGGTAGTAGAGCGCGTCGTCAGAGGGCATGGGGGTCCTGGGGTTTGAGTTGCCGGAAGTTTAAGCAGAGAATGGGCTCGCCTGCCCACGGACATGGGGGCTCGCCTAGAATTTAACCGAAGGGGGGTGCACGCCGCACGCCCCCAGTCTCGACTCACCGAAAGACCACCATGATCGCTCACCGACTCACCCAACTCACCCTCACGATTGCCGCTTGCTTGGGCGTGGCTGCACCGGCCTGGGCGGGCAAGACGCTCGAGCAAATTCGCCAGCGCGACCAAATCGTGTGCGGGGTGAGCACCGGCGTGGCCGGGTTTAGCGCGGCGGACAGCCAAGGCAAATGGACGGGCATGGATGTCGATGTTTGCCGCGCCTTGGCCGCCGCAGTGTTGGGCAGTCCCGACAAAGTGCGCTACGTGCCCCTGGCCGCGCCCCAGCGTTTCACGGCCTTGCAATCGGGCGAGGTGGACTTGCTCTCGCGCAACACCACGGTCACCTTGAGCCGCGACACCACCCTGGGCCTGAGCATGACCGCCGTGCTGCTGTATGACGGCCAGGGCTTCATGGTGCCGGCCAAGCTCAACCTCAAGAGCGCGCGTCAGTTGAAGGACGCCACCGTGTGCGTGCAATCGGGCACCACCACGGAGAAAAACCTGAGTGATTACTCACGCACGCACAAACTCAATTTGAAACCCGTGGTGTTTGAGAAGATCGACGCGGCCAACGCGGCTTACTTCGCTGGCCGCTGCAAGGCCTACAGCACAGACGCTTCGGGTCTGGCCTCCATACGCTCGCGCGAGGCCAAGAACCCGAAGGAACACATCATCCTGCCGGAACTCATTTCGAAGGAGCCGCTGGGCCCGATGGTGAGAAAGGGCGATGACGAATGGCTCGCCATCGTGCGCTGGACGGTCTACGGTTTGATCGAGGCCGAAGAGCAAGGCGTGCGCAGCGACAACTTGCAAAAGCTCTTGGCCGAGAGCACCGACCCTGTGGTCATGCGCTTGCTGGGCAAGGGCGATGATTTGGGCAAGGCCTTGGGGCTCGACAAGGAATGGCTCTTGCGCGCGCTGGGCAGCGTGGGCAATTACGGCGAAATGTTTGAGCGTCACCTCGGCGAAAAAACCCCGGTGGGCTTGAAGCGTGGCGCCAACAACTTGTGGACGCAGGGCGGCTTGCTCTACGCCTTGCCCCTGCGCTAAAGACACGCGCGCATGAAGTCGCGCTGGCGCGCTTGGTTCTGGCAAGCCCTCTTGCTGTTGGGCGTGCTCGCCATGCTGGCTTGGCTGCTGGGCAACACCCTGGAGAACATGCGCAGCCGCGGCATTCAAAGCGGCTGGGATTTTTTAGGCCAGCCCGTGGGCTTTGAGATTGGCGAGACGCTCATTGCCTACTCCCCTGAGGACCCCTTCTGGCGCGCGTTTTGGGTGGGCCTCTTGAACACCTTGCGCGTGGCGGTGTTGGGCATTGTGGCCACCACGGCGCTGGGCCTGCTCGTGGCCTTGGCGCGTCTGAGCGAGCATCCCATCGCGCAGGGCTTTGCGCGGGTGTATGTGGAGGTTTTTCGCAACATTCCCTTGCTCTTGCAATTGCTCATGCTCTACGTGCTCCTGGTGGAGTGGATGCCCGATGTGGACGCCCCATGGCAATGGGGTGAGGCGCTCTTTTGGAGCAAGGCAGGACTCGTCTGGGGGGTAGAGCCAGAGGCAGTCTTCACGCTCAGCCCCGAGTTTTTAGCGCTCTGGGGCGGACTCACGCTCTACACCTCGGCTTATGTGGCGGAGGTGTTTCGCGCGGGCCTGCAAGCCGTGCCGCAGGGGCAGTGGCATGGGGCCATGAGTTTGGGCCTCACGCGCGGGCAAGCCCTGCGCAGCGTGATCTTGCCCCAGGCCATGCGCGTGGCCGTGCCACCCCTCACCAGCCAATACCTCAACCTCACCAAGAACTCCTCGCTGGCGGTGGCCATTGGCTACCCCGATCTGGTGAGCGTGGCCAACACCACCATGAACCAAACCGGCCGCGCGGTGGAGTGTGTGGCCATTCTCATGCTGGTTTATTTGAGCCTCTCGCTGATCACGGCGTGGGCGATGAACCGCTACAACCAACGCGTGATGGCCCATGTCCACTGAAGCCTCTCCCATGGCTCCCACCGCGCCCTCGGCTTGGGCGGGGGTGTGGCACGCGTGTTGGGCCGATCGACGCCGCGCCGCGCTCACGCTGCTCCTCTTCGCGGCGCTCATGCCCCTTGTCGTGTGGGCGCTGCAATGGGGGCTGTGGCAGGCGGTGTGGGTGCCGGACGCTGAGGCTTGCCAAGCCGCGCGTGGGGTGGGGGCCTGTTGGGGCGTGGTGGTGGAGAAGCATCGCTTGATTCTGTTTGGGCGCTACCCGTATGAGGCGCATTGGCGGCCTTTGGTGGCGAGCCTCCTCTTGCTCGCCCTCTTGGTCTACAGCGCCAATCCGCAGGTGTGGCGGCGAAGCCTCCTGGCCGTGTGGGCGGTGGGCTTATTCGGGGTTTTTGCACTCTTGGGGGGGCGCGTGGGCCCTTGGTCATTGCAGGCCATGGGGCTCACGCCCGTGGCCGCAGAGCTCTGGGGGGGCTTACCCCTGACTTTGTTGCTCACGGTGTTGAGTTTGTGGCTGGCGTTCCCCCTTGCAGTGGGGCTGGCCTTGGGGCGGCGCAGCCCATGGCCCGTGGTGCGCGGGGTGTGTGTGGCGTGGATCGAGTTGCTGCGGGGCGTGCCCCTGGTGAGCGTGCTCTTCATGGCAAGTTTCATGCTGCCTTTGCTGCTGCCCGCCGGGGCTGCGCCGGATGTGCTCTTGCGCGTGATGGTGGCCTTGGTGATGTTTGTGGCCGCCTACTTGGCCGAGGTGGTGCGGGGGGGCTTGCAAGGCGTGCCGCAAGGCCAGCATGACGCCGCACGGGCGCTGGGCATGGGCCCCTGGCAAGCGCACCGCGATGTGCTCTTGCCCCAGGCCTTGCGCCACAGCTTGCCCAGTCTGGTCAACCACGCCATTGGCCTCTTCAAGGACACCTCACTCGTGACCATCGTGAGCCTGTACGAGCTCTCTGGGGCCATGGGCTTGGCCCTGGGCGGCGACGCGCAATGGCGACCGTTCAAGCTGGAGGCCTATTTATTCATTGCGGCGATTTATTTCATCGGGTGCTGGGCGCTCTCGCGCTACAGCGATTGGCTCGCCGCGCAGTTGCACGCGGCGCGAACCTAAAGCACAGGGAGGCGAACATGGCGATCGAATACCGAGTGAATGCCCCGTTGAGTGTGGACGCGTTTCGGGACGTGTTGGTGCGCTCGACCTTGGGCGAGCGCCGCCCCATTGACGACCGCGAGTGCCTCGCGGGCATGCTCGCCCATGCCAACCTCACGCTGACCGCCTGGGACGGCGATCAACTCGTGGGCATCGCGCGCAACCTCACGGATTTTGTGCTCACCGCTTATGTGTGCGACCTGGCCGTGTGCGCCTCACGCCAACACCAAGGCATCGGCCGCGAACTACTCGCCCAAACCCGCGCCCAACTCGGCCCCCGCGCCAAACTCATCTTGCTAGCCGCCCCCGCCGCCGCGCACTATTACAGCCACATTGGCTTTACCCAAAGCGAGCGCTGTTGGGTGCTGGAGGCGGGGCAGCCCCTCTTGGGCCGCTGATGGCGCACCAAGCCGCCCTGATGGCATGAGCAGGACGCTTGCCGCCCTCACTCCCACAACCCGCGCATCACCTCGATCCAGGATTCGCGGAGGTCTTCGCTGGGGTGGGGGTCGACGGCTTGGCCGGCCACCCAGACTTGGGCGGCGGGCAGTGCGGGTTGGCCCATGACCCAGGCGTCTAGCCAGTGGTTGGGCGGGACGCCCAGGAGTGGGGTGTTGTGGGTGTCGAGGGCCACGGCGTCGGCGCGTTGGCCGATTTCAAAGCCTGCGAGGGCTTGGCCGCTCGCGGCGCTGCCCCCGCGCAGCGCGCCTTCGAAGAGCACCGCCGCGGTGCTGTGGGCTTGGGCGTGACGCGCGGCGAGGTTGCGCTGGCGCAGGTGCAGGCGCTGGCCGTATTCGAGCCACTGCAGTTCCAGCGCGGGGTGACGGTTGACATGGCTGTCGGTGCCGATCGACCAATTCACGCCATGGCTGAGCGCGGTGGGTAAATCAAAGAGGCCATCGCCCAGGTTGGCTTCGGTGCTCGGGCACAGCACCACGGCCGCGCCGGCTTGGGCGATGCCCGCGAGCTCTTCGGCTTGGGTGTGGGTAGCGTGCACCAGGTTCCAGCGCGCATCCAGGCCGATCTGATCGAGCAGCCACTGCACGGGGCGTTGGCCCAGGTGTTGCAGGCAATCGTCCACCTCGCGCGTTTGCTCGGCCACATGAATGTGCAAAGGCGCTTCCCCCAGGCCTTGCGCCACGGCGCGCAGGGACTGCGCGTCCACCGCCCGCAGCGAGTGCAGGGCGAGCCCGGCGTTGAGCAAATGCGCGCGGCCCTCGCTTTGGGCCAGGGCTTGCAGGCGCGCTTGCGTGCGCAGCAGGCCTTCGGCCGTGTGGGCAAAGCGGCGCTGCGCTTCGCTCAAGCCCGGCTGACCAAAGCCGCGGTGCAGGTAGAGCGTGGGCAGCAGCGTGAGGCCAATGCCCGCACGCGCGGCCGCGCGTGCCAGGACGAGGCTGAGCAAGTCGCCATCGGGGTATTCGCTCCCGTCAGGCGCGCGGTGCAGGTAATGGAACTCACACACCTGGGTGAAACCGGCTTGGAGCATTTCACGGTAGAGCCACTCGGCGGCAATCTCGAGCGCCTGCGGGCCGATGCGCAGGGCCACTTGGTACATGCGCTCACGCCAGCCCCAGAAATCGTCGCCAGGGCGGTTGGGGTCTTGGCGCTCGGCAAGCGTGGCCATGGTGCGTTGAAACGCATGGCTGTGCGCGTTGACCAGGCCTGGCACCACACACTCCCACTGCGGGGTGTCGTCTTCGGGGGCTTCGGTGTCGAATTCAATGCGCGCCCAGCGGCCCTGTGCGTCGGCTTCGAGCAGCACCCCTGGGGCCCAGCCGCCCCCCACCCAAGCTTGGGCGCACCACAGGCGCGTCATGGCAGTTGCTCCAAGGCCGTCAAGCCCGCGCTCACCATCGCTTGGAGCACCGGCACGATGGTCTGGGCGGTCTCGGGCAAATAGTCATACGGTGGAGCCTCGCGCATGTAGAGCGATTGGCACATCTCCAATTGCACCGCGTGCACCCCTTGGCTGGGCTGACCGTAATGGCGCGTGATGTAGCCGCCTTTGAAGCGGCCATTGAGCACGTGGCTAAAGTGCGGGTGCGCTTGGCACGCGCCCATGACGGCTTGGGCAATGCGCGCGTCGGCGGCCTGGCCGTTGGCCGTGCCCACGTTCAAGTCGGGCAAGCGGCCTTCAAAGAGCCAGGGGATTTCGCTGCGAATGCTGTGCGCGTCCCACAGCAGCACGCGGCCATGCGCCGAGCGCAAGCGCGCGAGCTCGCCCGCGAGGGCGTCGTGGTAGGGGCGCCAGTACTGCGCGAGGCGTTGTTGTTTGGCCGAGGCGTCCGGCGCGCGGCCAGGTTGGTAGAGATCGTCGCCCGTGAAAAATCGCGTTGGGCACAGCTCGGTGTTGGAGGCGCCGGGGTACATGGGGGCGTCGTCGGGCGGGCGGTTGAGGTCGATCACGTAGCGCGCGTAGTGCGGCACGATCACACTCGCGCCCAGACGCTCGGCGAAGGCGTAGAGCAGCGGCATGTGCCAATCGGTGTCTTCCGTGGCGAGGGCGCGGGGCACGTAGTCCGGGACGAGCTCGGGGGGGAGGGCGCTGCCGCAATGCGGCATGCTCACGAGCAGTGGGCGTGTGCCGCGGGTGAGGGTGAAGACGGGGGACATCTCAAAGGCTCCGGGTGGGGTTGTCGCGCCAAGCGCCGCCGTAGAGGGTGCGCAGACAGGGGCGTTGGCCAAAGGCATAGCAGAGGTCGCTCGGGTGGTCGATCGCCCAAAGCGCCAAGTCGGCGCGCGCGCCCGCTTGCAGCACGCCGCGGTCGCGGTGCCCCAAGGCCTGCGCCGCGTGGCGGGTGACGCCTGCGAGGGCTTCCTCCGGTGTCAAGCGAAAGAGCGTGCAGCCCATGCTCAGCATGAGCAAGAGCGAGGTGCAGGGCGAGCTGCCCGGGTTGCAGTCGGTCGAGAGCGCCATGGGCACGCCGTGCGCGCGCAGCCATTCGATGGGCGGCACGCGCGTCTCGCGAATGAAATAAAACGCGCCGGGCAAGAGCACGGCCACCGTGCCGGCCTTGGCCATGGCGCGTGCGCCGTCCTCGCTCAACCACTCCAAGTGGTCGCAGCTCAGGGCCTGGTAGCGCGCGGCCAAGGCCGCGCCGCCGCTGTCGCTGAGTTGTTCGGCATGCAGTTTGACGGGCAGGCCCAAGGCTTGCGCGGCGGCAAACACGCGCTCGGTTTGCGCGAGGCTAAAGCCAATGCGCTCGCAAAACACATCCACGGCGTCGACCAAGCCCTCGGCGTGCAGCTCGGGCAGCATGGCGACCACGGCGTCAATGTAGGCGTCGGCTTGGCCGGCGAACTCAGGGGGCAAGGCGTGTGCGCCCAAGAACGTGGTGTTGACGGTCACGGCGCGCGCCTGGCTCAGGGCCCGTGCCACGCGCAGGCATTTGGCTTCAGTGGCGAGGTCGAGCCCATAGCCAGATTTGATTTCCACGGTGGTGACGCCTTCGGCGAGCAAGGCATCGAGCCGGTTCAAGGCTGCCGCTTGCAGGGCGGCGGGGCTCGCCGCGCGGGTGGCTTTGACGGTGGAGACAATGCCCCCACCGGCGCGCGCGATGTCCTCGTAGCTCGCGCCGTGCAAGCGCAAGCGAAACTCTTCGGCGCGGCTGCCGCCCCAGACCAAGTGGGTGTGGCAATCGATCAGGCCCGGGGTGACCCAGGCCCCAGCCGCTTCCACGCGCGGGGCTTGGGCCCACTCGGCGGGCAATTCGGCGCGGGGGCCCACCCAGCGCAAGGTCTCGCCAGCCCAGACCACGGCGGCGTCGCGCACGAGCCCCAGGGGGTTGTCGGGTTGGGGGACCAGGGTGGCGACCTGGCAATCGACCAAAACATGTGCGTTCATGGCGTTGACGCCTCCTGCAAGACAAAGAGCAAGGCCTCGCCCGCCTGCCAGTGCCAGGGGGTGAGGGCCGTGGTGTGTGTCCAAGCGAATTCGCGCGGCGCCAAGGCCTGCGCTTGGCCATCGGCTTGCCACGCCACCGCCGTGCAAGCGAACACGCCCACATGGGCGTGCGCGGGCCAAGGGGCTTGGGCGCCGGTTTGCGTCTGGCGGTGCAGGCCTCCACGCAGGCCGCGCGCCATGAGGTTGAAGTCGAGTGTGGGGCCTGCGAGCAGTTGGGCTTCGCAGGCGGGCTCGCCCGCGAAGGCGAGCGGGGGCTCGTGGGCGTGCAACACTTGGCGCCGCTCGGGCCACTGCAGCGCCACGCCGCCGCCCTCGAGCACCGCGAACCAGCGCTCGACGCCGGGGAAGGCGGAGAAGGGGCCGTCTTGGTCGATGCGCGCGACCGAGACACGCCAGCGCCACTCGTCGGTCGTGGGCCAAGTGGCCAGCTCGTGCGTGAGCCCCCCGCCGTTGCGCCAGGGCTGGGCGGGGCATTCGGCCAAGGCGCGGCGTTGCCAGTTCATGGGTTGAATTCTCCCGCCAGTGAGTAGCGCGAACCGGGATAGACCAGGCGGGCGAGGGTGATCACGGCGTCTCGCGTGTGGGTGCGCCGCACCATGATGAGGCAGGGCGCGTCGGGCTCGATTTGCAAGAGGCGGGCCTCTTGGCGTGTGGGCATGGCCGCTTCGAGCTGGTATTGCGCGCGCCAAAGCGCCGTGTGGCGAAAGAGGTGTTGGGTGGGGGTGACTTGGCTGAAGTCTTCTTCGAGGTAGTGGGGCGCGCAGGCGGGGTTGACGTAGCGGTCCTCGCACTGCAGCGGCACGCCGTTCTCGTGGTGCACGATGAGGGTGTGAAACACCTCGCTGCCCACGGGCACCCCTAATTGCTCGGCCACGCCTTGCGCGGCCGGTTCGGCGCGGCGCAAGTGCACCTCGGCGCGGTGGATGTGGCCGCGCGCGACGATCTCTTCATGCACGTCTTGAATGCGCAGGGTGCTGGAGACGCGGTGCAGCGCGGCGGCAAACGTGCCCACGCCTTGCGTGCGCGTGACCAAGCCCTCGGCCTGCAATTCGCGAATGGCGCGGTTGACCGTCATGCGGCTCACGCCAAACTGGTGCATGAGTTCACTCTCGGAGGGCATGAGTGCACCGGGCAGCCACTGACCCTCGGCCAGGCCTTGGCGTAAATAGTGCTTTACCCGCACAAAAGGCGGGGCGCTTGCATCCGGCGGGTGTCGGGCATTAGTGGAAACCATAGGGAAAGTCTACTTGTACAAACTTGACTAGACAAGTAGAGTCAAACCCGAAGCCGTTTCTGTTATGCGGCCCCGGATTTGGAGAGACACATGACCGATTTGTCAGCCATTCATCAGCACGCCAAGGCGCGCCCCGTGCGCGCGCCGCGCGGCACCGAAATCAGTTGCGCCAATTGGCTCATTGAAGCGGCCTACCGCATGGTGCAAAACAACCTCGACCCGGAGGTGGCCGAGAACCCCGACAACCTCGTGGTCTACGGCGGCATTGGCAAGGCCGCGCGCAACTGGGATTGCTTTGAGGCCATCCTCGCCGCGCTGCGCCGCTTGCGCCCCGACGAGTCGCTGCTCATTCAGAGTGGCAAGCCCGTGGGCGTCTTCAAAACGCATCCCGATGCACCGCGTGTGCTCATTGCCAACTCCAATTTGGTGCCCAAGTGGGCCAATTGGGAGCATTTCGATGAGCTCGACCGCAAGGGCCTCATGATGTATGGCCAGATGACGGCCGGCTCCTGGATCTACATTGGCACCCAGGGCATCGTGCAAGGCACGTATGAGACCTTCGTGGAGGCCGGGCGTCAGCACTACGGCGGCAGCTGGAAGGGGCGCTGGATTCTCACCGCGGGCTTGGGCGGCATGGGCGGGGCGCAGCCCTTGGCCGCCACGTTTGCCGGGGCGTGCTCGATCAACATCGAGTGCCAGCAAAGCCGCATCGATTTCCGCATCAAAACCCGCTATGTGGACGAGCAGGCCAAAGACCTGGACGACGCCATCGCCCGCTTGCAGCGCTACCTCGCCCAAGGTGAGGTGCGCTCGATCGCGGTATTGGGCAACGCGGCGGAGTTGCTGCCCGAGTTGGTGCGTCGCGCCCGCGAAGGCGGCATTCGCCCCGATCTGGTGACGGACCAAACCTCCGCCCACGACCTCTACAACGGCTATTTGCCCGCGGGCTGGACCAACGCGCAGTGGCAGGCCGCGCGCGACAACCCCGCCGAGCGCGAGGGCCTGCGGGACGCGGCCGCGCGCAGCTGTGTCACCCATGTGCAAGCCATGCTCGATTTCCAGAGCATGGGCATTCCCACGGTTGACTACGGCAACAACATTCGCCAAGTCGCCTTTGACATGGGGCTCAAGAACGCCTTTGATTTCCCGGGCTTCGTGCCGGCCTACATCCGCCCGCTTTTCTGCCAAGGCAAGGGACCATTCCGCTGGGTGGCACTCTCGGGCGACCCGGAAGACATTCGCAAGACCGACGCCAAGATGAAGGAGCTCTTCCCCGAAGACAAACACCTGCACCGTTGGCTCGACATGGCGGGCGAGCGCATTGCCTTTCAGGGCTTGCCCGCACGCATTTGCTGGATTGGTCTGGGCGAGCGCCACCGCGCGGGCCTGGCCTTCAACGAGATGGTGCGCAAGGGCGAGCTCAAAGCGCCCATCGTGATTGGTCGCGATCACCTCGACAGCGGCTCGGTGGCCAGCCCCAACCGCGAGACCGAGTCCATGCAAGACGGCTCGGACGCGGTCTCGGACTGGCCTTTGCTCAACGCCTTGCTCAACACTGCCGGCGGCGCAACTTGGGTGAGCTTGCACCACGGGGGTGGCGTGGGCATGGGCTTCTCGCAACACTCGGGCGTGGTGATCGTGTGCGACGGCACGCCGGAGGCGGACCAGCGCCTCGCGCGCGTGCTCTGGAACGACCCCGGCACCGGCGTGATGCGCCATGCCGACGCGGGCTACACCGTGGCCCAAGACTGCGCACGCGCCCAGGGCCTCGATATGCCCATGTTGCCCAAAGCCTAAGGAGAGCCACGATGTACACGCTCACGCCCGAACAAATCACGCAGTTTCAAGAAAAGGGAGTGGTGTACCTCCCAGGGGTGTTTGCCGAATGGGTGGCGCCCTTGCGCGAGGCGGTGCAGATGGCGCTAGATGCGCCGAGCCCCCTTGAGCGCTCCTACCAGCCCCAAGACGGCTCGGCCCCGTTTTTTCAGGACTACTGCAACTGGCAGCGCTTCGCGCCTTTGCACGATTTCGTGTTTTCGTCCGAGGCGGGGCGCGTGGCCGCGGGCTTGATGCGCTCGCGCACAGCGCGGTTTTTCCACGACCACATTTTGGTCAAGCGCCCGGGCACGAGTTTGGTCACGCCCTGGCACCAAGACCTGCCGTACTACTGCGTGCAAGGGGCACAGAGCGTGAGCTTTTGGACGCCCCTCGACCCCGTGGCGCGTGAGGTCTCGCTCGAATGCGTGGGCGGCTCGCACCGCTGGAGCGAGGAGGGCTTTCGGCCCAAGCGCTTCGATGGCTCGAACCTCTATGCGAGTGACGACTACAGCGAGATGCCCGACATTGACGCGCACCGCGATGAATTCGAGATTTTCGGTTTCACCTTGCAGCCGGGCGACGCCATCGCGTTCGATTTCCGCACCATCCATGGCGCGCCGGGCAACCAATCCACCACAGCGCGGCGCGTGGTCTCCACCCGTTGGGTGGGCGATGACGCGCGCTGGGCCGTGCGCGAGGGCGCAACCTCGCCGCCTTACCCGCATTTGGATTTACCCGACGGCGCGCCGTTTGACGCGCCGGATTTTCCCCTGGTCTATACCCACTGACTTCACAAAGGAGCGCCCATGAAGACCTTGTTCACCCGTCGCCTGCTCATTGCCACCGCTGCCCTGGCTTGCCTGGGCGGTCAGGCCCAGGCCCAAAACATCCGCATTGGCTTTCAAGCCCCGCTCACGGGCCCAGCGGCATCCGATGGCAAGACCGCCTTGCAAGGCGCGCAACTCGCTGTGGAGCAAATCAACGCGGCTGGCGGCATCAAGGGCCGCCCGCTCGAGCTCGTGGTGCTCGATGACCAAACCCAACCCGCTCAAGCCGTGCCCATCGCCAACAAGTTCATTGGTGACGGCATCAAGGCCGTGATCTCAGGCAGCTACTCCGGTCCCACCCGCGCCGCTGCGGGCGTGTTCCAAGAAGCCAAGATCCCCTACATCTCTGCCTACGCCATTCACCCCGACATCGTGCGTGCGGGCAACTACGTGTTTCGCACCTCCTTCATGGGCGAAGTGCAGGGCCGTGCGGCGGCCAAGCTCATTGCCGACATCATGAAGAAAAAGCGCGTGACCATGGTCAACGTCAACAACGACTTTGGCCAGGCGCTCTCCGCGGGCATGAAGGATGCCGCTCCTAAGCTCGGTTTGCAACTCGTGAGTGAGTACAACTTTGGCATGGGCGACCGCCAGTTTGGCTCCATCGTCGCGAGCGTGAAGAAGGACGACCCGGAGGTGGTCTACGTCTCGGGCTACTTCTTCAACGGCGGCCCCCTGGTGGCTCAGCTCAGGGCCGGTGGCGTGACCGCCCCCATCGTGGGTACCGAGGGTTTTGACACCGTCAACTTCGTGCAAATTGCCAAAGAGGCGGCCGAGGGCGTGATCATCACCACCTCGCTCGATCGCGACACCACCGATCCGGTCATGAAGAAATTCATCGACGACTACAAGAAGCGCTTCAACGTGGGCGCGGAGATGGTGGCTGCGAGCACGCACACCGCGGTCAACGTGCTGGCCGAAGCCATCAAGAAGGTGGGCATTGACGACACGGCCAAGCTGCGCGATGCGATCGCCGCGACCAAGAACATGCCTTCGGCGGCGGGCACCATCACCTTCAACAATTCGCGCGAGGTCTACAAGGCCGCGCAAATCCAGGTCATCAAGGGCGGTGAGTTCAAGCGCTTTGCCGTCATTGACGACCCGGTGCTGCTCGCGCCCCCGAACTATTGATCGTCAAAGGCGGGCCCGCGCGTGTATTACCTTGACTTGTTGGTCATCGGTCTGGTCTGGGGCTGCACCTACGCCATGATGGCGCTGGGGCTGACCCTGGTCTATGGCCTGTTGCGCATCTTGCATGTGGCGCAGGCCACGGTCTTCACGCTCGGGGCCTACGCGGGCTTGCTCGTGGCCAATGGCACGGGCTCGCTGGCGCTGGCTTTTGCGGCGGCCATTGGCGCGGCGTGTTTGGCGGGCGTGGTGATCTACCGCTGGGTGTATGAGCCCGTGCTCGACAAACCGCCCTTTGTGCCTTTGGTGGCCTCCATTGGCTTGCTCATTGCCATGGAAGATGGCTTTCGCTTGGTGTTCGGCCCGTATGGCTTGTCGTTCACGAACAATCCCTGGTTTGCCACCATGCTCGGCGTGGCGGGCATCCAGATCAACCTCGTGCAAGCGGTGCTGGTGATCACCGCGGTGCTGAGCATTGGCGTCTTGGCGTGGGTGGCGTCTTCCACGCGCCTGGGCGTGGGCTTGCGCGCCACAGTGACCGATCCGGCCATGGCCGAGAGCTTTGGGGTCAACCGCGTGCAGGTGCGCACCGCCACCTTCCTCGTGGCTTCGGCGCTCGCAGGCGTCTCGGGCTTGTTGGTGGGCATGCTCAACAATCTGGTGGAGCCCGGCATGGGCGGCCTCATTGCCTACAAGGGCTTGGCCATCATTGTGTTGGGCGGCTTGGGCAGCGTCTCGGGCACTTTGCTCGCGAGCATTTTGTTTGGGCTGATCGAGAGTTTTGGCACCGTCATGCTCGATCAGGTGATGGACCGCGATGCGGTGGCCTTTTTGTTCATGTTGCTCATGTTGTTGGTACGGCCTCAAGGGCTTTTGGGTAAGGCGCGCTGATGGACTACTACTTATCAGTGGCCACCTTCGCGGCCTTGCACATCATTCTGGCGGTGGGTCTCAACCTGGTGATGGGCTTTTGCGGCCAGGTGAGTTTGGGCCACGCGGCCTTCTACGGTATTGGCGCTTACGCCAGCGCTTTGTTGTCGGTTGCCGGGTGGTCGTTTCCCTTGGCCATGCTCGGGGGCATGTTGGCTGCGGGGGCTTTGGGCATCGTCACCGGTTTGGCGGCGCTGCGGTTTCGGGAAGACTTTTTGGCCATCGCCACCATGGCGATTGGCTTTATCTTTGTGGGCACGGCGCGCAAGCTCTCGTGGCTCGGCGGGGAGATGGGCATTAGCAAAATTCCCTCGCCCTTGAGCAAGCACGAATACGCCTGGCTTGCCATGGCGGCCGCGCTGGTGCTCATTCTCTTTAGCCTGCACGTGCGGCGCAGCTGGATGGGGCGCGCCTTCAGTGGCGTGGCGCAAGACGAGGTGCAAGCGCAAACGATTGGCATTGACATCGCGGGCTACAAGATTGCGGCGTTTTTCTTGGGCACCGCCTCGGCGGGTTTTGCCGGGGGGCTTTACGCGCACATGACACAGCTCATCGTGCCCGACGCCTTTGGCTTTGTGGTCTCGATCTCCATTCTGGCCATGGTGGTGGTGGGCGGTGTGGGCTCCACGCTCGGCGTGGCCACGGGGGCGGTGGTGCTCACCCTCATGCCCGAAGTGTTTCGCATCATCAACGACTACAAGCTGCTCGTCTACGGCGGCTTGCTCTTGGGGGTGATGATGTTTAGCCCACAAGGCCTCGCCGGTTTGCTCGCCCAAGCGCGCGCGGCGCTGCGCCCGCGCCAGGAGGGGGTGTGATGCTACAAGTGGTGGACTTGGCCATTTCCTTTGGCGGCGTGGCCGCGGTCAAGGGCGTGTCCCTCACCGTGGGCGCGGGAGAGTTTGTCGGACTCATTGGTCCCAACGGCGCGGGCAAGACAACCTTGCTGCGCCTCATGACCGGGGTGTTGACGCCCGATCGCGGTCGGGTGCGCTTTGCCGATCAAGACATCACGCGCATGAGCGTGGACCAGCGCGCGCGCTTGGGCTTTGTGATGACGCACCAAATCGTGCGCCCGTTTCGCCAAATGACGCTCTTGGAGAACGCCACTTTGGCCGCCGGGCACGCCCTCACGCGCCAACCGTGGCTCGCGCTCTGGCGCACCGACGCCCGCGCGGCGCAGGTGCGTGCCCAGCAAGAGCTCGAGCGCGTGGGCATTGCCGATGCCGCGCACAAGCTCGCGAGTCAGGTGCCCCTGGGCTACCTCAAGCGCTTGCAAGTGGCCATGGCCTTGGCGCTCGACCCACGCTTTGTCATGCTCGATGAACCCCTGGCAGGGCTCAACTATCACGAGGCCGAGCGCTTCTCCAACCTCTTGGTCGATCTGCACCAACAGGGCCTGAGTTTGCTGCTGGTCGAGCACAACTTGGGCGAGGTGCTGCGCGTGGCGAAACGCTTGGTCGTGATCGACAGCGGCGCCGTGTTGGCCGATGGCGTGCCCTCGGCGGTGATGGCGCAGCCCGAGGTGCGCCGCGCTTACTTGGGAGAGGCCCATGCTTGAGTTGCAGGGATTGCGCGCCGGCTACGGCAGCATTGAAGCGGTGCACGGCATCGACCTGCGCGTGCCGCAAGGGCAGATCACGGCCATCATCGGGCCCAACGGCGCGGGCAAATCCTCCACCATGCTCGCCATCGTGGGGCAGGTGCGCACGATGGGCGGAAGCGTGCGCTTCCAAGGCGAAGACATCACGGGCCTAGGGCCTGCCGAGCGCACCCGGCGTGGGATCGCCATCGCGCCCGAGGGGCGGCGCATCTTTGCCGACCTCACGGTGCGCGAGAACCTTATTGTGGGGGGCTACTTGCACACGCCCGCCGAGGCTGCCGCGCGCGAGGAAGAAGTGCTTCAACTCTTTCCCCGCTTGCGCGAACGCGCGCAGCAGCGCGCGGGTTCGCTCTCGGGGGGCGAGCAGCAGATGCTCGCCATCGGGCGTGCGCTTATGGCGCGCCCGCAGCTCCTCTTGGTCGATGAGCTCTCCCTGGGCCTCATGCCCAAGGTGGTGGACGACATCTTTGCCGCGCTCTTGCAGCTCAAGGCGGCGGGGCTCACGGTCTTGCTCGTGGAGCAAAACATCCAAAGGGTGCTGGCCGACGCCGATCAAGTGGCCGTGCTCACGGCAGGTCGCCTGGCTTACTTCGGCCCTGCTGATCAAGCCGCCGCCCAAACCGATCTGGCTAAACTCCTGCTGAGCTGACCTGAGTCCATCGGGTCAAAGGAGCGCCTTTTGACCGATACTGCCCCTCACTCTGCGCGCCGTCGCTGGCCAAGCTTGCTCTTGGGCGCGGCGCTCTTGCTGGCCCTCGTCATCACCCTTGGACCCCGTAACGCCTTTGGCCCCGACATGCCCACGTCACGCCCCCAACCCCCGCAAGAATTGACCCAGCTCGACGCTTGGCTGGCCGAGCGAGAAGCCGCGGTGCCGGGGCTGCGCCCCGACGTGGCCAAACGCATCACCTGGCATGCCCATGTGGGGCAGGTCACGCCTTGGGCGGTGGTGTATGTGCACGGCTTTAGCGCCTCGCGCCTAGAGACCGAGCCGCTGGGCTATGGGCTCGCGCAAGCGCTGGGCGCGAACCTGTTTGAGACACGCCTCACCGGGCATGGGCAAAACGCCCAAGCCCTAGGGGAGGCCACCGCCCAAGACTGGTTGGCCGACACCGAGGAGGCGCTGGCGCTGGGCCGGCGGCTGGGCCAGCGGGTTTTGTTTTTGAGTGTCTCCACCGGGGGCACGCTCGCCACTTGGATGGGCATGCGCCCCGAGGGACGCGAGGGGGTGGTGCACGTGATGATGTCGCCCAACTTCGGGCCGCGCCATCCCCTCGCTGAAGTGGTGAATTGGCCTTGGGGGCGGCAACTCGCGCGTTGGATTGAAGGGGACATGCGCGGGCCCCAGCCGCGCAATGCTGCGGAGGCGCAGGCCTGGACGTCGCCTTATCCCACGCAGGCGGTGTTTCCCATGATGGCCTTGGTCAAACAGGTGCGCCAGAGCGACCTCTCGGCCTTCACCGCGCCGGTGCTCGTGCTCTACGCCGAGGGCGATCAAACCGTGGACCCTGCGCAAACCAAGGCCGCGTTTGCGCGCCTGGGCTCGGCGCAGAAAACCCTGCTGCGTGTGGACGACAGCGAATCGCCCGGGCAACACGTGCTCGCGGGCGAGCGGCTCGCGCCGCGCAGCACCGGCCCCATTCAGCAACGCATTTTGGCGTGGGTGACGCAGCTGCCCCGCTGAGGCGCTTTCACGCGTTTGTCATGGTCCACAGGTATGATGGCTAACGCATGAAAAAGTACATATGCAAGCGTTTGTTTTGCTTGGCCTTCGTGGCTGCCACGGGCGCGAGTCATGCGGCTCGCCCCATGAGTACCGACGACGCCAACGTGGTCGATGCCCATGCCTGCCAACTCGAGACCTGGCTGAAGTTCAACCACGGCTCCACCGAGTATTGGGCCATTCCGGGTTGCAACTTCGGCTATGACATCGAATGGAGCCTGGGCGGCCAGGTGCAGTGGAATGGCCCAGAGGTGCCCCAAGCGCGCGGGTACTCGCGCGTGTTTCAGGTCAAGAAGCGTTGGAAACCGGTTGGCGTGGGCGAGTGGGGCATCTCCACCACCCTCGGGCGTGGACACAACCAGTGGACCGATGGCACGGCGGACTTGCACCATGACCGCTATGTGAACGTGCCCATGACCTACCTCTTTGCCAACGGGGCTTTGCTGCACGTCAATGTGGGCGCGATGCAGCACCTCGATTTGCGCCAAACCCACCGAACCTGGGGGCTGGGCGCGGAGTACCCCGTGAATGGGCGCACGTATGTGATTGCCGAAACCTATGCCGAGCGCACCCAGGGCAGCCGCTACCAAGTGGGCTTGCGGGTGTGGCTCAAGCCCCAGCGCTTGCAACTCGACACCACCTATGGCAACCGTCGCAGCTGGGACGCGCCCAGCCAAAGCGGCTGGTTCACCTTGGGACTGCGTTGGTTGGGCGATCCCCTCTATTAATCTGGCGGCGCTTGCCCTAGACTGCCCCCATTGTTTGACAGGCGCGCACCATGACCCCTCCCCGACTCCCCCAAGCCCTGGATTTCGCGCAAGAGGTGCGCGTGCTGGCCGACTTGCTGCAAGACTTGGCCGAGGCCGATTGGTCTGTGCCCACCCGCTTCAAGCAGTGGACGCCCACGGATATCGTGCGGCATTTGCATTTCTGGAACGAGGCGGCCGATTGGTCGGCCCAACGCCCCGAGGCGTTTGCCGCGCGTTGGGAGACTGTCAAAGCGGCCATCGCCAGCGGGCAGGGCATGCGCGTGGCCGAGCAGGCGGCCGTGCCCATGCAAGGGGTGGCCCTGTTTGCGCGCTGGCGCGACGACGCGCTGGCCATGGCCGAGCGCTGGGCGGACATGGACCCGCAGCAACGCTTGCCCTGGGCCGGGCCACCGATGTCGGCGCGCTCGAGCATCACGGCGCGGCAGATGGAAACCTGGGCGCATGGCCAAGCCTTGTTCGATGCGCAACAGCGCACACGGGTGGAGTCCGATCGGCTGCGCAACATCGTGGTGCTCGGGGTCAACACCTTTGGCTGGAGCCATCAGGTGCGGGGCTGGGCGGTGCCTGCGCAAATGCCGCATTTGGTCTTGCAAAGCCCCTCGGGCGAGACCTGGACCTTTGGTGAGCCCAACGAGGCCGGGCGCATCACCGGCTCGGCCGTGGCGTTTTGCCAAGTGGTCACCCAAACGCGCCATGTGGCCGACACCGATCTCTCGGTGCAAGGCGAGGTGGCCGAGCGCTGGATGGCCAACGCCCAGTGCTTTGCCGGCCCGCCCGAGACCCCACCCGCCCCGGGTGCGCGTCGTCCGGGCTGAGCGTTTCATCATCCTGTCAAAAATACTTGGCACGCTTGATGCGTGTGCCCGGATGACGGGTGGCGCTGGGGCCGATCAATATCCTTATTGAACGTTTCAACCAGGGCCGATCAGCCCACCTGTCACCCCCATCGCCAAAAGGAGGCTGGCACACGCAACACGCAAGGAGTCGATCATGGATGAAGGACAGGATTTAAGGGTGGACGCCTACCAGGGTTCTTGGGGCGGCCATGCGCAGGGTGGCGCGCAGGAGCAATCCAGACAGCGTCGCCATCAATTGCATGTGTTGTTTGACGCCCTCGACGAGGGCGCACTCGATGCGGCGCGACAGGCCTTTGCCGCCTTGGTGCGCTTAGACGCCGTGCTCGCGCACGACCCCACCATGAGCCAGATCGGCAGTGCGTTGCAAAGCAGCCAAATGCACGCGGCGCGCTATTTCGCGCGCGTCTTGCGTGCCCGCATTCAGACCCTGGGGGCAAACGCCTCGGGGCCGACGGCCAGCGCCAAGCTAGCAGAGCCTCACGCGGCGGCGCCGAGCGCCCACGGCAAACCTGTGGCGCCCGCCTCGCGCGCGGGCTTGGCCTTGCGCCAAGGCCTGCACATCGTGGACGTGCGGGCCTGAGCGCTCAAGGGTTGACCAACACCAGCTTGCCCTTGACTTGGCGCGAGCCCATGCGCGCATAGGCCTTGGGCAAGTCGGTCATGGGCAGGGTGGAGTCGATCACCGGGCGCACCTTGCCCGCTTGTTGCCATTGCACAAGCTCGGCCAGCATGCGCGCGTTGGCCTTGGGCTCGCGGCGGGCGAAATCACCCCAGAACACGCCCACCACCGAGGCGCCTTTGAGCAGCGGCAGGTTCCAGGGGAGCGCCGGAATGGGGCCCGCGGCAAACCCAATCACGAGGTAGCGGCCGCGCCAAGCAATGCTGCGAAACACCGGCTCGGCCAACTCCCCACCCACGGGGTCATACACCACGTCAGGGCCCTGGCCTTGGGTGAGCGCCTTGAGGTGCGCGCGCACGTCGCCTTGGGTGTAGTCGAAGGCTTCATCGGCCCCTTCATCACGGCAGAGCTGGCATTTGTCGGCGCTGGAGGCCGCGGCGATCACGCGCGCGCCCGCGGCCTTGGCAATTTGAATGGCCGCCGTGCCCACCCCACCGGCGGCCCCGAGAATCAGCACCGTCTCGCCGGCTTTCAACTGACCCCGATCGAGCAGGGCGTGGTGCGAGGTGGCGTAGGTCATGATGAAGGCCGCGGCCGAAACCAAGTCAAACCCCTCGGGCAAGGGCACGCACAAGGCAGCAGGGGCGAGGGTGTGGGTGGCAAAGCCGCCTGTGCCACTCAAGCAGGCCACGCGTTGGCCCACCTGCAAGTGCGTCACGCCTTCACCCACGGCCTCAATCGTGCCCGCGTATTCCGCGCCGGGCACAAAGGGCAGTTCGGGCTTCATTTGGTATTTGTTCTGCACGATGAGCAGATCGGGAAAATTCAAGCTCGCCGCCGCGATGCGGATGCGTACCTCGCCCGCGCCGGGCTCGGGGGTGGGGCGTTCGGTCCAGCGCAGGGCCTCGACGCCCACGGGGTTTTCACAAAGCCATGCGTGCATGCCAATCTCCTTCGATGGGCTGATCATAGCCAGCGCGAGGGGCGGCTGCGTTAGCATCGCGCCATGACCACCCACACCTTGCCCATCGCCTTGCTGCAAATGCGCAGCGGCACCGACGCGGCCGAGAACGTGGCCGCCGTGCGCGCGGGCGTGCGCGAGGCGGCGGCCGCGGGCGCGCGCTTGGTGGCCACGCCCGAGATGACCGTTTGCCTCGACCGCCGCCCCGGGGCCTTGCTCGCGCAGGCGCATGCGCAAGCGCAGGACCCCTCGGTGCGCGCCTTGTGCGACATCGCCCGCGAGGCGGGGGTTGACCTGCTCGTGGGGTCGCTCGCCGTGCGCGTGGGGCCGCAGCACTTGGCCAACCGGAGTTTGCTCATCGACGCGGCGGGACAGATCGTGGCGCATTACGACAAGATCCACCTCTTTGACGTCGATCTCGGGCCGGGCGAGCGCTACCAAGAGTCGGCGCGCTTTGTCCCCGGGGATCGCGCGGTGCTCGCCGCGCGCGAGGGCTACACCCTGGGCCTGAGCATTTGTTACGACCTGCGCTTTGCGGGGCTCTACCGCACGCTGGCCCAGGCCGGGGCCCAGGTCTTGACGATTCCGTCGGCGTTCACAGTGCCCACCGGGCGCGCGCACTGGGAGGTGCTGTTGCGCGCACGGGCAATTGAGACCGGTTGCTATGTGCTCGCGCCCGCGCAACACGGCGTGCATGCCGATGGTCGCGAGACCTACGGGCACTCGATGGTGATTGACCCCTGGGGCCAGATCGTGGCGGTGCGCGCGCAGGAGCCGGGCCTGTTGCTGGCCACCTTGGATTTGGACGCCGTGGCCCAAGCCCGGCGGCGGCTGCCAAGTTTGCAGCACGACCGAGCCTATGCCCAACCGCCCCACGTCACGGGGGGGTAAGCGAATTCGGGTTTCTACCATGCGCGTGGCAAATGCCTATGATGGCCCATGCCCGGTTGGTCCGGGTGTCCCACGGAGTGCAATTTGGAAGTTTCGTTTCACAGTGAAATTGAATCCCTCAAACTCGGCGAGGGGGAGACGTTTCATGGTGAGGGCATTCTGGCCGTCACCAAGGCCCTCCTGCAGTCCGGCGTGACGTATGTGGGGGGCTACCAAGGCTCGCCCATCTCCCACTTACTCGATGTGATGGTGCAAGCGCGCCCCTATTTGGATGAGCTTGGCGTGCACGTCGAAGCCTGTACCAACGAAGCGTCGGCCGCGGCCATGTTGGCGGCCTCCATCATGTACCCGGTGCGGGGCGCGGTGACGTGGAAATCGATTGTCGGCACCAACGTGGCCTCCGACGCGCTCTCCAACTTGGCCTCGCCGGGCGTGCTCGGTGGCGCGCTCATTGTGGTGGGCGAGGACTACGGCGAGGGCGCGAGCGTGATTCAAGAGCGTACCCATGCCTTTGCCATGAAATCGGCGCTGTGCCTGCTCGACCCGCGCCCAGACCTGCCCAACCTCGTGCGTTGTGTGGAGCAGGCGTTTGAGCTCTCCGAGGCGAGCAATATGCCGGTCATGCTCTCCTTGCGCATTCGGGCCTGCCATGTGCGCGGCAGCTTCACCACGCGTGAGAACCGGGCCCCGGCCATCTCGCAGCGCCAACTCCAGGCGCGTCCGGCCGCCTTCAACTACGACCGCTTGGCGCACCCGCCCGCCACCTTTGCGCATGAGAAGCGCAAATACGAGGTGCGCTTGCCCGCGGCGCGCGACTATATTCAAGCCGCCGGGCTCAACGAGTTTTTGCCTGGGCGCGAGTCGCGCGTGGGCTTGGTGGTGCAAGGCGGCCTCACGCCTGCGCTGTGGCGCGCCTTGGACGAATTGGGCCTGCGCACGCCCGCGGGCGAACTCACGCTGCCCGTGCTGGTGCTCAACGCCGTCTACCCCCTCGTACCCCAGCAGTTGCAGGATTTCGCGCGGGGCAAAGACGCGCTCTTGGTGCTCGAGGAGGGCCAGCCTGAGTTCATTGAACATGAAATCAACGCCGTCTTGCAGCGCGCGGGTTTGACCACCCGGGTGGCGGGCAAATCGCACCTGCCCATGGCGGGCGAATACACCGTGGAAGTGCTGCTGCGCGGCGTGCGCGACTTCTTGCAGCAACACGCGCCGCACTGCGTCACCCCGGCCGCGCAAGCCTTTTTGCAGCAAGTGGAGGAAACACGCGCACGCGCGCGTGCGGGCCTGGGTCAAGCCGTGCCGCCTCGCCCGCCCAATTTCTGCACCGGCTGTCCGGAGCGCCCGGTGTTTGCCGCGCTCAAATTGGTGCAGGAGAAAACCGGGCCTTTGCACGTCTCGGCCGACATTGGGTGTCACTCCTTTGCCACCTTCGAGCCGTTTTCGTTTGGGCATTCCATCTTGGGCTATGGCATGAGCATGGCCTCGAGCGCGGCGGTGAAGCATTTCTCGGCCCAGCGGCCCATCGCCATCATGGGCGATGGCGGCTTTTGGCACAACGGTTTGCTCTCGGGCGTGTCCTCGACCTTGCTCAACCAAGGCGATGGGGTGCTCGTCATCATGAAGAACGGCTACACCTCGGCCACGGGCACGCAAGAGACAGTGTCTTCACCCGCCTCGGAGGCCAAGCGGGTGGCCGAGGGCAGCAGCGCCACCCAGGGTGAGCTCACGATTGAAAAAACCCTCGCCGGCATGGGCGTGCAGTGGATGCGCACGGTGCACAACTACCGCGTGGCCGAGGTGCGCGACACGCTGCTGGAAGCCTTGCGCGCGCCCTTTGGCGGTCTCAAGGTGGTGATTGCGGAGGGCGAATGTCAGTTGGAGCGTCAGCGGCGCTTGCGCCCCTTGCTCGCGCGCCAACGCGCCGAGGGCCTGCGCACGGTGCGCACCCGCTACGGCGTGGACGCGAGCACTTGCACGGGCGACCACTCTTGCATTCGGCTCTCGGGCTGCCCAACCCTCACCCTCGCCCCCTCGGAGGATCCCCTCAAAACCGCCCCGGTCGCGCAAGTCACCGATGGCTGCGTGGGCTGCGGCTTGTGCGGTGAAGTGGCCGACGCGGCCGTGCTCTGCCCCTCGTTTCACCGCATCGATGTGATCACCCATCCCAGCGCCTGGGACCGGTTTTGGGCGCGCATGAACCAATGGGCGATTCGCCTTTGGCAGGGGGCGGCATGAGCGCACCCGCCATTCGTTCGGTGTTGATCGCCGCCTTGGGCGGGGAGGGCGGTGGCGTGCTGGCCGATTGGTTGGTGTTGTGCGCCCGCCAAAGCGGTTTGGCGGTGCAAGCCACCTCGGTGCCCGGCGTGGCTCAGCGCACGGGGGCGACGAGTTACTACCTGGAGTTCAGCGTCGCGCCCTGGCCCGAGGGCTCCGTGCCGAGCTTTGCCCTCTCGCCCACCCCCGCCCGGGTGGATGTGGTGGTGGCGAGTGAATTGCTCGAAGCCGCGCGCATGATGGAGCGCGGCTTTGTCACGCCCGAGCGCACCCACTTGATCGCCTCGACCAGCCGCGTCTACACCACGCTCGAAAAAATGCAGCCCCACGATGGGCGCTTCGATCCCGAGCGCGTGCGCGCCTTGAGCCAAGTGCTCGCGCGCGAGTCCTTGTGGCTGGACATGGCCGAGTTGACACAGCAGCACCGCACCGCGGTCTCCTCCATCATGCTGGGCGCATTGGCGGGCGCGGGCGCGCTCCCTTGGTCGCGCGCGTGTTGTGAGGATGTCATTCGCGCCAGTGGCAAGGGGGTGGAGGCGAGCTTGGCGGGCTTTGCCGCAGCCTTTGCTGCAGCCCAGTCGGGCCCCCCGTCCGAGGCACGCGAAGCGCCCGCGCGGGCCACCGCCGGTCCGAGCTCGGCCCCTGTGTCCCTGGCCGCTTTGCCCGAAGCTTTGCAAACGGTGGCCGCGCACGGCGTGGCGCGCTGCACCGATTACCAAGACGCGGCCTACGCGCGGGAATACCTCGCGCAATTGCAAACCTTGGTGCAGGCTTGCCCCAACCCCGCACCGGCCCACGTGGCGCTGTGGCAGGAGGCGGCACGCCACCTCGCGCTGTGGATGTGTTTTGAGGATATTGCACGCGTGGCCGATCTGAAATCGCGCCCCGAGCGCTTTGCCCAAGTGCGGGCGAGCGCGCGTGCCGCAGCTGGGGAGGTGGTGCACATCACCGACCATTTCAAGCCGGGTCTGGAAGAGATCGCGGCCATCTTGCCCCGCGCCCTGGGTCAGGCCTTGGCGGCCCATGCGCGCCCCGAGCGGCATGTGTCCCTGCACATTCGCGCCACCAGTTTTTGGGGCTTTGCCCTCTTGCGCTTGCTCGCGCAGGCGCGGCGCTGGCGACGCCACACCTTGCGTTATCACGACGAGACCCAGGCGCGCGTGGCGTGGTGGCAAGCGGTGTGCCAATGGGCGCAGGTGACCCCGGCCTTTGCCACGGCGGTGGCGGGCCTGCCGCAGGTGCGCAAAGGCTATGGCCAAACCCAACAGCGCGGCCTGCACCGCTACGCGCGCCTTTGGCAAACCCTGGTGCTGCCGCGCTTGGACGCGGCCACGCCGCCCGAGCCCGAACACACCCAAGCCCTGCAAGACGCACTGCGCGCGGCCTTGTCCGATTTACCCGATCCCCAAAACGATGGCACGGCCGAGCGGCCCGTGCTCTGGCTTAAACCCGGTGCCTGAAGGCACCATCACCCTAGGAGACTTGCATGACGTTGAAAACCTTGACTCGCCGCACCGCGCTCGCCGCCCTCGTGGCCGCTACCAGCCTGGGCGTGAACGCCCAAGACAAGCCGGTTGAACTCAAATTCGCACATTGGTTGCCCGGCACCCACCCGCTGGCCAAAACGGGTTTTGAGCCCTGGGCCAAATCGGTGGAGGCTGCTTCTGGGGGCACCATCAAGGTGGCGTTCTTCCCCGCGCAGCAGCTGGGCAAGGCGGCTGACCACTACGACATGGCGCGTGATGGCATTGCCGACATGACCTGGGTCAACCCCGGCTATCAGGCCGGACGCTTTCCGATGATCGCTGCGGGCGAATTGCCCTTCTTGATGAGCAAACCCGGCGGAGGCTCGGCTGCACTCGACAAGTGGTACCGCACTTACAGCGACAAAGAAATGAAGGACGTCAAGTTCTGCTTTGCCCACGTGCACATTGGCACGCTGCACAGCCGCACCCCCATCACCGAGCCGGGCCAGCTCAAGGGCTTGAAGATTCGCTCGGCCAACGGCACGGTCTCGCAAACCATGACCTTGCTCGGCGCCACCAACGTGCAGGTCTCGGCCCCCGAGGCGCGCGACGCGCTGGAGAAGGGGGTGGCCGATGCCATCACCTTCCCCTGGAACTCCATGATCACCTTTGGCATTGACAAGGCGGTCAAGAACCACGCCGACATGCGCCTCTACGCGGCCGATTTCGTGTGGGTGATGAACCGCGGCTTCTATGACAAGCTCTCGGCCAATCAGAAGAAGGTCATTGACGGCCACTGCAACAACGACTGGGCGGGCAAAGTGGGCGCGGCATGGGGCGACGAGGAAGACTCGGGCCAAGCCAAGCTGCAAGCTGCGGGCCACAACATCGTGAAGATCACCCCTGACCAGCTCAAGGCCTGGAAGCAGGCGGTCGAGCCGATCAACGCCCAGTGGGTGGCCGCCGCCAACAAGGCTGGCTACGACGGTGCGAAGGCCCTCGAAGCCCTGCGCCAGGAACTCAAGACCCGTGGCGCGGGCCAGTAAGCCATGCGCCGACTGCTCGGTCTGACCGAAACCCTCGCCGCCCTGTTCCTGCTCTTCATTGCCCTGCTCACCGCAGGCAATGTGGTGCTGCGTGACCTCTTGAGTGTGCAGATCCCGGATTGGTTCGATGGCTCCAAGCTCATGCAAGGCATTGCCTTGTTTTGGGGCTTTGCGCTGGCGACTTATTACGGGAGTCACATCTGTGTGGACATCGTCTGGGAGCACGCTTCAACACGGGCGCGCCGCTGGCTGGACCTGGTGAGCATCGTGGTGACCGCGGTGTTCCTGGGCTTCATGGCCTGGATGGTGTGGGTCAAAGTGGGCAAGACCGGCAGTCAAACCACCAGCGACCTGCAATGGCCGCTGGTGCCTTTTTACGCGGTGGCCGCCGTGGGGGCCACGGCGGCCGTGCTCCTCGCCTTGTTGCGGATGTGGCGCTTGTGGCGACGCGAGCCCATCGAGGACGTGCAGGAGGACCGTGATGGATCGTGACCTCGTCGCCCTCTTGGGCTTTGTGCTGATGTTCTTTCTCATGGCCTTGCGCGTGCCCATTGGCGTGGCCATGGGTGTGGCCGGTGTGGGCGGGTTTTACTTGCTCACGAGCGCCACCCCCGCGCTCAACCTCTTGGCCAACGTGCCGCTGTCGGTGGTGACGGACTACAACCTGAGCGTGATTCCCATGTTTGTGCTCATGGGCGCGTTTGCCTCGCACGCGGGCATGAGTCAGGAGCTCTTCAATGCCGGACGCGCGTGGCTGGGCCACCGCCGTGGCGGCTTGGCTTTGGCGTCGATTGCGGCATGCGCGGGCTTTGCGGCCATCAATGGCTCCTCGGTGGCCACGGCCGCGACCATGACGCAAGTGGCCTTGCCCGAGATGCGCCGCGCAGGTTACGACCCGGGGTTTTCGTCGGGACTGATTGCTGCGGGCGGAACTCTGGGCATCATGATTCCGCCCTCGGTCATCTTTGTGCTCTACGGCATCATGACCGAGACCGACATCAGCAAGCTCTTTGCGGCGGGGGTCATTCCCGGTTTGATGGCGGTGGTGTTTTACGCCATCGTGGTGGCCATTCAGGCACGTCTCTCACCCGAGACACTGCCGCGCGGCGAGCACCACAGCTGGGCTGAACGCTTCGCGTCCTTGCGCGAGCTCTGGGCGGTCTTGCTGCTCTTTGCCTTTGTGCTGGGGGGCATTTATGGGGGGCTCTTCACGGTGCAGGAAGCCGCGGGGGTCGGGGCCGTGGGTACTTTGCTCATTGGCATTTTGCGCGGCCAGTTGCGCTGGCCCCAAATCCGCCACGCTTTGATCGACGCCTTGCGCGTGTCCTCGGCCATCATGATGATCGTGCTCGGGGCCTTTTTGTTTGGTTACTTCCTCACCATCACCCAGTTCACGCAAAAAGCGGTGGACTGGCTGGTGCACTTGCCCATTGGGGCCTATGGCGTGCTGGCGCTCGTGATGGTGGGCTACCTGATCTTGGGCGCGGTGATGGACGAGCTCGCCATGATTTTGCTCACCGTGCCGATCGTCTTTCCGGTCATGGTGCAGCTGGGCTTTGACCCGATCTGGTTTGGCGTGATCATCGTCATGGCCGTGACCTTTGGCATGATTTGTCCGCCGGTGGGCATGAATGTCTTTGTCATCAACTCGATCGCCCGCGATGTGCCCTTGGGGGCGATTTACCGGGGCACCTTGCCTTTCATCGCGATCGACCTGGTGCGCTTGGTGATCTTGTGCGCGTTCCCCGCGCTCTCGCTGTGGTTGCCGAGTTTGGTGGATTGAAAGGATTGACCATGACCGCCTCACCCACCTTGCCCGCACCGGCGCTCGAACACCTCTGCGATTTACGCGTGACGGTGGGCACGCCGCAGGAGATAGGGGCCACGCCCATGGGCTTGCGCCGCGTGGTGCCCATCACCGGGGGCACGGTGAGTGGGCGTTTGTCTGGCCGGGTCTTGGCCGGCGGCGCGGATTTCCAGCTCATCGTGGCCGAGGGCACGCAAGCCCACTTGGATGCGCGCTATGTGCTCGCCCTGGACGACGGCAGCACCGTGTGGGTGCAAAACAGCGCCCTGCGCGTGGCCAGCGCCGAGGATTCTTTGCGCCTGCGCCAAGGCCAACCGGTGGACCCCGCGCGGGTGTATTTCCGCTGCCAGCCTCGCATGGAGACGGCCGCCCCCGCCTGGAGTTGGCTCAATACCTGCCAAATCGTGGGCGTGGGGGAGCGCGACCCCGACGCCGTGCGCATGAGTTTTTACCGCGTCTGTTGATTTCCCCCGCTCGGGGACTGAGGGTTTTCGATAGAACAATCGTCCTAGACACAAATGTTCTATTGACAGGTCATTAGGACTGCCCGAACATGGCTTCCCATGAACCTTGGCATGCCTTTGCCCAAATACCACCAGATCTACCTGCTGTTGCGCGAGCAATTGCAGGAAGGGCGCTTTGAGCACGGCTTGCCCGGCGAATTCGCGCTCATGAAAGAGTTCGGTGTGGCCCGCGTGACGGTACGCCGGGCGCTGCAAGAGCTCGCCCAAGAGGGCTTGATCCTGCGGGAGCGCGGGCGGGGCACGCGCGCGGTCAACACCAGCACCGACTTGGGCAGCCCGCGCCAATTGCGCGCCGCAGCCCGCACGCAAAAAGCCCAGCTCAGCGGCCTCCTTGAAAACTTGGTGAGCATGGGCCTGCGCACATCGGTGAAAGTGCTGTCCTTGGAAGAGCTGCCGGCACCCGAGGAAGTCGCGCAAATGCTCCAGCTCTCGGGGGCGGAGACGGTGCAAAAAGCCCAGCGCGTGCGCGCCACCGCCGAGGGCCCGCTCTCGCACATCACCACCTGGGTGCCCCAGCGCATCGCCAGCCGGTTTGACGCGCGCGAGCTCGCCCAACAGCCAATTCTGTTGTTGATGGAAAAAGCCGGTGTGGCCGTCGGGCGTGCCGAACAAACCATCAGCGCGCGCCTGGCCGATGCGCACCTCGCCCAACACCTCGAAGTGGCCGTGGGCTCGGCCCTCCTGGCCGTGCAACGCCTCATTTACGACGATCAAGATCGTCCCGTGCAGTGGCTCCATGGGGTTTACCGACCGGACCGCTACCAGTACCAACTCCAGCTCTCCCGCGTGGGCGGCATCGACGCCAAGGTGTGGGTGAGCAAGGAACTTTCCGCCAACTTCCGATGACGTTTTAACAAGGAGATCGCCATGACCACACGTCGCCACTTTATGGGTCAAACCGCTGCCGCAGCGTCCGCCCTCGCATTCCCGCTGGTGGGCGGGGCGCAAGCCAAGTCCATCAAGGTGGGGGTTTTGCACCCGGTCACCGGGGCGCTCGCTTATTCGGGGCAGCAATGCCGCGAGGGCGCGCTCCTGGCGATCGAGGACATCAACAAGGCCGGCGGCATCAAGTCGCTCGGCGGCGCCAAGATCGAGGCTTTGCTCGCCGACGCCCAGTCCACCCCGCAAGCGGGTGCGGCGGAAATTGAAAAACTCAACGAAGCCGGCGTGAGCGCCGTGGTGGGGGCGTTTGCCTCGGCCATTTGCTTGGCCACCACCCAGGCCGCCGCCAAATACAACCTACCCCACGTGGTGGACGTGGGCGTGGCCGACCAAATTGTCGAGCGCGGCCTCAAGAACACCTTCCGCTTTGGCCCGGGCTACAAGAAGTGCGCCGAAATTGCCGTGGCCAACCTGCACGTGCTCAACACCACCGCCGGCCGTCCGGCCCGCAGCGTGATGATCATTCACGAGGAATCCCTCTTTGGCACCGGCACCGCCAACTTGCTCTCGCGCGAATTGCCCGGCTATGGCTACGAAGTGAAGGAAGTCATCAAGCACGCCAACCCCACCCGTGACTTCAACAACATCGTCCTGCGCATGAAGCAGGTCAACCCCGACATTGTCATCCCGGCCAACTACTACAACGAGTACGCCTTGCTCGTGCGCACCATGCAACAGCAAAAGGTCACCCCCAAGGCGATCTACTCGGTGCTCGGTGGCGCGGCTTCGAGCTACAAGTTCGTCAAGGAGTTCCCGGATGCGGCCAACGGCATCATCGACTGCAACCACTGGTTCAACCCGCGCGACAAGCGCGCCCAGGACCTCAAAAAGCGCGTCGAAGCCAAGGGCTTGTTCTTCAGCTACGAAGTCTTCATGACTTACACCGCCATGATGCTGCTGGCCGACGCCATCGAGCGCGCCAAGTCGAGCGACCGAGCCGCCATCATCGACGCGCTCGCCTCCAGCAAGTTCAGCAACCACATCATGCCCTATGGTGACACCCAGTTTGTCAACGGCCAGAACATGGGCGCGCAGCCGCTCATGACGCAGGTGGTCAAGGGTGACATCAAGGTGATCATCCCGCGCGACTACCGCGAGGTCGAGCCGGTTTTCCCGCTCAAGGCCTAAGTACTGGCGTCTGAAGGGAAGCGCGCATGTTTGACTCGTCCATTCTGTGGGCGTCGGTGCTCAACGGCCTGACGATGGGGGCGGTCTACGCCCTGGTGGCCTTGGGCCTCACGCTCATTTACGGGGTTTTGCACATCATCAACTTCGCCCACGGGGCGGCGTTGATGGTGGCGCTCTATGGCGTGTACGAGCTCAAACTGCACTTGGGCCTCGACCCCTACCTGGCGCTCTTGGTGGTGGTGCCGGTGATGTTTGTGCTCGGCTATGGCTTGCAGCGCATCGTCATCAACCGTGCGAGCCATGGCAAGGACGAGAACATTCTGCTCGTCACGCTGGGCCTGTCCATCATCTTGGAGAACCTGGCCTTGCTGGTGTTCAAGTCGGATACCCGCACCATCGACACCGAGTACACCTTGGCCACGGTGGACATTCTGGGCGCCATGATCTCGCTGCCCAAGCTCTATGCCTTCGCCGGCGCCTTGGTGGTCTCGGCCTTGCTCTTTGCCCTCATGCAGTACACCAACTTGGGACGCGCCATTCGCGCCGTGGCCAAGGAAAAACTCGGTGCGCGCCTCATGGGCATCGAGGTGGACCATGTCTACGCCATGAGCTTTGGGGTGGGTCTGGCCTGTCTGGGCGCGGCGGCGTGCTTTCTCATGCCGGCTTACTACGTCAACCCGATGGTGGGCAATGGCTTTGTGCTCATCGCCTTCACCACCGTGGTGCTCGGGGGCATGGGCAGCTTTGTGGGCGCGCTCATCGGGGGCTTGCTCATGGGGGTGGTGGAGTCCTTGGGCGGCTTGTACCTGGGTGAATCGCTGGGGCAGGTGGGCATCTTCCTGATCTTTATTTTGGTGTTGTTGTTTCGGCCCCAGGGTCTGTTTGGAGCGCGGGCATGAGAGATTTGCGCGCGATTGCGCTGTTTGTGCTCGTGGTGGCGAGCGTGCCGCTGTGGACTTCCTCGGGCGTGGTGCTCAACTTCGTCATGATGGCCCTCTACGCGTGCTTGCTCGCGCAGGCCTGGAACATCCTCGGGGGCTTTGGCGGCCAGTTCTCGTTTGGCCACGCCTTGTTTTTTGGCACCGGGGCCTATGTGCAAATCATGGCCCAGGTGCACGGGGGCTGGAACCCCTGGCTCGCCTTGCCGGTGGCCATGGGCATGAGCGCCCTGGTGGCGGTGCTCGTGGGCGCTTTGAGTTTTCGCTACGGCCTGCGCGGCTCGTACTTCGCCTTGGTCACGCTCGCCTTTGCCGAGGTGTTTCGCATTGTCTCGCTCTCGGTGTCTTTCACCGGCGCGGGGGTGGGCATGATGCTGCCGCTGCAAGAATCGGCGGCGAACATGCAGTTTGGCAGCCGGGCGGGCTTTCTCTGGTTGGTGCTCGGTTTGGTCACACTCGCCTTGCTCGTGACCGCTTGGTTGCGTCATTCTCGTTTTGGCGCTTACTTGCAAGCCGTGCGCGATAACGAGGACGCCGCGCGCGCCGTGGGCGTCAACCCCTTGCGCGTCAAGCTCGGCGCCATCGTGCTCTCGGGGGCGCTCATGGGCGCGGGGGGCGCGTTCTATGTGCAAGTCTTTCAATACATCGACCCCGGCTTGGCCTACGGCCCGCACACCTCGGTGGAGGCGCTGGTTGGGGCCATCGTGGGCGGCATGGGCACGCTCTGGGGGCCGGTGGTGGGCGCCCTCGCGCTGCACATCCTCGCCGACCTCACGCGCAACCTCTTTGGACAACTGCCCGGCATCAACATGGTGGTGTACGGGGCGGTGCTGGTGATCATCGTCATGTTCCTGCCGCGTGGCGTGGTGGGCTTGGGCGAGCGTTGGCGTCGGCGCCCGCAAGGGGAGGGCCAGTAAATGCTTGTGGTTCACCAGGTCAGCAAATCTTTTGGCGGCTTGAAGGCTGTGCGCGACGTGAGCTTGAGCGTGCAAGCCGGCACCCTCACCGCCCTCATTGGCCCCAACGGCGCGGGCAAGACCACCCTCTTTGCCTTGCTCAGCGGTTTTTTGCAGCCCGACCAAGGGCGCATTGAGTTTCTGGGAGAGGACATCACGGGCGAGCCGCCCCACGCCAACGCGCGTCGGGGCATGACCCGCACCTTCCAGATCGTGCAGCCCTTTGCCGCGCAAACCGTGCGCGAGAACATCGCGGTGGGGGCGCACCTGCAACACGGTGAGCGCGCCGCAGCCTTGCGCGCGGCCGAGGCCGTGGCGGCGCGCGTGGGTCTGGCCGCACAACTCGACAAACCGGCGAGCGACCTCACGGTGGCCGGGCGCAAGCGCCTCGAACTCGCCCGCGCCTTGGCTACCCAGCCACGCCTGCTTTTATTGGACGAAGTGCTCGCCGGCTTGAACCCGCAAGAAATTCAAGAAATGATTCCGGTCGTGCGCGGTTTGGTCGACGACGGCGTGACCGTCTTGATGATCGAGCACGTCATGCAGGCGGTGATGAACTTGGCCGAGCACGTGTGGGTGCTCGCGCAGGGCCAGCTGATCGCCCATGGCTCACCGCAGGAAGTCACGCGCCACCCGCAAGTGGTCGAGGCCTACCTCGGGCACGGCACGGCCGCGCGCTTGCGCGCACAGGGGGGGGCGGCATGAGTCTCTTACAAATCGAGGGCATTCGCGCGGGCTATGGCGCGGTGGAAATTCTGCGCGGCATTGACCTGCACATCGAGGCGGGCGAGCTCGTCGCGCTCTTGGGCAGCAACGGGGCGGGCAAGACCACGCTCAATGCCGTGCTCTCGGGCCTCATTCGGCCGTGGGCGGGGCAGGTGCGCTTTGACGGTCAGGACCTCACCCAAGCAGGGGCGCGGGCCGTGGTGCAGGCCGGTTTGATTCAAGTGCCCGAAGGGCGAAAAATCTTTCCCAACCTCTCGGTGCGCGAGAACTTGGAGCTCGGGGCCTACGCGCGCGGACAGGCGCGCCGCGAGGACAACCTCACCGCCGTGCTCACCCGCTTTCCGCGCTTGCGCGAGCGCTTGACGCAGCTCGCCGGCACCATGAGCGGGGGCGAGCAGCAAATGCTCGCCATTGGCCGCGGCCTCATGGCCGAGCCGCGCTTACTGATTTTGGATGAGCCGTCTTTGGGCCTCTCGCCGCTCTTGGTGGAGGAGCTCTTTACCCTCATCGCCCAGTTGCGCGCCGATGGACTCTCCATCCTCCTCGTGGAGCAAAACGTGGGGCAATCCTTGGAGATTGCCGACCGCGCCTACGTCATGGAGAACGGACAAATTCGCTTTGATGGCCTGCCTAAGGATTTGCTCGCCAGTGACGAGCTGCGTCAGGCCTATTTGGGGCTTTGAGCCCGACCGTGAACCCACCCCCTTCGCCCAGTGCCCCTCGCATGAACGCCCCCCAGTCCCTCGCGCAAAAACTCATTGCCCGTGCCGCAGGTCAGGCGCACGTGGCGGTGGGCGACATCGTGACCTGCCGGGTGGACTTGGCGATGTTTCACGATTCCTCAGGCCCGCGCCGCCTCAAGCCCATGCTCGAAAAACTGGGCGTGCCGATCTGGGACCGCAACCGCGTGGTCTTGGTGCTCGACCACTATGTGCCCGCACAGGACCCCGACGCGCAACACATCATTGAGCTCACCCGCCGCGTGGCGCGCGAGTGGCAGCTCCCCCACGTCATCGACAGCGAGGGCATCTGCCATGTGGTGCTGCCCGAGCGCGGACATCTCGCCCCGGGCCTCTTTTGCGTGGGGGGCGACTCGCACTCGCCCACCGGTGGGGCCTTTGCGTGCTACATGTTTGGCATTGGCGCGACCGAAATGCTCGGCGTGTGCGCCACCGGGGAATTGTGGGTGCAGGTGCCGCGCACCCTGCGCATGCAGTGGGATGGCCAGTTATCCGATGGCGTGACCGCCAAAGACATGATGCTGCACCTCATCGGCCGCTTTGGCATGAATGGGGGTCAATACCAGGCTGTCGAGTTTGGCGGCACGGCAGTGCAAGCGCTCGAGATGGCCGAGCGCATGACGCTCTCGAACATGAGCGCCGAGTTGGGCGCGCAAGTGGGCCTGTGCGAAGCCGACGACACCCTGGTGCGTCACCTGCGCGGCCTGGGCGTGGACGAGTCGCGCTTGGCCGATGCCTTGCAGTGGCGCAGCGACCCCGGCAGTGCCGACCAAACCCATGCCTTTGATGCCGCCACACTCGCGCCGCAAGTGGCCGCGCCGCACAGCCCGGCCAACACGGCGGCGGTGACGGCGCACACCGACGTGCGACCGCAAATCGCCTACATCGGCGCGTGCACCGGCGCCAAGCTGCAAGATTTGCGCGCCGCCGCGCGCGTCTTGCGCGGCCAGCGGGTGGCCGAGGGGGTGCAGTTGCTGGTCGCCCCCGCGAGTCGGCGCGAGCAACAAGTCGCCGAGCGCGAGGGCACGTTGCAAACCCTCATCGACGCGGGCGCGCAGGTATTGCCCAACAGCTGCGGCGCTTGCGCGGGTTACGGGGGCACCTTTGCCGAAGGGCAGACGGTCATCTCGAGCACGGCGCGCAACTTCAAGGGCCGCATGGGCCCGGCGAGCGTGCAGGTCTACCTCGCCTCGCCCTATACCGTGGCGGCGAGTGCGCTGCGCGGGCGCATCACCGATCCGCGCGAGGTGTTGGCATGAACGCTGAGCATGACCGCGGCCGCGTCTGGCGCCTCGGCCCGGACATCGACACCGATGTGCTCGCGCCGGGCATTTACATGAAGGGCAGCCTGGAAGTGCTCGCCACCCATTGCTTGGAATCGGTGCGCCCGGACTTCGCGCCCGGCGTGCGCGCGGGGGATGTGGTGGCGGCGGGGCCGAACTTTGGCATTGGCTCCTCACGCGAGCAGGCTGCCGGCGTGTTGCGCCACTTGGGCGTGGCGGCGGTGATCGCCCCGTCCTACAGCGGCCTGTACTTTCGCAACGCCTTCAACCTCGGCCTCTTGCTGTTGACTTGCCCCGAGGCCGAAACCCTCGTCGAAGGCGAGCGCGTGCGCCTGGACTGGCAAGACCCCAGCCGCGCCCCCTGCGTGCACACCGAGTCTGGGCGCACCCTGGTTTGCGCGAACGTGCCCGACTTTTTGCTCGACATGGTGCGCGCGGGCGGTTTGTTGCCCGCCCTCACCGAAAAATTTCAGAAGAAGAACCCATGACCTCAGCCCTCGACCCCGTGAGCCTGGCCGTCCTCAAAGGACGCTTGGAGCAAATTGCCGACGAGATGGACGCCACGCTCTACCGCAGCGCCTTCAACCCCATCATTGCCGAGGCGCACGACGCCTGCCACGGCCTCTACGACGCGCAGAGCGGCGACACCCTCATTCAGGGCAAGTCGGGCCTGCCCGTGTTTGTGGGCGCGATGGCCTTTGCGGTGCGCACCGCCATGGCCGCTGCCGCCGAACGCGGGGGCATGCAAGTGGGGGACACCTGGCTCTTCAACGACCCGTATGACGGCGGCACCCACGCCAATGACTTCAAACTCGTGCGCCCGGTGTTCCGCGAGGGGCGTTTGTTTTGTTTCTTGGCTTCGGCTGCGCACTGGCACGACGTGGGCGGCGCGGTGCCTGGCAATTACAACCCCGCGGCCACTGAGTGCTGGCAAGAGGCGGTGCAAATTCCGCCGGTGCGCATTTTGCGCGGCGGCCAGATGGACGCGGACGTGCTCGCCATCCTCAAAGCCAACACCCGCTTGCCCGACAGCCTCTGGGGCGACCTCAACGGCCAATTGGCGGCGCTGGAGTTGGGCGAGCGGCGCTTGCAGCAGCTCTTGGACGAGCAGGGCGATGCGCGTGTGCTCGCGGCCATGCAGTCCTTGCGCGAACGCGCGCAAGTGCTCATGCGCGCGCACATTCGGGATTTGCCCGACGGCACCTACCGCTTTGACGATTGGCTCGACAACGACGGCGTGCGCGATGAAAAGCTCGCCATCGCCCTGGACATGACGGTCGCGGGCGACCGCTTGACGCTGGACTTCTCGCGCACCAGCCCGCAGTGCGCGGGGCCGGTCAACATCTCGCGCGCCACGGCCGTGGCTGCGTGCTACGTGGCGCTCAAGCACGTCTTTCCGGATGTGCCTGCCAACGCAGGGGTGTTGGACGCGGTGGAGATTCAAATCCCCGATGGCAAGGTGATCAGCGCGAGCCGGCCCCGACCGGTGGGGGGCTACACCGAGACCATTTTGCGCATGATCGATGTCATTTTTGGCGCGACCGCGCTGGCCGATCCCGAGCGCGCCGTGGCCCAGGCCTACGGCACCATCAACGCGCTGTCCATCGCGGGTCACCGCACGGATCCGGCGCGCGCGGGTCAGCGCTGGGTGATGTTTAGCTTTTTTGGCGGTGGCCATGGCGGCCACAGCGCGGGCGATGGCTTGAGCCACGGCAACGCGCCCATCTCCACCGCCACCATCCCGCCCCTGGAAATTTTGGAGGCGGCATACCCGGTTCGCTTTACCCAGTGGGCCTTGCGCGATCATTCCGGCGGCGACGGTCAGTACCGCGGCGGGCTGGGGGCGGTGTACGAAATTGAATTGCTCGAGGAGAGCGCCGAAGCCTTCATCTTTGGTGAACGCGGCAAAGCGCCTCCCCAAGGGGTCAACGGCGGTCAGCCCGCCTTGCCCAACGTCTTCCTCTACGAGAACGACGGCCAGTGGCTGCGCCCGCCCATGGTCTCCAAAATGCTCGGCATTCGCCTGCGCAAGGGCGAGCGTGTGCGCCTGGAAACGCCCGGTGGAGGAGGGTGGGGAGACCCGCGTGCACGCAGCCCGCAGGCGCGTGCGCAGGACTTGGCCCTGGGCTTTGTGCGTGCGAAGGAGTCCGTATGAGCCAGCCGCGTTTGATTGTCGGAGTGGATGTCGGGGGCACCTTCACCGATTTGTTTGTGCTCGATGAGGCGGCCGCCCAGGCCCACATCGTCAAAGTGCCCTCCACCCGGGGCGAAGAATCCGTGGGCTTCATGAATGGCATTCGCGGCGCACTCGCGGCCGCGGGCGTCACGGCCACGCCCCAAGAGGCCTCCGCCTTGGCCACCATCGTGCACGGCACCACCGTGGGCACCAATGCCTTGCTCGAGCGCATGATGGCGCGCACGGGCATCATCACCACGCGCGGCTTTCGCGATGTGCTCGAGATGCGCCGCCGTGACCGCCCGCAAACCTGGGGCCTGCGCGGCAACTACCGCCCCGTCGTGCCCCGCGATTTGCGCTTGGAAGTGGACGAGCGCGTCCTCGCCGACGGCAGCCTGCACACCCCGGTTGACTTGGCGCAGGTGCGCCAAGCCGCGCGGGAGTTGCTCGCCCAAGGCTGCGAGGCCGTGTGCCTCTTCTTCATTCACGCCTACGCCAACCCCGCCAACGAGCGCGCGGCGGTGGCGGCGGTGCGCGAGATCTGGCCCAACCCGCATGTGACTGCGGCGCACGAAGTGCTGCCCGAGATTCGGGAGTTTGAGCGCTGCTCGACAGCCACCCTCAACGCCTCGCTGCAACCGGTGGTGGGCAGCTACCTCGGGCGCTTGGAGGCCGATTTGCGCGCGCAGGGCTTTGCCGGTGAGTTGCTCATCGTGCAGAGCAATGGGGGCGTGATGTCGCGCCAAACCGCGTGTGAGGTGCCGGTGCGCACCGCCCTCTCGGGGCCTGCCGCGGGCGTGATCGCCTGCGCCGCCGTGGCACGCGCTTCGGGCTATCCGAACGTGATCACGGGAGACATGGGGGGAACCTCCTTTGATGTCTCGCTCGTGGCCGGGGGCGAGGCCGCGCTCACCGCGCAAACGGCGGTGGAGTTTGGCCTCGTGGTGCGCTCGCCCATGATTCAAATCGAGACCATCGGCGCGGGGGGCGGCTCGATCGCCTCGGTGGACGCCAGCGGCATGTTGCAAGTCGGCCCCGAGTCGGCGGGCAGCGTGCCCGGCCCGGTGTGTTACGGGCGGGGCAACACCCGCCCCACCGTCACCGACGCCAATGTGGTGCTCGGGCGTATTGCCGCAGAGCGGCCGCTCGGCGGCGGCCTCTTGCAAGCGCTCGATGCCAAAGCGGCCTTGGCGGCCATTGACACCGCAGTGGCCAAGCCCCTGGGGCTCGACCCCATGGCTGCGGCTGAGGCCATCCTCACGGTGGCCAACGCCAAGATGGCTGGCGCCATTCGCGTGGTCTCGATCGAAAAAGGCCACGACCCGCGCAGCTTTGCCTACATGCCCTTTGGGGGCGGGGGCGCCTTGCACGTGTGCGCCATGATGCGCGAAGTGGGTGTGAGCACGGGCATCATCCCGCGCTACCCCGGCGTGACCTCGGCCCTGGGCTGCGTCATGGCCGACATGCGCCACGACGCGGTGCAAACCCTCAACCAGACCCTCGATGGGTTGGACATCGACGCGCTGCAAGCGCGGGTGGACGATTTGGCCGCCCAGTGTCAGCAGCGCCTGGACTCCGCAGGCGTGCGCTTTGCGGGGGTGACGCAGGAAGTGGCCTTGGACATGCTCTACCTGGGACAGACCCACACCTTGCCCGTGGTCTTGCCCGCCGGGCCGTTCACGCGCGAGGGCATTCGCGCTGCCTTTGAGCGCGCCTACGCCGCAGCCTTCGGCCGCACCTTGCCGGGGTTGGTGATTCGGGTGCTCAACTTGCGCTACGCGCGCATCGGCTTGCGACCGAAGTTTGATTTGGCCTTGCTCGCCCCCAAAGGTGCGGGCAAGACCGAGGCGCTGGGCGTGCAGCGCGTCTACCACGAGGGCCAGTGGTGGGATGCCCAACGCTATGCGCGGTTGGATTTGCCCGTCGGGCACACCGTGCAAGGCCCGGCCATTTTGGAGCAGGCCGACACCACGGTCTGGCTCGAGCCCGGCTTTGTCGCGCGGGTGGATGCCTTGGGTAACTTACTCGTGGAGCGAAACGCATGAGCCACATCGCACTCATCATGATCGACTTGCAGCAGGATTTTTTAGCCCCTGAGGGCGCCTACGCCCGAGGCGGGGTGGTGAGCCCTGCGGCGCAGGCCTTGCCCGCGCGCATGCGGGAAGTGGCGCAAACGGTCAAGGGTCAAGGCGGCATGGTTTGCGCGAGCCTCTTCACGCTCTGGCCTGATGCGCAGGGCGAGCCCATGGTCTCGCCGCACTTGCTCGCCAAGCGGCCCTTTTTGCGCCGGGGCGACTTCGCCCCCAACAGTGAAGGCCAGGCCCTGGTGCCCAGCCTGCGCGAGGTGGTGGACCTGTGCGTGTGGAAAGTGGCGTACTCGGCGTTTTTCAACACCCAGCTTGATTGGGTCTTGCGCCGTGCGGGCGTGACCACCCTGGCCGTCTCGGGCATCGTGACCAATGGGGGCGTGGCCAGCACCGTGCGCGACGCCCACATGCGCGACTACGATACCGTGGTGCTGAGCGACGGTTGCGCGGCTTTCTCCGAGCGCACCCACGCGGCATCCCTCGAAGACATGGCCACCATTGCCGAGGTCATGACTTGCGCGCAATTCATGCAGCGCTTGCAACAACCCTAAAGCCACCGCGCGCACGCCCATGACGGATCTCACCCAAGCCATCGCCACAACGCCCGAGGTACGGGAGTGCGAGGGGGCTTTGGACGCGCCGGAGGTGCCTGTCATCATCATTGGCGGTGGGGCTTGTGGCCTCACGGCCGGATTGGCCCTGCACCGGTTGGGCGTGGAGGCCGTGGTGCTCGAGCGCGACAGCCGCCCGAGTGGCTCGACCGCGTTGTCCTCTGGCTTCGTGCCCGCAGCGGCCACGGCAGCCCAGCGTCGTCAGGGCATTGTCGACACCCCCGCGCAGTTCGCGGCGGACATCCAGGCCAAGGCCAAGGGGCAAGCCGCCGCGCATTTGGTGCAGGCCTATAGCGAGGCCATTGGCCCGGCCATGGATGCCCTGGCCGAACACCATGGGCTGGTCTGGCAAGTACTGGATGATTTCCTCTACCCGGGCCACAGCGTGCACCGCATGCATGCCGTGCCCGAGAAAACCGGCGAAGGCCTCATGCAGCGCTTGCAAGTCGCTGCCGACTCGGCGGGTCTGCCGCTCATGACGGATGCCCGCGTGACCGAACTCTGGCGCGACCGCCAAGGGCGTTTGCGCGGCGTGGGCGTGCTGCGCCCCGATGGCAGCGCCGAGCGCATGGCCTGTCGGGCTTTGCTGCTCGCGTGCAATGGTTATGGTGGTTCGCCCGAGTGGGTGCGCCAATGGATTCCCGAGATGGCCAGCGCCACCTACGCGGGCCATGTGGGCAACGATGGCTCGGCCGTGCAATGGGGCACGGCGCTCGGTGCCGCGCTCGCCGACATGCGCGCCTACCAAGGCCATGGATCGTGGGCGGTGCCCCAAGGCACGCTCATCTCGTGGGCCGTGATGATGCAAGGGGGCATCCAGCTCAACACCCACGGCGCGCGTTTTCACGACGAGACCCAAGGCTACTCGGAGGCCGCCATGCAGGTGCTCGCGCAACCCGAGGGTTTGGCCTTCAATGTGTTTGACGATGCCATCCTCGACTTCGCGCAAGGTTTTCCGGATTTCGTGCAAGCCCAAGCCGCCGGGGCGGTGCGCACGTTGCCCGATGCGCGCGCGCTCGCCGCGCTCCTGGGTTGTGACGAGGCCGCCGTGCGCGCCACCTTGGCCGGCGTCACGCCCGGCACCTGCCCCCACACAGGACGGGTCTTCACCCGCAGCTTGACCTGGCCGCTGCACGCCATTCGCGTCACCGGTGCCTTGTTTCACACCCAGGGCGGTTTGGCCATTGATGCCCAGGCCCGGGTGCTCGACCCCGCAGGGCGACCCTTGCCCAATCTGTGGGCCGCCGGTGGCGCGGCGCGGGGCGTGTCGGGGTCTGCCGTGTGGGGCTACCTCTCGGGCAACGGCTTGCTCAGCGCCATCGCGGGGGGGCACATTGCCGCCCATGCCATGGCCCAACATCTGGCGGGCTAAACGCCGCCACAGGAGAACCCTCATGCTCAAATCACGCTTGCAACAACCCTCGGCTGTGCTCGCGCCTGGGGTGTACGACGCCTTGAGCGCCTTGCTCGCCGAGCAGGCGGGCTTTGAAGCCCTCTACCTCTCGGGCGCCTCGATTGCCTACACCCGCTTGGGGCGCTCCGACATTGGGCTGACCACCGCCACCGAAGTGGCGCAAACCCTCGCCCACATCACCGATCGGGTGCGCTTGCCCGTCATCGTGGACGCCGACACCGGCTTTGGCAACGCGCTCAATACGCAGCGCACGGTGCGCGATTTTGAGCGCGCCGGGGCGGCCATGATCCAGATCGAAGACCAAACCTTCCCCAAGCGCTGCGGCCATCTCGATGGCAAAGGCGTGGTGCCGGTGCAAGAGATGGTGGGCAAACTCAAAGCCGCGCTCGACGCCCGGCAGTCCGACACCACCCTCATCCTCGCGCGCACCGATGCCCTGGCCATCGAAGGCCTGGAGGCCGCGCTCGAGCGCGCCGAGCACTACCTCGCCGCCGGCGTCGATGCCCTCTTCATTGAAGCCCTGCGCACCCCCGAGCAAATGGACGCGGCCTGCCAGCGTTTTGCCGCGCGCATCCCCTTGCTCGCCAACATGGTCGAAGGCGGCAAAACCCCCATTCAAAGCGCCGACCGCCTGAGCGAGCGTGGTTTTCGCATCGTCATCTTCCCCGGCGGCACCGTGCGCGCCCTGGCCCAAAACCTCCAAGGCTATTACGCCAGCCTCGCCACCCACCGCACCACCGCCCCTTGGCAAAACCAAATGCTCGACTTCGACGGCCTGAACCAAGTCATCGGCACCCCCGACCTCCTCGCGCTGGGGCGGCGCTATGA
>JACCED010449836.1_pt1 | contig 43787 bp, 37 predicted proteins | sample 7455021 | NCBI WGS metagenome assembly JACCED01 (sample SAMN15323456, study PRJNA562643) | freshwater metagenome | isolation source: river surface water | place: USA:Blue River Watershed | collected 2017-08-19
CTATGTGGAGAATTTGGCGTCTTTACGACCCCCTTCGGGCGATGGTCGTTCAAGGCATCTTCCTGTTCGGCCTGGCCGCGATGATTCATCTCGTCCTGCTCAGCACGAACAAGTACAACTGGTTCGACGGCGCGAAGAAGCCTGCAGTCGCTTCGGCCAACGCACCGATGCCGACCGCCGTGGCTTCAAACGGCAAGTAAGCAGTCTGATCGCAGTACCCGTGCACGGCGTGGCGACACGCTCGCCACACCGTGCACGTTGGAGTTCACAGACAGGTGAACTCAAGCAGAACCTGGGTCGGAGGACAAACCATGGCCATGTTGAATTTTGAGAAGAAGTACCGCGTCAGAGGCGGCACCCTGGTGGGAGGCGACCTTTTCGACTTCTGGGTGGGGCCGTTCTATGTCGGCTTCTTTGGCGTGACCACGATTTTCTTCGCGGTGTTGGGCACGGTTTTGATCTTGTGGGGAGCCTCACAGGGTCCCACATGGAACCTGTGGCAGATCAACATTGCGCCGCCCGACCTTTCCTACGGATTGAAACTGGCGCCGCTCATGGAGGGCGGGCTGTGGCAGATCATCACGGTGTGCGCCCTGGGAGCCTTCGTCTCTTGGGCGCTGCGCGAAGTGGAGATCTGCCGAAAACTGGGCATGGGATTTCATGTGCCGGCGGCCTTCGGCATGGCCATCTTTGCCTACTTCACCCTGGTGGTGATCCGCCCCGTGCTGATGGGCGCCTGGGGGCACGGCTTCCCCTACGGCATCTTCAGCCACCTGGACTGGGTGTCCAACGTGGGCTACCAGTACCTGCACTTCCACTACAACCCCGCGCACATGATCGCGGTGAGCTTCTTCTTCGCCACCACCTTTGCCCTGTCTTTGCACGGGGGGCTGGTGCTGTCGGCCACCAACCCCAAGAAGGGCGAGTTGGTCAAGACACCGGAGTACGAAGACACCTTCTTCCGCGACACGATCGGCTATTCGATCGGCACGCTGGGCATTCACCGCCTGGGCCTGTTCCTGGCCTTGGCCTCCGGCTTCTTCAGCGCTGTGTGCATCGTCATCAGCGGCCCCTTCTGGACCCGTGGTTGGCCAGAGTGGTGGGGCTGGTGGTTGGCCATGCCCATCTGGAAGTAAACCCCGGCGACCCACACACAGGAGCGATCCGTGGCTGACTATCAAAACCTCTTTACCACCGTCCAACCGACATCCCATCACCTTCACGATGGGGTGCCCCTGGGCCCCTACAACAGCTCGCGTGACTTCAAGCCGTGGCTGTTCCACTTGCTCGGGCGCTTCGGCAATGCGCAGATCGGCCCCATTTATCTGGGCCGGCTCGGCCTGGCCTCGCTGTTCTGCGGCCTGCTGTGGTTCACCATCATCGGCATGAACATGCTGGCCTCGGTGAATTGGAACCCGATCCAGTTCGTCAAGCAGCTGTTCTGGTTGTCGCTGGACCCTCCCAGCCCCGAATACGGTTTGTCCATTCCGCCGATCAACGACGGTGGTTGGTTCCTGATTGCCGGCTTCTTCTTCCTGGCCTCGGTGCTGCTGTGGTGGGCGCGCATGTACACCCGCGCCCGTGAGCTGGGAATGGGCACGCACATCGCGTGGGCCTTTGCAGCCGCCATTTGGCTGGCCTTGGTGCTGGGCCTCTTGCGCCCCATCCTGATGGGCAGCTGGAGCGAGGCAGTGCCCTACGGCATCTTCAGCCACCTCGATTGGACGGCCGCCTTCTCGCTGCGATACGGCAACCTCTTCTACAACCCCTTCCACGCGCTGTCGATTGCCTTCCTGTACGGCTCAGCCCTGCTGTTTGCCATGCACGGCGCCACCATCCTGGCCGTGGGCCGCTACGGCGGTGAGCGGGAAATCGAACAAATCGTGGACCGTGGCACAGCGTCTGAGCGCGCCGCGCTGTTCTGGCGCTGGACCATGGGCTTCAACGCCACGATGGAGTCGATTCACCGCTGGGCCTGGTGGTTTGCGGTGCTGTGCCCCTTGACGGGCGGCATCGGCATCCTCTTGACCGGAACGGTGGTGGACAACTGGTACCTCTGGGCGGTCAAGCATGGCGTGGCCCCCCCGTACCCTGCGGTCTATCCCTCACCGGTTGACCCGGCCACGCTGATCCAGCCGCGCTGATCCACGGAGCACCACCATGAACTTCATGCAAAGACTGGCCACCACGGTGGCCGCATTGGGCGCGGTGCTGGCCCTGGCCGGATGTGAACGCGGCGCGCCGTTTGAGCGCCCACCCGTCGACTCGGTTCAATCGGGCTACCGGGGAACCGGGATGCTGCAGGTGTACAACCCGCGCATCCTGGAGCCCCAGATCGAGCAGAACCAGCCGCCGGCCGCCTTGCCGCCGGCGCCGTCTGAGGGCCCCAAGGCTTCGCAGGTCTACCAAAACGTCAAGGTCTTGGGCCACCTCAGCGCTGCGGAGTTTGTGCGCCACATGACAGCCATCACCGCTTGGGTGGCACCCAACGAGGGCTGCGTGTACTGCCACAACCCGGCCAACTTCGCCGAAGACTCCAAGTACACCAAGGTGGTGGCGCGTCGCATGATTCAGATGACGCAGCACATCAACGTCGATTGGCAGCAGCACGTGTCCAACACGGGCGTCACCTGCTTCACCTGCCACCGCGGCCAACCGGTGCCCTCCAAGATTTGGTTCACCGCCCCAGGTCAGAAGAAGGGCGCCGATTTCATCGGCAACAAGAATGCCCAGAACACGGCGGACCAGGATTCGGTGAAGGGCGCTTCATTGCCCTATGACCACTACACCGAGTACTTCAAGGAAGCCAAACCGATTCGTGTGGCCGGCAACACCGCACTGCCCACTGGCAACCGCTCCAGCATCCAGCAAGGCGAGTTCACCTATGGCCTGATGATGCACATGTCCGACTCACTGGGCGTGAACTGCACCTACTGCCACAACTCACGTTCCTTCGGCGACTGGAGCCAAAGCCCACCGCAGCGCACCACCGCGTGGTACGGCATCCGCATGGTTCGAGACCTCAACCTCGAGTACATGGAAGACTTGACCAGTGTGTTCCCCGCCGAGCGCAAGGGCCCGCTGGGCGATGTGGCCAAGGTCAACTGCGCCACCTGCCACCAGGGTGCCTACAAGCCCTTGTACGGCGCCAAGATGGCCAAGGACCACCCTGAGCTCACCACGCTGGTTCAGGTGGTGGCCGGCGCGGGCGCCGGCGGCGGCGCGGGTGACGCCAAGGCCGTGAAGGCGGCTGCCGATGCGGTGGCGGGTTCAAAGCAGACACCGGCGCGCTGAGCCTCGCACCATGAGCCGGCCAGGCCCCTGAGCCGCTCGTTGCAGTACCCCGCTCCAGAGCAGTTGTGATGAGCACAAGCACCCCTCCCGACATCGCGGTGGTGGTGCTGATGGAGTACAGAACCGGCCTGCACCTCCTGTGGGGGTGGGGTCGGTTTCTGTTTGGGCGCTTCGCCTTGCAGCGCTGGCCTGGGCTGCGCTTTGCCAAGGTGATGGGCAGTGGCCATGAAGGCGGCTTTGGGCTGCGGCCCAGCTTCTCCCGCCAGGGGCTGTTCTGTGTGTTCGCCGGCCACGAAGCGGCGGATGCCTTCTTGGCTTCGGACTGGTTGCGCCAAACCGAGCCGCACCTCCAGTCTTGGCGTTGGCTGAAGTTGGAGGCCTACGCCAGCCGCGGCCGATGGTCAGGGCACGAGATTCGGGCCAGCGCCTCCCCTCCCGTGGATGAGCCGGTGGTCTCGCTTACACGGGCCTCCATTCGTTGGTCCCAAACACGGCGGTTTTGGCGCATGGCACCACCCGCCGAGGCGGCACTGGCACAGGCCACCGGGTGCTCGCTGTCGGTGGGGCTGGGCGAAGCGCCGGTGCTGCGCCAGGCCACCCTCAGCGTGTGGGACTCGGTGGCGGCCATGAACGCCTACGCCCGCAGTGGCGCGCATGAGCAGGCGATCCGAACAGCCTACAGCGACCGCCACTTCAGCGAGTCCATGTTCGTGCGCTGGCGCCTGCTGGGGCAGGGGGGGCACCATGGGGGCTGAGGCGGTGGGCCACACGCGGGGACCGTCCACAAGAGACCGCGCGCTGGTGGTGGGTGCGGGCATGGGGGGCCTGGCCTGTGCCTTGAGCCTGGCCCAACGCGGCTTGCACGTGACCCTCTTGGATTCAGCACCGGGCCCGGGCGGCAAGATGAAACCCTTGGTGGTGGGCGGGGCGGCGATCGATTCGGGGCCCACGGTCTTCACCATGCGCTGGGTGTTCGAGCAGCTGTTTGAACAGGCCGGTGCTTCGTTTGCCGAGCGTGTGCCCTGTGACCCGCTGTCGGTATTGGCCCGACACGGCTGGCGTGGCCGTGAGGACCGACTGGACCTGTGCGCCCAACCCGCCGACTCGGCTGCCGCCATCGCAGCCTTCAGCTCCCCGGCGGAAGCCCGCCGGTTCAGGGCTTTCTGTGAGGAGGCCCAGCGCCTGTATCGTCACCTCGAGGGGCCCTACATCCGCTCAGAGCGCCCCAGCATGCTCAGCCTGATGAAGGACTTGGGCCCCGGCGGGCTGTTGGCGCTCACCGGTTTGGGCCCCTTCAGATCGTTGTGGTCGGCCTTGTCCAAACGCTTCACCGACCCCCGGCTTCAACAGCTGTTTGGGCGCTATGCCACCTACTGTGGGGCGTCACCCTGGCAGGCGCCGGCCACGCTGATGCTGATCGCACAGGTGGAGATGGATGGCGTGTGGGCCGTGCGCGGTGGCATGGCGCAGTTGGCCGCCGCGGTGGCGCAGTTGGCGGCCGAGCGCGGGGTGGTGCAGCGCTACGGCGCTCAGGTGGCCGAACTGCTGGTGGAAGGCGGCCATGCGCGAGGCGTGAAGCTGGCCGATGGCCAGGAGCTTCGGGCCGATACGGTGGTCTTCAATGGCGATGTGAACGCCCTGGCCACTGCTCAGTTGGGCCGCGCGGCGGCGGTGGTGGGCCCGCCCCGGCCGGCACGGCAGCGCTCGCTGTCGGCCATGACCTGGAGCGTCTTGGCGCCCACGCAAGGCTGGCCCTTGAGCCGCCACAACGTGTTCTTCGATTGCGACTACGCCAGCGAGTTTCGTGACATCTTCGGCGCGGCGCGCTTCCCGCAACAACCCACGGTGTACGTGTGCGCACAAGACCGCTTGGACGGGGTGCCCACGGGTGAAGGTCCAGGTGATGGTGAAGCCGAGCGCCTCTTGGTGCTGGTCAACGCGCCCGCCTGTGGTGATGAACAGCCGGGGCCAAGCCTGGCCCGAGAGCAGGAGATGCAGTCATGCCAGGACCGAACCTTCCAACTGTTGAGCGCCTGCGGGCTGCAGGTGCAGCGGCACCTGGGGCAGGAGCAGCGAACGACGCCGTGGGACTTCGAGCGCCGCTTTCCGGGCTCGGCGGGCAGCCTCTACGGCCCGGCGACCCACGGCTGGATGTCAGCCTTTCGCCGCGGGTCGGCCCGCTCCCCGATTCCGGGCCTCTTCCTGGCGGGGGGCAGCGTCCACCCGGGGCCGGGGGTGCCGATGGCCACGATGTCGGGTCGCCTGGCCGCCGAAACCGTGATGGCTCACCTCGATTCGACCAGTCCGTTGCGCCGGGTGGTTATCTCTGGTGGTATCTCGATGCGGTCAGCGATGACGGCCAGCATGCCCTGACCGTCATCGCTTTCGTGGGGAGTGTGTTTTCCCCCTATTACGCCCGTGCGTTTGAACGCTTGGGTGCCCGGGTCGACCCCGAAAACCATGTGTGCATCAACGTGGCGTTCTACGGTGCCGGTGGCCACCGATGGGCCATGACCGAGCGCAGCAGCCGCTGGCTGGAGCGCGACGCCACCCATTTCAAGGTCGGCCCCAGCGCCTTGTCGTGGAATGGACAGTGGTTCGAGCTGCGCTTTGACGAGCGCGAATGCCCCTGGCCGGCACGCTTGCGTGGGGTGGTGCGCGTGCACCCCACTGCCTTCACGGCGTTTCGTGCAGACTTGGACGAGGCCGGTTTGCACCGTTGGGGGCCGGTGGCGCCGTGTGCACGGGTGGAGGTGCAGTTGGACTCCGGCGCCTTGGCTTGGCGTGGGCAGGGCTATCTGGACTCCAACGAAGGGGACGAGCCCATCCACCGACCCTTTGAGCGCTGGGACTGGTCACGCAGCGTCAGCGCACAAGGCCACACCGCGGTGCTGTACGACGTGCAGTGCAAGTCGGGTGCGCAGCGGCTGGTGCTGCAGCGCTTCAGCCCAGATGGCCGCAGCGAGCCCTTCGAGGCGCCCCCTCGGCATCGCCTGCCCAAGACCGCTTGGGGCATTGCCCGCAGCACCCGCAGCGACCCGGGCTCCAGCCCCCGTGTGCTGCAGGTGTACGAGAACACGCCTTTTTATGTGCGGGACCTGGTGAGCTCCACGGTCATGGGCGAAACCGGCCACTCGGTGCACGAGTCCTTGGACGCCCGTCGCTTGGCCGCCTGGCCCGTGCAGATGATGCTGCCCTTTCGAATGCCCCGCAGGCGCTAGTGGCCCTGACCGGGCGGCGGCTTGGGTGTGTCGTCGGTGCTCTTGCCCTGCTGCTCGGCTTCAAGCTCTCGGGCCCGTTGGGCCTGCAGCCGGGCGCGGTCTTGCTTGACCGAGCGCAGCTGCCACCACCCAAAGGCCAGGGCGCCGCCGAACACCAGCACGCCTTCGATCAGGATCAGCGGCCAGTGTTCGCTGTCCATGTGGGCACGCCAATGTCGTTGCGGCGCAAGCGCTCTGCCTCGCGCCGTTCGAACAGGTCGATGAGCCAAACCACGCGGCCGTCATCGGTGGAGGCTTCGCCAAGGTCGGGCGCACCGGCCGGGTCGCTTTGGGCCGAAGCCCGCACGAGGAATTCGGTGGCTCCCAGCGCCGCGTCCCAGGTGCCTTCCGGGCCCGCCGCGCGGCGTGGCCGCGTGGGGCTGGCCAGCGCCTTTCCCAGGAGCAAGAGCTTGCGCCGGCTGGACACCACGGCCCGGCTGTCCACGGAGTTGTTTCCTCGGCGCTCGACTTCACGGCCGATCTCCGCATACACCAAGCCCGCGGCACGGATGGCCGCTTGGCAGTCTTTGGGCAGCAGGCCAATGCCGGCTTCTGCGCGCTTGTACAAGGCGTCGGCCTCGCTCAGCAGCCGCTGGACCACGCGCCCGATGGCCTCGTTGAAGCCGGGGTCCTGCATCCACAGGTCGGGGTCCAGGCCTTCCTGGCGCATCCATTGGCGCGGCAGGTACAGGCGACCCGCGCGAGCGTCCTCACCCACGTCGCGGGCAATGTTGGTGAGCTGCATGGCCACCCCCAAATCGCAGGCACGGGCCAGCGCGGCGGCGCTGCGCACACCCATGATCAGGGTCATCATCGCGCCCACGGTGGAGGCCACGCGTGCCGCATAGGCGTGCAGGTCTTCGATGGTTTCGTAACGCCGCTGCTGCGCATCCCAGGCAAAGCCCTCCAAGAGCGCGTCCAGCAGTGCACGGGGAATCTGATGCTGGTGAACCACCATGGCCAGCGCCAGGTCGGACTCCAGTTGTTGCGGGTGGGCGCGATAGACCGCATCCAAGCGCTGCTGCAATTCGGCGGTGGCCGCGGCCTTGTCCACACCATCGTCGATCAGGTCATCGGCCACGCGGCAAAAGGCATAGAGCGCCGTGGCGGCCAGCCGTATGCGGGGTGGCAAGAGCAAGGAGGCGGCAAAGAAGGTCTTGGAGCCCCCACGCATCAGGCTTCGGCAGGCCTTGAGATCGAAGTCCTCGGGCAACCGTTGGCCCAAGGCGCTGGGAGGAGGCAGGGCTTGGGTGTTCATGGGCGTAGGCTGAATTCGTGAGCAGGGGGAATGACCTTGTCCAGCGCCATGGCCGACATGAGCACGCCAGGAACGCCCGCGCCAGGGTGGGTGCTGGCGCCCACCATGTACAGGTGTTGGATGTCTTCGCTTCGGTTGTGGGGCCTGAACCAGGCGCTTTGCAGCAGCAAGGGCTCCAATCCGAACGCCGCACCCTTGTAAGACAGCAGCCGGTCTTGAAAGTCCAGCGGCGTGGTCACGCGCGAGGTGACGATGTGGGACCCCAAGTCCGGCAGCACCGTGCGCTCCAGTGCCTCCTGCACCGACTGGCGGTAGCGCTCGGCCGTGGCGGGCCAATCGGTGCCGCTGTCCAGGTGCGGCACCGGTGACAGGGCATAGAACGCGTCGCAGCCGGCAGGGGCCATGCTCGGGTCGCTGGCACTGGGACGGTGCAGGTAGAGGCTGAAGTCCGGGGCCAGGCGATGGCGCTTGAAGATGTCCTTGAGCAGGTCTCGATAGCGCGGCCCCAAGACCAGCATGTGGTGGGGCACGTCTTCGTAGCGTCGGTTGGTGCCGAAGTACCACACGAACAGGCTCATGGAGTAGCGGCCTTTCTCAATGCGGCGGTCGCTCCAGTGCCGGCGGTGCTCGGGTGCGATGAGGTTCTTGTAGGTCCAGGCCACATCGGCGTTGCACACCACCAGGTCGGCGTGGAGGGTTTGGCCATCGGCCAGCGTGACGCCTTGGGCACGCCCTTGCTTCACCAGAATCTGTCGAACCTCGCTGTTCAAGCGAATGTCATGGCCCTGGCCGCGGATGAGTTTGGCCAGGCCCTGTGCGAGCGCGCCGGTTCCGCCCATGGCCCAGTGCACGCCCCAGCGCTTTTCCAGCGCATTGATCAGGGCATACGCCGACGTCACCGAGAAGGGGTTGCCGCCGATCAGCAGAGGGTGGAAGCTGAAAACGATGCGCAGTTTGGGGTTGCTCAGGTAGCTGGCCACCCGGTCGTAGATGGGTGTCCAAGCACGCATGCGCACCATCGAGGGGATGGCGGCCAGCAGGTCGCCGACACTGTCGAACGGAACGGTTCCCAGGCCTTCGAAGCCCAGCTTGCGGCATTTTTCGGCGTAGGCCATGAAGCGGTCGTAGCCTTCAATGTCCTCCGGGGCGAAGCGCGCCACTTCTTCGCGCATCCGGTCGGTGTCGCCGCAATAGTCGAAGTGAGAGCCGTCATCAAAGCGGATGCGGTAGAACGGGTCCATCGCCTTGAGGGTGACGTGGTCGCTCATGCGCTGGCCGCACAAGGTCCAGAGTTCTTCCAACAGGTGAGGCGCGGTGATGATGGTGGGCCCGGCATCGAAGGTGTAGCCGTCTTGGCGCCACACGGCGGCGCGACCGCCGACCTGGTCGAGCTTTTCCAGCACCGTCACCCGGTAGCCTTTGGCCCCCAGGCGTACGGCAGCGGCCAAGCCGCCAAAACCGCTGCCGATGACGATGGCGTGCGGCCGAACGGCGGCAGGCCCCAGTGATCCCCCCTGGGGCGGGTGGACCACGCCTGGGTCAGGCCGAGCGGGCGTGTAGTAGCTCTTCATCGGTCTGGATCCTCAGGTGTGCGGTGCCCGTGGTGGGTGCGGACGGCGGCGTGTGGCCCTCGGTGGTGGCCCCGCCTATGGGGTCTTGCGCCAAGGGGGCTGTCCCGGGCTTGGGGTGCTCGCGCAGGGCCCAACGCCACAGGGCACTGGGGTTGACCGGTAGCACCAGCATCCAGTGTTCCAAGGTGCCCATGGCCAGCAAGGTGGCCACCAACAGCTTGCCGATGGCCGTGGCGCTGCCCGGCTCAGCGGCCATGGCCCCCATCACCAGCCACACCACCAGCGCCGTGGACACCGTGATGGACCACGGCATCAGAAGGTTCATCGGCGCGCGGCGGAAATAGTGCTGCAGGTAGTTCAGGTGGCTGGGGAGAAACTCCAAACCCAGGTTGCGAACGCCCAGAAACAGATTGAGCTTGGCGCTGGCCCTCATGCACCAAAGACCCGCAAAGGTCCACAGGCCCACGGTGTTGGCCTGGTTCCACGTCATGGCCGCCAGCAGGCTCAAGGACAACAGCAGCCACAGTTCATGCCACAGGATCACCTGAACGGCTTGGAGGGCTTGACGCCAGCGGGAACAGCCCTCGGTGTGGCCCCACTTGCGTGGACCGGTGATCCAGCCGGTGAGAAAAGACAGCTCATGCCAACCCCACAACAAGAGCGCGCAGGTGAACGCGCAGTAGGCGCCCGCCACGCTGGTTTGTGAGGCCGTGTGCGCCAGGCCCAGCAGTGCCCCAATGGCCAGCAGACTGGAGATCACCAGGCTCCAGCGGAAGGTGCGGTGTGGCAGGCCGTCCAGCAGGATCACCACGCCGGTGCTGAACCACCAGATGAACACGGCGAAGACCGCCGGCAGGAGCCAGTCAGCCATGGGCGGGGGCCCTTGCGTGGGTTGCGCCGAGCATCATCAAACGGCCGTGTCTCACCAAGCCGGCTGCATCCGAATCTGCTCGGGCAGCTCGTGGGACTTCACCGGCAGGGTGTACAGGCGAAGATAGGTCCATCCGGCGGCCAGGGCGCAGCCCGCGCGCTGCAACTGGCCCACCACGCCGCCGCGTTCACGGGCCGCCTCCATGCGCCGGGACAGGTCGACCAGTCGGTCCATGCCGGCCCGGAAGGCAGGGTTGTCCAGATCCAGGGTGAGGGGGAAGACCTGGCGTGTGATCTCCGAGGTGATCTTCAGGACCTGCCAGTCGTACTCCGTGGAGTCCAAGCCCATGGCGTTGTGCAGCATGGGGCGGGTGTGGTCCCGGACGTACATGGTGGCGTAGACGGCCAACAGGAAGAAGCGGATCCACAGCTTGTTGCCACCCTGCAGCAGATGGGGGTTGGCCCGCATGATCAGGGCGAACGATTCGCCGTGGCGGAATTCGTCGTTGCACCAGCGCTCGAACCAGCGAAAGATCGGATGAAAGCGCTTATCGGGGTGCTTCTCCAATTGGCGGAAGATGCTGATGTACCGCGCGTAACCGATCTTCTCCGACAGGTAGGTGGCGTAGAAGATGTACTTGGGCTTGAAGTAGGTGTACTGCTTGGTTCGCTTGAGGTCACCGAGGTCGATGCCGATGCCGAAATCCCGCAGGGACTGGTTGATGAAGCCGGCGTGGCGAGACTCGTCACGCGCCATGAAGCGCATGAGCTGCTTGATGTCGGGGTTGTCCACGTTCTTGGCGATCTCGTTGTACAGGATGCAGCCTGAAAACTCCGAGGTCACCGAGGTGATGAGAAAGTCCACGAACTCCTTGCGCAGTTCAGGCGTCAGCGCGGCCAGGCTGGCACGGGCCTCATCGCCGAAGGCGGCGTCGCGCTGGAAGTGGTCGTGGTTGTTGTCGCCTTCGTACTCGGCCATCATCGCGTCCCACTCGGCCCGCACGGGCGACACGTCGATCGCGTCCATCGCCTTGAAGTCGGTGGTGTAGAAGCGCGGGCTCAACAGCGTGGTTTCCTTGGCCTTACGGGCGGCGTCATCGGAGCTGCTGAACCCCGGTGCAGCGATGCCGTTGGGGAGGGTTTGGCGGTCTGTGCTCATGGCGTTTCCTTCTGAATCAATCGTGCAAAGCTGCCGGCGTGTTGAGGCCCAAAGGACTCCAAGTCCAGTCGTGTTCCGGTTTGGGGGTCGATCAGCGTGAGCCGCCCGTCTTGCCGCAGGTGCAGCTCAAACGGGGCCTGCGCTCCGATGTTGCGCCGCATGCGGTCGTGGCTGAGCACGCGCAGGGCGCCGCGCAGAAAGCCCGCCTCGCCCTCCACCACGGCCAGTCGCTGGCCGTGCACGCCATCGCGAACCTCAATGGAGCCGTCGGGCAGGTCGAGAAAACGCAGTGAGCTCACCCGCACGCTGGGCGCATCGGGATGTCGAATCTCCAGGCCCGACCAGCGAACGGCCGCCACGATCAACACCGTGATCAGCAGCAGGCTGCCCAGGATCGCCAAGGCGGCCGGGGGCACCAAGGGGGCTTCGTGGGCGTGGTGGTGGGACATGGGCGGTGGCCTACAGCGGATCAGGACTGGTGGGCCGGTGTGTGCAGGCCATGGCGGGCGTCTTCACGGCGCGCCTCGGCGCTGGCCCATGCACGCTGGCCACGGGCTTGCGACCACGATTCGGTCAACAGCTGGGCCACCCGCTCGGCGTCTTGGATGGCGCGCAGCGTGGGCTGTGGATGCTTCAGATGCCAGGCCCGTGCATGCGGCCACAACTGCAGGTAGGGGATGCGGGACTGCGGTTCGATTTCCAGGGTGACGTCACCTTGACCGGCTTCCCCCAAGCGAAGGTTGGCCCCGGTGATGCGGCTGTAGGGAATGTTGAAGGTCACGGTCAGCACAATGCCGATGCGCATCACCACCCGACGGTTGGTCAGGGTGTAGAGCGTGTGCCGTGCGCTCAACCAAGCCAAGGCCCACACGATCAGCAGACCGCTGCCGGCCAGCACCAGAAAGGGTGCCATGCCCTTGGCCAGTTCGAGCATCGTGAGCCCGTCTTCGAGCAGGAAGCCCAAGCGCAACACGCCGATGAGGGCGAAGTACAGCAGCAGCTTGCGCAGGTGAAAAGCCTCGCGCGCCAGGAGGCGCCATTGCGGCGCGCCTTGCCACAAGATGCGCTCGCCCGGGGGCAGCTCTTGTGGCAACCCCGGCACCGGCTCTTCGTCGTGCTCCTGCAGCAGCCCAGCCGAATGGCTGTGGTGCGGCCGCAGGGGCTCAGGCGTGCTGCGAACCGGCTTCATACCAGGGGCTCTGCCCGTGAAGGTTCGGCATACAGCGTGCCGCCGCCGAAGTAGCCCGCCACCTTTTCCTCCTCCAAGAAGGTGATCTGGTCGGCTTGCTTGAGGGCCGGAACGTCTTCAAACTGGTGGCCCAGCACGGCTTGCACCTTCACGCCAGAGCGGGTGATTCGGCAAAAGGGCATGGGCACCATGACCTGGCGGCCACTGTGGGTCTTCACCTCCAGGTAGCGGAACATCACCTCGGCGGTGTCCACCCACAGGTCGGTAACCACGCCGCCCGACTCGTCGTCCGCGCCCACGATGGTCATGCCACGGGGGTCTGCGTCCTGGTGGGCCACGTTGTAGTCGGTGGCCACCCGCAGCGGAATGATCTTGACCTTGCCATCCCAGGTGAGGTCGGGCACGTCGGCACGGCGGGCATAGGCCCCTGGGCCGATGCCATCGAGCATCGGATTGCCCGTGGGCACCAGCGGTGCACCCTTCCAGGGGTGCGCGGGCACGGCGGCCAGGTTGACCTCGTGGTCGTGGATCACGTGCGTGGGCTGTGTGGCTTCACCGCCATGCGCCAGCAGGTAGGTCTTGGGCTCCGGTACCGGCCAGCCCATGATCTTTTGCTGCCGTGCGCCGTCATCGATCATGGGATAGCCCTCGCGGTGGCTCTCCTTCTGAAGGTAGACGATCAGCCCGAAAAAGAAGGCCCAAAACAGATACAGCACGAGTTGCGCCACATCGACATACTGCGTGATGGCTCCGGTTCCCATAGGGATCTCCTCAATGACGACCTAGCCGGGGAATTCGGCCAGGCCAAACTTGCCGGCTTGCGCCGACTCGGTACTGCGGGTGCGCTTGCGCACCAGGGGCCCCAGTGCAATCAGGGCCAAGAACAGCAACAACAATTCGATGGCATACACCGTGCCGTAGCCGGTGGCCGGGTGTTGGAGGGCAGGGCCGAAGGAGCCGTCTGCAGCCAAGGCCGCCGCCGCATCCCGCACGGTGCCGCCCAGGCCAATGGACACGCCCGCTGCGGTGGCCTGTACCGCACCCCAGGCACCGAGGGCGAAACCGGTGTGCTCTTGAACCTCCAGGTCCATGGCCGCCGTCAAGGTGGACACGGCAAACAAGCCCGCACCAAAACCCACCAGGACCGTGCCCAGGCGGAACATCCAAGCCGAGTCGGCCGGCGCTGCAAACAGCACCAAGGAAAAGCCTGGCAGGCCGATGAGCAGCCCCAGGGCCGCCAAGCGAAGGGCATCAAGTCCCAGCGACAGGCGCCGCGCCGACCATGCAAAGGCGGCCAGTGAACCGCCCGCCAGCAGCGCGGTCAGGGCCGAGGTCTGCCCAACGCTCAGGCCCAGGATTTCCCCACCATAGGGTTCCAGCACGATCTCGTGCATGTTGAACGCAGCCGTGCCCAGACCCACGGTCCACAGAAAGCGGCGAGAGGCCGGCCGTCGGATGAAGCGTGCCCACAGCATTCGGAAGGGCAGGGGGGGCGTCTCGTCCAGGCGCTGGCGCCGGCTGGGGTCTCGGGCCTCCTGCTTCCAACTGGCCACCAGGTTGAGCACCACCGTGAGCACGGCCACGCCTTGCACCAGTTGGATCAGCTTGGTGCCGCTGAAGTCGGCCAATGCGGTGCTGAACAAGAGGCCACCGCCCACCATCCCCACCAGCAGCAGCACATACAGCAGCGCCACCACACGGGGGCGAACCGCTTCAGGCGCAATGTCGGTGGCCAGTGCCAGGCCTGCAGTCTGGGTGGTTTGCATGCCCAGTCCCACCAGCAGGAAGGACAGTGCGGCCGCCACATGCCCCACCCAAGCCAGGCCGAGTTCGCCCTCGCCAGTCAGCACCATCAGCGCAAAGGGCATGATGGAAAAACCGGCAAACAGCAGGAAGGTCCCCATCCACAGGTAGGGAACCCGGCGCCACCCAATGGCCGAACGGTGGACATCGGAGCGGTAGCCAATGAAGGTCCGAAACGGAGCGGCCAGGATGGGCAGGCTCACCATCAGCGCCACCAGCCAAGCCGACATGCCCAACTCGACAATCATCACCCGGTTGAGCGTGCCCACCAGCAAGGCGCCGGCCATGCCCACGGAAACCTGAAACAGGCTCAAGCGCAGCAAGCGCGCCAGCGGCAACTCCTGCGTGGCCGCGTCAGCGAACGGCAGCACACGGGGCACCACCGCGCGAAGCCAGTGCTCGAGCGCGGGGGGCAGAGGAGGGCGAAGGCGGGACATGGGGTGGTGCTCAGCGGCGCTGGAGTTCCATCGCTTGAGAGATGTAGAAACCGGCCTGAATGCGCTGGGTTCGGGGGGCACACCACTGCGCAAAGCGGGGGTCTTCCTGGACGGTGCGCTGCAGTTGGGCCTCGGCCACCGGCACGATCATGGGCGCGCGGTCGCCGCGCGGGAACAACGACCCGACCCTGTGCATCAGGGCCAGCAGCGGCGTGCGTGGCGCAAAGGTGAAGACCACCGAGGCCTGTGTGCGCTCGACCAGGCAAGCCAGCACACGCTGCACATCGGCATGTCCGTAATGGATGATCGAATCCATGCACACGATGTGGTCGAAGCGCCCGTGTGCGGGGTCGAGCATGTCACCGGCGTGGAACTCGATCTGGCCTCCGCATTCGGCATAGACCCTGTCGCGCTCGGCCTGGGTGCGCTCACGCGCCAGGTCCACCAGGGTGGGCGACAGGTCGATGGCCACCACCTGCGCGCCGCGCCGCGCGGCCTCCAAGGCCAGCGCGCCGGTACCGCATCCGGCATCCAGCACTCTGCGGCCGCGAAGGTCATCGGGCAGCCACGACAGCAGGGTCTGGCGCATGCGGTCGCGCCCAGCACGCACGGTGGCGCGCACACGGCTGACGGGCGCATCCGATGTCAGGCGTGCCCATGCGGCGGCTGCGGTTCGGTCGAAGTAGTGTTCGATCTCACCGCGGCGCTCGACGTAGCTTTGGCCCAGCATCAGTCAAACCCCAAGAGGTCAAAGATTTCGCGGTCCTTGAGCGCGGTGGCCGTGATCGGGTCGGTGCCCGCCCACAGGCGCGCGGCCAAGCGCAGGTACTCCTGCTGAACGGCCTCCAACTCGGGAGAAGACTCCATCTCGAAGAGCGTGGCCTTCTTCAGCCGGCTGCGCCGGATCACATCCAGGTCTCGGAAGTGGGCCATCGTCTGCAGCCCCACACGGTCGTTGAACTTCTGGATCTGATCGGTGTCGGCGCTTCGGTTGGCAATCACGCCGCCGAGCCGCACGTTGTAGTTCTTGGCCTTGGCCCCGATGGCCTGCACGATGCGGTTCATCGCAAAGATCGAGTCAAAGTCGTTGGCCGTGACGATCAGGGCCCGATCGGCATGTTGCAGCGGCGCGGCAAACCCGCCGCACACCACGTCTCCGAGCACGTCGAAGATCACCACATCGGTGTCTTCAAGCAGGTGGTGCTCCTTGAGCAACTTCACGGTTTGGCCCACCACATAGCCGCCACAACCGGTTCCGGCCGGCGGCCCTCCGGCTTCCACGCACAACACGCCGTTGAAGCCCTCGTAGACGAAGTCTTCGGGTCGCAGTTCCTCAGGGTGAAAGTCCACGCTTTCCAGCACGTCGATCACGGTGGGCACCATGCGCTTGGTCAGCGTGAAGGTGGAATCGTGTTTGGGGTCGCAACCGATCTGCAGCACCCGCTTGCCGAGCTTGGAGAAGGCGGCGCTGAGGTTGCTGGAGGTGGTGCTCTTGCCGATGCCCCCTTTGCCGTACACCGCAAAGACCTTGGCGGTGCCGATCTTCAGCGCGGGGTCCATCTGCACCTGCACCGAGCCCTCGCCGTCTGGGGGTGTGCCGGTCGGCCGGGGGCCGCGGCCGATTTGGCCCACGGGAATCTGCGTGGTGGTGGTCAAGTGCCTGCTCCTTCATAAACACCCTCGAGCCGGTCCTCGAGTTCTTCACCCGCGCGCCGCAAGGCGTTTAGGGTGGCTTCATCCGGCTGCCAGTAATTGCGTTCGTAGGCCTCCAGCAGGCGGTTGGCCACCCGCACCGAAGCGGTGGGGTTGAGCCGCGCCAAGCGGTCGCGCATTTCCGGGTCGAGCATGAACGTCTCGCTCAACTGCTGATACACCCAGGGCTGCACTTGGCCGGTCGTGGCCGACCAGCCCAGCGTGTTGGTGACATGCACCTCGATCTGGCGCACGCCTTCATAGCCGTGCTTGAGCATGCCCTCGTACCACTTGGGGTTGAGCATGCGGGTTCGGGTCTCCAGCGCCACCTGCTCGGTCAGCGTGCGCACCGTTCCGCCCCCATGGGTGTCTCGGGTCTGGTCACCGATGTACACCGGGGCCACGTCGGCACCGCCGCCCTTGGCCCGCTGGATGGCCTTGCTCACGCCACCCAAGGTGTCGAAGTAGGTGTCGATGGTGGTCACGCCCAGTTCCACCGACTCCAGGTTCTGGTAAGCCAAGCTCACATCGGCCAGCACGCTCTTGAGCAGTTCGCCCTGCTGCATGGGTTTGCCCGAGCGTCCGTAGGCGAAGCCCTTGCGGCGGCTGTAGGTCTCGGCCAGTTCGTCGCCGGCGTCCCATTGGGCGTTGTCCACCAGGCTGCCCACATTGGCCCCATAGGCCCCATCGGCGTTGCCGAACACCCGCAGTGAGGCCGTCTCCAGGTCGCAGCGGTGCTGGGCCTGGTAGGCCAGGGCATGGCGACGGACCGGGTTCATGTCCAAGGGCTCATCAGCCGAGGCCGCCAGATAGGCCGCTTCGGCCAAGAGCTTGATCTGCAGCGGCAGGAGGTCGCGGAAGATGCCCGAGATCGTGATCACCACGTCCACGCGCGGGCGTCCCAAGGTCTGCAGGTCGATCAGCTCGGCGCCGGCCAAGCGCCCATAGCTGTCAAAGCGCGGCTTGGTGCCCATCAGCGCCAGGGCCTGTGCGATGGGGCCGCCTTCGCTCTTGAGGTTGTCGGTGCCCCACAAGACCAGCGCCACGCTCTCGGGCAGCGCGTGTCCGTCGCTCATGTGACGGGCCAGCAGGCGCTGGGCCTGCCGGGCCCCGTCGCGCACCGCATAGGCGCTGGGAATGCGGAAGGGGTCGAAGCCGTGCAGGTTGCGGCCGGTGGGCAGGATTTCAGGCGAACGCATCAGGTCGCCACCGGGTGCGGGCCGAATGAAGCGGCCCTCCAGGCCCTTGAAGATGCCCTGCAGTTCGAAGTCTTGGGCCAGAAGGCGGTCGGCGTTGGCCAAGCTTTGCAGCAGTTGCTGCGCCTGCGGGTCCGCATCGTGCCCCAAGCGGCGCAGCACATCCGTGGCCGGTGTGCCCTCGACCAGTGCCTGCACCCAAGCGCGCGGTGGGTGCGCATCGTGGCTGGATTCGGCCAGTGCCATGAGCAGGTCCACCCGTTCGGCCGGCGTCGGCGGTTGGCCCACCACATGCAGTCCATGCGGAATCAGGGTGTATTCCAACTCCAGCAGCTTGTCGGTCAGCCAGGCCACGGCATCGCCGTTGAGCAGCGTCCAGGCCGCGTCTGACTCCACGATCTGCAGGTCCAGGGCCTGCTGGCGGATCATCTCCAACAGTTCGGCACCTTCCTCGCCGCGCATGGCATCGGGCTCCAAGCCCCGGTACCGCTCCACCGAAGCCTTGAGGTCGGCCAGGCCCTTGTACAAGTCCGCTTGCGCCACGGGCGGCGTCAGGTAGCTGATCAGCGTGGCAGCGGCTCGGCGCTTGGCGATCGTGCCTTCCGAGGGGTTGTTGGACGCGTAGAGGTAGAGGTTGGGCAAGTCGCCGATGAGGCGATCGGGCCAGCAGTTCCCGGTCATGCCGGTTTGCTTGCCGGGCATGAATTCCAAGGCGCCGTGGGTGCCGAAGTGCAGGACCGCATGCGCATTGAAGTCTTCTTTCAACCACCGGTAGAAGGCGCTGAAGGCATGCGTGGGCGCGAAGCCCTTTTCGAACAGGAGCCGCATCGGGTCGCCTTCGTACCCGAAGGCCGGCTGGATGCCCACGAAGACATGGCCAAACTGTTTGCCCAAGATCCAGATGTGGCGCCCATCGGACTGCTGGCGACCCGGTGCTGGGCCCCACTGCGCCTCGATCTCGGCCAGGTGCTTTTCGCGGCGCACGTGTTCATCTGCACCGATCAGGGCGTGCACATTGGCCATGGCACCGTAGGTGGCGGCGTTGCCCTCGATGAGTTGCTGCCGCAGGTCGTCGACGGTGGCGGGGACCTCCACGGTGTAGCCCTGCTGCTTGAGCATGGTCATCGTGTTGTGCAACGACTCGAAGACCGACAGGTAGGCGGCGGTTCCGGTGTTGCCGGCATTCGGTGGGAAGTTGAAGATCACCAGGCCCACCCGCTTGTCGGCGCGGCGCGCGCGGCGCAGGTCCACGATGCGCCCCATCCGGGAGGCCAGCATGTCGGCCCGCTCGATGCAGCTGTGCATGTCGTGGCTGTCGGGCGTGTTCTCAAAGGTGCAGCGGTGATCGCAACCGCTGCAGGCCACCTTGCCGGCACTGCCTCTGCCGCCGAACACCATCGCACCGCTGGAGCCATCGAGTTCGGGAATGGCCACCATCATCGTGGCCTCTACGGGCAGCAGGCCTCGATCAGAGGCGCCCCATTGGTCCAGCGTTTGAAACTCCACGGGGTAGGAGGCGAAGTAGGGCACGTCCAGTTGGGCGAGCACCTCCTCGGCGGCCTTGGTGTCGTTGTAGGCCGGTCCGCCCACCAGGGAAAAGCCCGTCAAGGACAGCAAGGCATCCACGCTGCTTCGGCCGTCTTTCATGAAGTACGCCTCGATGGCCGGGCGCGCATCCAAGCCGGCGGCAAACGCCGGAATCACCCGCAGCCCACGGGCTTCCAGGGCCGTGATCACGCCGTCGTAGTGCGCGGTGTTGCCTGCCAACAAATACGAGCGCATCAACAGCAGGCCCACGGTTCCGCGAGCACCCGTGGTGGCGGTGCTGGGCAACTCATCCAGCGACCGGGTCATGCCGCCGCTGTGGGCCGAGTCCCTCAGACGGGGGTGGTACAGGCCCACCTCGGGGTACTCGCGCGGCTCGGGCGGTTTGGCCAGGCCCTTCAGGGACGCACGCGGGCCGGCGGCATAGCGGTCGACCAAAAAGTGCACCATGGCCCCGATGTTGGCGTCCGACCCCGACAGCCAATACTGCAGGCACAGGAAGTAGGCCCGAACGTCCTGGGCGGTGCCGGGAATGAACTTCAGAATCTTGGGCAGCCGACGCAGCATCTTCATCTGCCGCTCGCCAGCCGTGGCCTTGCTGCCACCGGCTTCACCTTCCTTGTGCTTGCCGCGCAGGTTCTTCAGAAACGCCATGGCGCCGCTCTGTGGCGCCTGCATGTCGAAACGGCCCAGCCGGGTGAGCTTGGTGACCTCGGTGGCCGACAGGATGCAGACCATCGCATCGCAGCGCTCACGCCGGGCGCGCAGCGCGGGCAACAGGGGCGTGTAGTGGTCTTCCATGAACAGCATCGAAGCCACCACGATGTCGGCCCGCTGGATGTCCTCGAGGCAGGCCTGCAGCGCAGCCGCGCTGTCACCCCACTCCGACGCCGCATGCACGGTCAGCTCCAAGCCGGGCAACTGCTTGGCCAGTGCCCGGTGCGCACGAGCGGCCGCCGCGCTGAGGTGGCTGTCCATCGTGACGATGGTCACCCTCATCGCGGTTGCGCTGCGCGCATCAACGACTGAAATGGGCCTTGGCGTCATAGAGGGTTTCAACCGTGATCAAGGCAATCCCGTGATCGAGCGCGTAGCGCTCGGTGTTGCGTTTGGCCTTGCCTCGCACGAAGAAGGGAATCTTCTTGAGTTCTTGCTCGCCATCGGGCGTCCAACTCATCGCCGGGGAGCCCACCACGGCCGCGGCTGGCGTGTGGGTTGCATCCGTGGCCGCCACGGCGATCGCACGGGCCCCGTCGGGTGCCGTGGCTGCAGCCTGAACAGCCGGCTCGGGTGTGTCAGCACCCTGGTTGCGCATCACGCTGCCCAGGTGGGAGGGCGCGGCTTCTTGGTGGAACTCGAAGTCGTCCTTGAACATGTGCAGGAGGTGTTCCTCCAGGCCCATCATCAGCGGGTGCACCCAGGTGTCGAAGAGGACATTGGCGCCTTCGAAGCCCATCTGGGGTGCATACCGCGCCGGAAAGTCCTGCACGTGCACGGGAGCGGAAATCACGGCACAGGGAATGCCCAGTCGCTTGGCGATGTGGCGCTCCATCTGCGTGCCCAGCACCAACTCGGGCTGCAGCGCGGCGACGGTCTCTTCCACTTCCAGGTAGTCGTCGGTGATCAGCGCCTGCAGCCCCAACTCGGCGGCGGCCTCGCGCACCTCGCGTGCCTGCTCTCGGCTGTAGGTGCCCAGTCCCACCACCTCAAAGCCCATTTCATGCGCGGCCACCCGGGCGGCTGCCACGGCGTGGGTGGCGTCGCCGAAGATGAACACCCGCTTGCCGGTGAGGTAGGTCGAGTCGACCGACTTGGCGTACCAGGGCGCGCGCAGCGCGGCCTCGTCCACGGGCTGCACGTGGCCGCCCAGGGACTGCACCAGCTCGGTCACCTCTCGGATGAAGGCGCGCGTGCCGTGTACGCCGATGGGTGTGGTGCGCACCGCCGCTTGCTTGAACTGCCGCGTCAGCCACTGTGCTGCCGTGGCGCCGGTTTCGGCGTACATCACCACGTTGAAGTCGGCCTGTGGCAGGCGCATCAGGTCGGCCGTGGTGGCCCCCATGGGGGCCACCACGTTCACCTCTACGCCCAGTTGGGTCAGCAGCCGGGTGACTTCGGTGATGTCGTCACGGTGGCGAAAGCCCAACGCCGTGGGCCCCAACAGGTTGCAGCGGGCGGCGCGGCCCTCCAAGGAGGGGCGCTGCCCTGCGTCAGGCTGGCGCGAGGCCGGGCCCAGCAGCGTGCGCACCAAATGGTAGAAGGTCTCCGAGGCGCCCCAGTTTTCCTTGCGCTGGTAGGACGGCAGTTCCAGCGGGACCACGGGGATCGGCAGGTTCAGCGCCTGCGCCAGACCGCCGGGGTCGTCTTGGATGAGTTCGGCCGTGCACGACGCGCCCACCAGCAGGGCGCCGGGCTGAAAGCGCGCGTGCGCCTCTCGCACGGCCGTCTTGAACAGCTCGGCAGTGTCCCCGCCCAGGTCGCGGGCCTGGAAGGTGGTGTAGGTCACCGGCGGCCGCTGGCCCCGTCGCTCAATCATGGTGAAGAGCAGGTCCGCATAGGTGTCGCCCTGCGGTGCGTGCAGCACATAGTGCACATCCTTCAGGGCCGTGGCCACCCGCATGGCACCCACGTGCGGAGGTCCTTCGTAGGTCCAGAGCGTCAACTGCATGGTGTGTCCGTTGCGGGCGCGTCAGGCCGCCAGCCGTTGCCGGCGGTCCAGTGGGCGTGCAAACAGCTGGGCCAGGTCAGCGGCCTGGTCGTAGCCGTGCACGGGTGAAAACACGAGTTCGATGGCCCACTTCGTGGTCATCCCCTCCATCTCCAGTGGGTTGGCCAACCCCAGGCCGCACACCACGATGTCCGGGCGGGCCGCACGGCAGCGGTCGAGTTGGCGCTCCACGTCCTGGCCCTCGGACAGCTGCACTGCAGCGGGCATCAGCGCGAGTTCTTCGTCCATGTGTTGGCGGTGCAGATAGGGCGTGCCCACCTCCACCAGCTGCATCCCCATCTCGCGGTGCAGGAACCGAGCCAGCGGCACTTCCAGCTGCGAGTCCGGGAAAAAGAACACCGACCGCCCCTGCAGTGCGGGCCGTACCTTGGCCAGCGCCGTTTGCGCGCGTTGCCGGGCGGGGGCCGTGGCCTGCTCAACGGCCTGCGCGCCCACACCCATGGCTTTGGCGCCGGCCATCAGCCACGCGCTCGTGCCTTCCACGCCGAAGGGGAAGGGCGCTGCAATGCGCTGGGCACCGCGGTCTTCCAGTGCCCGTGCCGTGTCCGCCAGGAAGGGTTGCGCCATCAGGTACCGGGTGTCCGGGCCGATGCTGGGCAGTTCAGTGGAGCGCCGTGGCGGCAGGAATTGCACCCTGGGCAGGCCCATGGCCGCGAACAGGCGGGCGAACTGGTCTTCGACCACATCGGGCAAGGCCCCCACCACCAGCAGCGAAGCCCCTGACGCCGGGGCGTCGCTGGCCGCTGTGCTGGGCAGGCACGGCACCAAGGAGGCCAGGCAGGCGTCTTCGCCCTGCGTAAAGGTGGTTTCAATCCCACTGCCCGAGTAGTTCAGGATGCGCACGCCCGGCGTGAACTGCCGTGACAGGCGTTGGGCCGCGCGCGACAGGTCAAGCTTGATCACCTCGCTGGGGCAGGACCCCACCAGAAACAGCATCTTGATGTCGGGCCGGCGCTCCAACAGACGCGTGACCACACGGTCCAACTCGTCGTTGGCATCGGCCAGGCCCGCCAGGTCGCGGTCGTCGATGATGGCGGTGGCGAAGCGGGGCTCGGCGAAGATCATCACCCCGGCGGCCGACTGCACCAGGTGCGCGCAGGTGCGCGAGCCCACCACCAGGAAGAACGCATCCTGGATCTTGCGGTGCAGCCAGATGATGCCGGTGAGCCCGCAAAACACCTCACGTTGTCCGCGCTCACGCAGCACGTGGTGTGCAGCGGGCTGGGGCGTGCTGCAGCCCGTACTGCCCGTGTTGAGGCCAGGGGACGGAGAGGCTTGAATCGGGATGACGGGGCTCATGCGGACAACTCCCCCGCCTGCGCGGCGGCCTCGTGCTCGGCTTGGAGCCGTGCGGCGCGCAGCTTCCACAGAAATTGGCCGGCGTTGATCACATACGCGGCGTAAGCCGCCAGGGCCAGGCCCATGAGCTGCTCAGGCCCCAGCCACCCGTTGAAGGCCGCTGCCAGGTAGGCCGTGTGCAGGGCCAGCACCAGCATGCTGAAGACGTCTTCCCAGTAGAAGGCCGGCGCAAAGAGGTACACGCCGAACACCACCTTCTCCCAGATGCAGCCGGTGACCATGATGAGGTACAGCACCAGGGTCTTGAGCACCACCGAGGCCGAAGCCCATTCCAAGCCCTCGCCGGTGGCCAGGTAGCGCAGCACCAGGGCCAAGGAGGCCAGGAACACCAAAAACTGGATGGGCGCGAGGATCCCTTGCACCAGGGTCCAGGGCGACTCGTCCCGCCGCTTTTTCTGCTCAGGCGTGTACAGGGGCGGCCGCCCAGGGGCGGGCGAGCCGGCGCCGTGGGGGGCCGTACACGGGGGTGAAACTGCGGTCATGGCTGCAATCTAGTCGGCCCAACCCGAACTGTCAATCCCAGTTGACGACAACTGGACATGACACTTCAGTTGTGGCCTACTGGCGTCGCCGTCTCGAATTTCGGTGCTGTTGCGCTGTAAATGCGCTTGAAAGTCCGACGGGAAGCAGCGATATTCGGGAACACGGTTGGTCCACGTTTCCGAGCTGTTTCTGGAGAAGCGTGGCGTTGAATGCCTTCGAGCGGATCACGCAGCAGCCCCAGGCCTGCTGCTTCCATCACTCGTCTGCCAGCGCCCACATGCAGGAGACGCAGGATTGGATCGATCAAGCAACACCACCGAAGAAGGCACTTTTGATTCCAGCCGACGCCCCGAAGGTGCCCGCCACAGCGGACTGCACGACCGCCAAGGGCGGCGCGCGCAGGAACCCGAGGTGCGCCAGGCCCTCAGGGCCGTGCTGGAAAACGACCTGGTTGTCCGGCTGATGAACGCCCACCGCTCGCCCTTGCCCCCCGTGTCCGGCCCTGCCGGCGCGGCTGCGGCATCGGTGCAACGGGCCGTGGACGCGGCACAGGTTCAGGCCCTGGTGGACATCAGTTTGAACGGCGAGGCTGAAGGCGCTCGAGAGTTTGTCTTTCGCTTGCGCGACAGCGGTACCCCCATCGAGGCCCTGTACCTGGACCTCATCACCCCGGCTGCACGCCGGATCGGGGCGATGTGGGAGGCCGACACCTGTGACTTCGTGTTGGTGACGCTGGCCCTGTTGCGGATTCAGCAGGTCATGTATGACCTCAGCCCCGATTTCGTCATGAACGGGTCGGAGCCCAGCAGTCGGCGTGCGCTGATCGTGCCAGCGCCTGGGTCGCACCACACGATCGGTGCGGCCATGGTGGCTGATTTCTTCAGGCGCGAGGGGTGGGATGTGATGAGTTCACACGAACTGACCCGCGCTGATGTTTTGAGGACCTTGCGTCAGGAGTGGTTCGACGTGGTGGCGGTATCCGTTTCCGCGCCGAACCAAGTCTTGACCACGAGTGCCTTGATTTCGGATATCCGCAAGCTCTCGAGCAACCGGGGTATCCTTGTGATGGTGGGTGGCCCCTTGGCACAGTCGGTGCCTGATCTGGCCACCCGGGTGGGAGCGGACGTGGTGACGCTCGATGCGAAGCAAGCAGTTGATGTAGCCGGACGGGCTGTGCCTGTCCGTAGGACGTCTGTGGCGAACTGAGCGACACCCCTTTTGCACTTCCAGCAGTATCGGCTTTGCAACAGAACTGACGCTCAAGATGAACGATCGAGTCAATCCTCTGCTCGTACCGGCTTACGGAGATCTTCTGTTGAATCAGCAGGAAGTGCCCCTCAACGCGCTGGCTGGCCTTGATGCCCAGGCCACGGCTGCGTTGTTGGCGGCCGCAGCGGACATTGCCCTGGTCATTGACCGGCAGGGCTTGATTTCCAGCGTTGCCGTGGGCAACCCCGAGTTGGGTTTGCTCGGGCACCAGCGCTGGCAGGGCAAGGCCTGGGTCGACATCGTCACCCCCGAGAGCCGCAGCAAGGTGACCGCCCTGATGGAGGACGCCTCTCAACACCGCACGCGGCGTTGGCGCCACATCAACTTTCCCGCTTCGCAGGGCAGCGATGTGCCGATGCTGTACTCGGCCGTGCAGCTCGGTGAAATGGGACAGGTGGTGGCCTTTGGTCGCGACATGCGCCAATTGGCCTCGCTGCAACAGCGCTTGGTTGGTGCGCAGTTGTCCCTCGAGCGCGACTACCTTCGGCTGCGCCACCTGGAGACACGCTACCGGCTGTTGTTCGATTCGGTGGCCGAAGGCGTCTTCGTGGTGGGCACGGCCAGCCAGAAGATCTCCGAGGCCAATGCAGCGGCCCGGCTGTTGTGCGGGCTGGAGGTGCAGGAAAGCCTGGAAGGCCGCCTGATGCCGGAATTGGTGGAGCCCTCGCAGGCACTGGCACTGGCCGACTACCTCGGTGGGGTGCGCTCCACGGGCCGCGGTGACGGCGTCAAGCTGACCTTGGCGGGTTCTGGCATCGAAGTGTTGATGCGTGCCACGCTGATTCGGCATGAGGGTGGATCCTCCTACTTGATTCAGGCCTGTCCGGCCGAGGGGGCTGCGCTGGCCCTGCCGGTGGACGATGAGGCCCGCGCGCGCTTGGCACAGGTCGTCGAGGCCATCCCCGACGCCTTTGTGGTCACCGACACCGCGGGCAGGGTCCTGTCTGCCAACCACGCCTTCCTCGAACTCACCCAGGAAGCCTCGGTCGAGCAAGTCCAAAACGAGCCCCTGGAGCGTTGGCTGGGCCGAACCGTGGTCGACCAGAGCGTGTTGCTGTCCCACCTTCGCCAAAGTGGCAGCATCCGGCTGTTCTCCACGACCTTGCGTGGCCGATTGGGTCTGTCGGCCCAGGTGGAGATTTCGGCTGCATCGGTCCCGGGCACCGAGCCGCCGGCCCTGGGCTTTGCGATCCGGGATGTGGGCCGCCGCATCAGCGCCGAGCAGGCCAGCACGCCGGCCTTGCCGCGTTCCGTGGAACAGATGGCCGAGCTGGTTGGGCGGGTGCCGCTGAAGGAAATCGTGGGCGAGACCACCGATTTGATCGAACAGTGCTGCATCGAGGCCGCGCTGGAGCTCACCCGCGGAAACCGGGCATCTGCTGCCGAGATGCTGGGCCTGTCGCGCCAGTCGCTGTACGTGAAGCTCAGACGCTTTGGCCTGGTGGGCGAGCAGGACAGCGAGAACTGAGGACGACGCCCAGAGGTGTATCGATAAAGGTACACACATCATCGTCAATCTGAATTGACATCTGTAACCCCCACGCGTAAGGTGGGGGTCCATGGCCCGCCCTCAGCTGTCTGCAGTCGCCGAGCTGCTGAAACCCATCACCTGGTTCCCACCGATGTGGGCCTTCGCCTGTGGCGTGGTGGCCTCCGGCGTGGCCTTGGGCGAGCGGTGGTGGATGATCGTCTTGGGCGTGCTCCTGGCCGGCCCCCTGGTGTGTGCCACCAGCCAGGCCGTCAACGATTGGTTCGACCGCCATGTGGACGCGATCAACGAGCCCCAGCGCCCCATCCCCTCGGGCCGCATGCCCGGCCGCTGGGGGCTGTACATCGCCCTGATCTGGACGCTGCTGTCGCTCGTGGTCGCCTCGGCGCTGGGCCCATGGGGTTTTGGTGCGGCCGTCGTGGGCCTGGTGCTGGCGTGGGCCTACAGCGCGCCGCCCCTGCGGCTCAAGCTCAACGGTTGGTGGGGCAATGCCGCTTGCGGCCTGTGCTACGAAGGGCTGGCCTGGGTGACCGGCGCAGCGGTGATGGCCGGCGGCGCAATGCCCGATGCCCGGTCTCTGTTGCTGGCTGCGCTCTACAGCATCGGGGCCCACGGCATCATGACCCTCAACGATTTCAAGTCCGTGGAGGGTGACCGGCAGATGGGCGTGGGCTCTCTGCCGGTGCGCCTGGGCATTGACCGCGCCGCCCGGGTGGCCTGCTGGGCCATGGCGGTGCCCCAGGCGGTTGTGGTCTTGGCCTTGCTGGCCTGGGAGCAGGCCGGCCATGCGGCCGTCGTGGCCCTGATGTTGGGAGCGCAACTGCTGCTCATGCGCCGCTTTCTGGAGAGGCCGTCCGAGCGGGCGGTTTGGTACAGCGGGTTTGGCGTGTTGCTGTACGTGCTGGGCATGCTGGCCAGCGCGTTTGCACTCAGGGCGACGGGTCTGACGGGGGCCGCAGCATGAGCAGCGTCTCAAGCCAGTCGGCAAACGGCCTGCAGGGCACGGCGCCACCAGAACACCACTTGGGTTGGGCCGGCGTGTTGCGTTTGGGCCTGGTGCAGACCGCGCTGGGCGCCGTGGTGGTGCTCACCACCTCTACGCTCAACCGGGTGATGGTGGTGGAGCTGGCCTTGCCGGCTCTGTTGCCAGGCTTGTTGGTGGCCTTGCATTACGCGGTGCAAATCACGCGGCCGCGCATGGGCCATGGATCGGACACCGGCGGGCGCCGCACGCCTTGGATCCTGGGCGGCATGGCCCTGCTCAGTTTGGGTGGTGTCTTGGCGGCATGGGCCACCACCTGGTTGCAGAACCACTTCTGGGCGGGGGCTGCACTGGCCACGGTGGCCTTTGTGATGATCGGTCTGGGCGTCAGCGCCAGTGGCACTTCCTTGCTGGCGCTGTTGGCCAAGCGCGTGGCCCCGCACCGGCGTGGACCCGCCGCCACGCTCGTGTGGCTGATGATGATCTTTGGCTTTGCCATGACCGCCGGGATTGCCGGCAAGCTGCTGGATCCCTACACACCCGAGCGGCTGGTGGCCGTCAGTGGTGGGGTGTCGGTCCTGGCCCTGGCCCTGGCAGCCTTGGCCCTGTGGCGCTTGGAGCCTAAGGATTCAGCCGGTGCGGGCCTGGGGGCCACAGGCACCGCTGAGCCCGCGGCGGGCAGCCCAACCGTTGCGCAGGCGGGATTTCGCGCGGCGCTGGCCGAGGTGTGGGCCGAGCCGGCTGCGCGCCGTTTCACCTTCTTTGTGTTCCTGTCGATGCTGGCTTACAGCTCGCAAGACCTGATCCTCGAGCCCTTTGCGGGACTGGTGTTCGGTTGGACGCCGGGTGAGACCACCTCGCTGTCCGGCCTGCAGCACGCGGCGGTGTTGGTGGGCATGCTGATCGTGGCCGCCTGCACGGGTTGGGGCCGCGGATGGATGCGCAACCTGGCCTTCTGGTCCGTCGGCGGTTGTCTCTTGTCGGCAGTGGCCTTGGCCTTGCTGGCCATGGCGGGGCTGGTGGGGCCGCCGTGGCCCCTGCGCGAGACGGTGGCCTTGATGGGGGCGGCCAACGGCTTGTTCTCCATTGCGGCCATTGCCTCCATGATGCGCTTGGCCGGGCACGGCCGCGAGCAGCGCGAAGGCACACGCGTGGGCCTTTGGGGGGCGGCACAAGCCATGGCCTTCGGTCTGGGCGGTTTGGCCGGCGCCGCCGCCAGCGACCTGGCGCGGTGGCTCGTGGCCGATGTGGGTCTGGCCTATTCCCTGGTCTTCGCGGCAGAGTCGCTGTTGTTCGTGGGCGCGGCCGTACTGGCGTGGCAGGTTTCGCGCCTGGCGCCCGCTTCCGCACAGGAGTTGCGTCCCGGCCCGGGCACTCCCGCGCCAGCTGAATCGGCCCTGCGTGGCCCATCCACCCCATCCCCATCACACGGCCTGGGCGCTGCTCCGCCCCGCATGGCCAGTTAGGAGAATCGCATGAGCCCAGATCTGTATGACGTGGTGGTGGTGGGCGGTGGGCCTGCGGGCGCCACCGCTGCGCATGACTTGGCACGCCAGGGGCGCAGCGTGTTGCTGATCGACCGCATGGGGCGCGTCAAGCCCTGCGGCGGGGCGATTCCACCGCGTCTGATCCGTGACTTCGATATCCCGGAGCACCTGTTGGTGGCCCGTGCGCAGTGCGCACGCATGATTTCCCCGCGCGACGTGAAGGTGGACATTCCCATCGAAGGGGGCTTCGTGGGGCTGGTCGACCGCGATGTGTTCGATGAGTGGTTGCGCGAGCGAGCGGCGCACGCCGGCGCCCATCGGCGCATCGGTCGCTTCATTCGCGTCGACAGCCCTGCCGACGGCCCTGCCGTGGTGCACTTCGAGGAGCGTCAACGCCCGGGGGATGCCCACGGGGTCGAACGGTCGGTGCGCGCGCGTTGCGTGATCGGTGCCGACGGTGCACGCTCGGAGGTGGCCAGACAAGCCGTGCCGGGTGCGGAGAAGACCAAGTACGTGTTTGCGTACCACGAGATCATCCGCGCCCCACAGCCCGGTCACCCCGACTACGACCCCTCGCGATGCGATGTGTACTACCGTGGACTGCTGTCGCCCGACTTTTACGGCTGGGTGTTTCCACATGGGGCCACCATGAGCGTGGGTACCGGCAGCGCCGACAAGGGCTTCTCGCTGCGCAGCGCGGTGGCCGAGCTGCGCCAAGCCGCCGGCCTGTCGGGCACCGAGACCCTGCGACGTGAAGGTGCACCCATACCGCTGAAGCCCCTGCCGCGCTGGGACGACGGTCGCCACGTGGTCCTGGCCGGCGACGCCGCGGGGGTGGTTGCACCGGCCTCCGGTGAAGGCATCTACTACGCGATGTACGGCGGTCGCTTGGCGGCCGATGCCGCACAGGCCTTCTTGCTGTCTGGGCAGGCCCGAGACCTGGCTCTGGCACGCCGGCGCTTCATGAAGGACCACGGCAAGGTATTCTGGGTGTTGGGCATGATGCAACACTTCTGGTACCGCAACGACAAACGGCGCGAGCGCTTCGTCAGCATCTGCCGTGACAAGGACGTGCAACAACTCACCTTCGATGCCTACATGAACAAGGCCTTGGTCAAGGCCAAGCCCATGGCCCATGTGCGCATCTTCTTCAAGGACATGGCCCACCTGCTGGGCCTGGCCCGGGTGTAAGGGCGATCCATCGCCCTATGGAGCACAGCCGCACCGTTTGGTGGCGTCCGAACTCCTGGCCTCGGGATGTGCAGGGGGCTGTGGCCCTGATGGTGGCGGTGGCGGGCCTGGGCGGCTGGGCCACCGACATCGGACCCTGGTACTTCGCCTTGGTCCAACCGGCCTGGAAGCCACCCGACGCCCTGTTTGGTCCGGTGTGGACGGTGCTCTACATCACCACCGGCTGGGCAGGCGTTCGCACTTGGCGGCGCTTGCCCACGGGCCCTGCGCGCAGCGGCTTTTTGCTCGTGTGCCTGCTGCACGCGATGCTCAACGTCCTGTGGAGCGTCCTGTACTTCACCCTGCGCCGGCCCGACTGGGCCCTGGTCGAAGGGCTGGCCCTTTGGCTCACGGCTGCCTGGGCTGCCGGACTGATGCGCAGGGTCGACCGCACATCAGCGCTGCTGATGCTGCCGCTGCTGGCTTGGTTGGCCGTGGCCTGGGCTTTGAATGCGGCCACCGTTTGGCTCAATCCGCCATTTGGCGCCTGAACCGGCTCAGGCTGCGCCACGGCCCGAGCCCGCAACCAATTCGGGTTCTGATGCTGCACAAAAGCCAGTGGCTTGCTCGGGAATCGACTTGTGCCAACATACCCCTGCTGTCATCCGGGCCTTTGCGCCCTTACCAGGAGAAAAACCATGAGCACCCCCAACCGCCGCGTCTTCATCATGCAGTTGGCCGCAGGATCCACCCTTTTGGCTGCAGGCGCTGCCCAGGCCCAAGCCAAAGTCGACGAGAAAGATGCGCAGGCCACCGGCTTGGGCTACAAGCACGACACCACGAAGGTTGATGCCAAGAAGTACCCCAAGCACGACAAGGCGCAAAAGTGCACCAACTGCCAGCTCTTCCAGGGCAAGGCCAGCGATGCTTGGGGTGGCTGCCCCCTGTTCGCCGGCAAGCAGGTGGCCGGCAACGGCTGGTGCAGCGCTTACGCGAAGAAGGCTGGCTGAGCCTGAACGGGTGAACCTAGCGGAAGCACTGCTGCCGGTGTAGGTTCACCGTTCGATCGTAGTTGAGGCCCCGTCCGGTTGCCGTGTCCACCACGGCGCCGGGCGCGCCTCCGATCAGCAGGTTGCCCACCAGTCCCAGGTTGGGCTTGGGCATGATCACCGTGGAGACGGTGCCCAACATCTCCCCGCGGCACTCCAGGTTGAGCAGATTCCACGAGTTCGGGACCCGAACCTCGGCGGGTGTGTCAAAACTGGTGCTGCTGCCGCCGCCCACCATGGTGCAGCGCGCACCCACGTTCTGCACGGGCCCACAGGATGTCGTCACCAGGATCTGCGAGTGACGGTTGTCGGGCAGGACCACGCTGGCGCAGCCGCTCAAGAACAGGCACGACAGGGTGAGCAGGGTGGGGCGGAGCATGGTTCCGGTGCTTGGGGTGCTGGGGTGCGGGACGTTGATGCGGTGTTCAGCGTCAGAGGATCGGCTCGAAAGCCGTGGTCTTGAGCCGGGGGGCGCTCCGCAGGTCTCCTCAAGGAATCAGGGGTCGGGTCGATTCCGATGGAGACCAAGGCTGACCGACATGAACACACACGCTCGACGGATTTACTGGCTGCTGCTGGCCGCGCTGCCCTGGGCCCTGGTGGGCTGCGGTGGGGGCTCGGGCGCCTGTAGTGGCGCCGCGCTGGGTTCCCTGGGCTCGCAGGTCTGCGGCTCGGGGGCCTCCAACCAGGTGCCGGTGGCGGCCGTGGCGGGCCCCACAACGGCCGCGCTGCAGTCCGCGGTGAGCTTGGATGGATCTGGCAGTCGCGACCCAGACGGTCAGACCCTGAGCTACCGGTGGGAGCTCAGCAGCAAACCCACGGGCAGCACCGCCACGCTGAGCGACGCCACGGTGGTCAGGCCGGTCATCACACCCGATGTGCAGGGCACCTACACCGTGCGGCTGATCGTCCATGACGGCAAGGCCGACAGCCTGCCCGTGACCTTCAGCTTCACTGCGGCCAGGGCCAACACCGCGCCCGTGGCACGCGCGGGCAACGACGTCACGGCTGTCAACGGCACAGAAGTGATCCTCAATGGAACAGCCAGCAGCGACCCCGATGGCGACCTGATTTCCTACCGCTGGGTGCTGTCGACCAAGCCGCCTGGCAGTGTGGCCAGCTTGATTGGCGCCACCACGCCACGCCCCTCCTTCACGCCCGACGTCAGCGGCAACTACGTGATTTCTCTGGTCACCAGCGATGGCTCACTGAGCAGCGATGTGGCCTTCGTGATCGTCACCTCCGGTGCGGTCAACATGCCGCCCACGGCAGTGGCCACGGGACCTGCCTCTGTGGTGCTGGTGGGCAGCCGGGTGACCCTGGATGCCTCCGCCAGCATCGACCCCAACGGCGACCTCTTGCGCTACAGCTGGCGGTGGATCTCCAGGCCGCTGTCCAGCCTGGCGGTGTTGGGGCAGGACACTTCTGCCCGGCCTGAATTCGTGCCCGACCAGGCCGGCGACTATGTGCTGGGCCTGGTCGTCAGCGATGGCCGACTGACCAGCAGCGAGCGCACCGTGACCGTTCGCGCCGCGCGCACGGCAGCGCCCTTGGCGAATGCGGGCAGCAGCCAATCGGTCCTGGTGGGCTCCACCATCGATCTCGATGGGACGGCTACCCCCACGGGGTCGGGCGGGTTGAGCAACGCCACTTTGCTGGGCTATCAGTGGTCACTCGTCTCCCGGCCGGATGGCAGCAGCACCTCACGCACCATCCTGAACGCCACCGCAGCACGTGCGCAATTCATCCCCGATGCGGTGGGTACCTATGTTTTTCGGCTGACCGTGACGGACTCCCTGGGCAACGCCTCCAGCGATGTGGTCACCGTTCGGGTTTCGCAGCGCAATGCGCCGCCCGTGGCCAATGCGGGCGGCAACCGCACCGCGCTGGTGGGTGAAACGGTGGTGCTCGATGGCGGCGGCAGCACCGATGCCAATCCGGGCGATGTGCTGCGCTACGCTTGGCAATTGGTTTCCAGCCCCACCACCACACCGGCCAGCACGGCCAAACTCAGCCCTGCGTCGAACCCGGCCGGCACCGCCTCGACCAACAAGACCGTTTCAATCACGCCCGATCAACCCGGCACCTATGTGGTGGCCCTGGTGGTCAACGATGGAACGGACTCCAGCGACACCGCCTTGGTGACGATTACCGTGCGTGCGGTGAACCAGGCGCCAGTGGCCGTCATCACGGGCGCGGCCGGAACCACCGTGAGTGCGGGTACCGCGACGGGCACGGTGGGGACTGTGATGACCTTTGATGGGCGAAGCAGCACCGATGACGGTCCGGCCCAGCTCCTGACCTATCGGTGGCGCCTGGAGCTCAAGCCTGCAGCCAGCACACTGCAGATCACCGAGCCAAACTTGGCGGTCATCACCCTGCGGCCTGATCAGCCCGGTCAGTATGTCCTTCGACTGCAAGTGGATGATGGCAGTCTCAGGAGCGCCGATGTTCCGCTGGTGATCGTGGTGAATCCCTGAGCGGGCTGGGCCACCCGCGGTGGTGGGCAAACGGCGGTACGGGTCAGGGGACGCATACACTGTCCGAGCCGACATGAAGGGGCTTTTCTCCTCCAAACAGCATGCCGGCGGTAAGCCGGCGTGGCGAAATCGGTAGACGCAAGGGACTTAAAATCCCTGCTCGCAAGGGGTGCGGGTTCGAGTCCCGCCGCCGGCACCAGCATCAAGATTGGCGCCGTCAATCCGATCCTCCACGGGCGATCAACCGATCGCGTGTGAGAGGCGCTTGAGATGGTGTTGAGCCGGTCAATCTTCAACGGGCTGTGCGCCCTGGCCCTGCTGCTGGCCGGGTGTGGTGGCGGTGGTTCATCGACGCCCACCTATTCGCTGGGTGGTACCGTGGTGGGGCTTGGCGCGGGCCAAAAGGTGCTGCTCCTCAGCGGGGCTGGCACCCAGGTGACCTTGTCGTCAAACGGAAACTTCCGTTTTCCTGACCGTCTGCCCAAGGGGTCGAAGTACAACTTGGTGGTCCAGCAGCAACCATCGGGGCAAACCTGCGTGATCTCCAATGGCAGCGACACCGCGGGGGTCGCGGCTGACGTCTCCAATGTGACCGTCGTGTGCAGTGACAACCCGGCGGTGTTGGGTGGCACTGTGAGTGGCCTGCCCTCGGGCACCAGCGTGTCGCTCTCCACCACCATCGGTTCAGCGGGCGCGGCGTCCGTTGCGTCGATCAGTGCCAATGGCCCGTACAGCTTGGCGCAGCGTCCGGCCAGCGGCGCGGCCTATGCCGTCACCATCACCACGCAGCCCCAGGGCGCGTCCTGCACCGTCAGCAATGGAAGTGGAACAGCCGGTGCTTCAGCCATCACCAACATTGACGTGGTGTGCAGCCCCGCCCGAATGAACATCGGCGGAGAACTCCTTGGTTTGGCCCAGGGGCAGCAGGTCCAACTCAGCTTGGCAGGCACCGGTATTGCTCAGGGCTTGGCGGCCTTGACGCTGAGCAGCAACGGCAGCTTTTCCTTCTTGTCGTTGACCCCAGGTATTGCCTACGGGGGTGATTTCACCGTCACGATCGCTTCACAACCCACCAGCCAAACCTGTGCACTCAGCCGCGCATCGGGCGTGGGGGTCATCGCGAATGTGAACCAGGTGCAGGTGAACTGCTTGACCAATCGGCACACGCTGGGAGGAAGCGCCACGGGCTTGGTCGCACTCGCGGGTGGTCGGCCCTTGGTGCTGCGAAATGGTACGGACAGCGTAACGGTATCGGCCAATGGGCCCTTCCAATTCCCGACTGCACTGACCGATGGTGGGGGGTACTCGGTGACGATTGGGTCGCAGCCGACGGGCCAAACCTGTACCGTTTCAAACGACTCGGGGAACGCGGTCAGTGCGCCGGTGGGCAACGTGCTGGTGCAATGCCTGTCCTTTGTCTGGCGCAGCCGCTTGGTGGCCGGCTCCGGGGTGGCCGGCACCGTCGACGACTTGGCCGGGATGGCTCGGTTTTCAGCTCCCTCGGGCCTGGCCATCAACCCACGCGGCGATGTGGTGGTGGCGGACTTCAGTTCCTCGCGCATTCGTTCGGTGTCCATGCCCCTGGGCTATGTGTCCACGCTTGCGGGTTCGCCGGTGCCCGGGCTGACCGATCACGCGGTTGCGCAGCTTGCATCGTTCCGCGCACCGACCGGTGTGGCCATCGACAGCAATGGCAATGTGTTCGTGGCCGACTCTGGCAACCATGTGATCCGGCGAATCTCGGCCTCCACCGGGGCGGTCAGCACCTGGGCAGGTTCTGGCGTCGCAGGCTACGCCAATGGCATCGGTACTGCAGCCCAGTTCAATGGGCCGCGCGCACTGGCCATCGACACCGCCGGCAACCTGTACGTCGCGGATACCGGTAACCACGTGATCCGAAAGATCAGCCCCACCGGTACGGTCACGCTTCTGGCCGGCTCGCCCGGTGTGCGTGGTCGTGCCGATGGTGCCTCTGCAACCTTCAATGGACCGGCGGGAGTGGCCGTCTCTCCACAGGGCATCGTGTACGTGGCCGATACCCAGAACCACTTGGTTCGCTCGCTAAGCCTCTCAGGCGTGGTGGCCACGGTTGCAGGGTCTGGCTCGCCGGGTGCACAGGACGGGACGGGCGCGAAGGCCGGCTTCTCCCTGCCCATGGGATTGGCGGTCGATGCCCAGGCGATGGTGTACGTGGCCGATGCCGGTAACCACGCGATTCGGCAAATCCAGTTGCTTGGGGCCGTCGGTACCGTGTTGACCATCGCCGGGACCGGCCGCAGCGCCTACAGTGAGGGCGTGGGCACGGCCGTGGGCTTTGACCAACCGACGGCCGTGGCCCTTGATGCGGCGGGCCAGTTGTTGATCACCGAGGGTGGTGGCAACCGCCTGCGAAGCCTGTTTCGATCGCCGAACTGACGCTGACCACGCCGCAGTGCGTGGTTGAAGTTCATGCATGATGCGGGATCCGCACCACGGACGATCCCTCATGCACAAGCCTTGGTTCCCTCAGAACGCGCTGCAACCCGGCGTGCAGTCCCGCGAAGTCTGGGGCTGGGCCCTTTATGACTTCGCCAACTCGGGCTTCACCACCGTGGTGATCACCGCGGTCTTCAACGCCTACTTTGTGGGTGTGGTGGCGGGTGGTGCCGATTGGGCCACCTTGGCCTGGACCTTGGCGCTGGGGGTCTCCAGCGCGCTGGTGGTGTGGACCATGCCGGCTCTGGGGGCACACACGGATGCGCGGCGCAACAAGAAGCGCTGGCTCGTGGTGTCCACCATGGGCTGTGTGGCCGCCACCCTGGTTCTGGCCTTGTGCGGCCCTGGCGACCTGTGGTTGGCCATGGTGGCTGTGGTCGTGGCCAACCTGTTCTTTTCCTGGGGTGAGTCGCTCATCGCATCCTTTCTGCCGGAGCTGGCCAAACCCGAGGCCCTGGGCCGCGTCTCGGGTTGGGGCTGGAGCCTGGGGTATCTGGGCGGCATGCTGGCGCTGGGCCTGAGCCTGGGCTACGTGCTGTGGGCCCAGGCACAAGGGCAGAAGGCCACCGAGTTCGTGCCGGTGACGATGGTCATCACGGCCGTCGTCTATGCCTTGGCTGCGTGCTTCACCTTTGCGTGGCTGCGTGAGCGCGGGGCTGGTCCACCGGTGGCACCAGCGGCCACGGCGGCAGCCTCCGGGTTGAACCTGCGGCGGCTGGCTGTGGAGCTGTTCCGCGCCCGTGAACACCGCAGCTTTCTCTGGCTGATGGGCTGTGCCTGTGCCTATCAGGCCGGCATCTCGGTGGTCATCGCGCTGGCTGCGGTGTACGCGGAGCAGGCCATGGGTTTTGAGCAGACACAGACCATGGCCCTGATCTTCTTGGTGAACATCGCAGCGGCTTTGGGGGCGTTTGCATTCGGCTACTTCCAAGACCGGGTGGGCCACGGGCGGGCGCTGTCGCTGACCTTGTGGGGCTGGATCGGCATGACCTTCTTGGCTGTGGCTGCCCAGGGGCCCGCCTTGTTTTGGGTGGCGGCGGTGTTGGCGGGCCTTTGCATGGGTTCCAGCCAGTCGGCAGGCCGCGCCATGGCCGGCCTGTTGGCGCCGGCCAGCCGCGTGGCCGAGTTCTTCGGCTTGTGGACACTGGCCACCCGCTTGGCGGCCATCGTGGGCCCGATCACCTACGGCCTGGTCACCTGGGTGACCTCGGGCAACCACCGCTTGGCCATCCTGGCCACGGGCCTGTTCTTCGTCATGGGGCTTGTGTTGTTGAGGCGGGTTGAGTTGCCTCCAGCGGTGGTGGCGGACCACCCAGGGGCCGGGCGCTGACCGTCCACCCCAACCAGCGCTGCGCAAAGGCCTCCAACTGAGCCGGCGCGGCGCTGGTCCACATCTGCACAGCGCCGCCTTCAGGCGTGCCCGCCGTGGGCAGCAGCGGGCCTCCAACCAAGCTGGCCACGCGACGCGCCACCGCCGCAGCCGTGTCGATCAGGGTCACCTCAGCGCCCATGGCCTCTTCGATCCACGGGCGAGCGAAGGCGTAATGGGTGCAGCCCAAGACCAGGCTGTCCACCCGCGCCTGGCGCATGGGCAGCGCGTACTGTTTCACCAACGCTTGGATGGCGCTGATGTCGCCCTGTTCGATGGCCCAGGCCAGTCCCTTGCAGGCCTGAGCGTAAACCTGGGCCCCGCGCCCATGCTCGGCCAACAGGGCAGCCCACCGGGGGCTGCGAAGGGTCGCACCCGTGGCCCATACGCCTACTCGCTTGCTGTTGGACTGCAGGACGGCCGGCTTGATGCCAGGCTCGACGCCCACGATCGGAACCTCGGGAAACGCCTGGCGCAGGGCCGGCAGGGCGGCGGCCGTGGCGGTGTTGCAGGCCACCACCAACAGCTTGGCGCCCCGCAGGCACAGAAAATGGGACAGCTGCAGACAACGCTGCTGTAGCCAGGCCTCGTCTCGCTCGCCGTAAGGCGCGTTGGCGCTGTCGGCCACGTAGACCCATCGGGCCTGCGGCAGGTGTTCACGAAGTGCCGTCAGAACCGATAGGCCGCCCACGCCCGAATCAAAGACGCCCACGGTCAGGCCGGCGAACGGCTCCGGTGGGCGCGCTTCAGGGGGTTCGGGCATGTTGGCAGCAGGGCCGCTGATCGGCTTGTGCAAAAATAGAACGATCGTTCGATTTTGCTGGATTCCCCCGTGTGCCGTCAGGAATAACGCGGGGGGCGACCCCTAGAATCGAACGCAACCATTACATCATTTCCCTGCAGAGGAGTCCCTCATGAAGGTCCTGGTCCCGGTCAAGCGGGTGGTCGACTACAACGTCAAGGTGCGTGTGAAATCTGACGGCACTGGCGTGGACATCGCCAACGTGAAGATGAGCATGAACCCCTTCGACGAGATTGCCGTGGAGGAAGCGGTTCGTCTGAAGGAGAAGGGCCTGGTGACCGAGGTCATCGCCGTGTCCTGTGGCGTTACACAGTGCCAGGAAACCCTGCGCACCGCCATGGCCATCGGGGCCGACCGGGGCATTCTGGTGGAGACCGATGTCGAGCTGCAGCCGCTGGCCGTGGCCAAGTTGCTCAAGGCCCTGGTGGACCGTGAACAGCCCGGGCTGGTGATTCTGGGCAAACAGGCCATTGATGACGACTGCAACCAGACCGGTCAGATGCTGGCTGCGTTGGGCCAAATGGGCCAGGCCACCTTCGCCTCGAAGGTGGAGGTGGCCGATGGCCATGCACAGGTCACCCGAGAAGTGGATGGCGGCCTGGAGACCCTGCGCGTGGCTTTGCCCGCCGTGATCACGACCGATCTCCGCCTGAACGAGCCCCGCTACGTCACCCTGCCCAACATCATGAAGGCCAAGAAGAAGCCGCTGGACGTTCTCAAGCCCGTTGATTTGGCTGTCGATGTGGCCCCTCGTATCCAGACCCTCAAGGTCACCGAGCCGCCCAAGCGCAGCGCCGGCATCAAGGTGCCCGATGTGGCCACCTTGGTGACCAAGCTGAAGAACGACGCCAAAGTGATCGGCTGAGCGGCTTGAGCCGCACGCCCCATACCCCCAGACACTGTGAGCCACTGAGACCGATATGACCATCCTCGTAGTAGCTGAACACGACCATGCCTCCTTGCGGGGAGCTACCCTCAACACCATCACCGCAGCCCGTGCCTGCGCAGGTGACGTGCATGTGCTGGTGGCCGGCAGTGGTGCCGGCGGCGCTGCCCAACAGGCCGCTCAGGTTTCGGGAGTGACCAAGGTGCTGCATGCCGATGACCCGGCCCTGGCGCACCACTTGGCGGAAAACCTGTCGGCCCTCGTGCTGGCCATCGCCCCGGCCTATACGCACATCTTGTTTCCGGCCACCGCCAACGGCAAGAACACGGCCCCGCGTGTGGCCGCCTTGCTCGATGTGGCGCAGATCAGCGACATCACCCGCGTGTTGGCGCACGACACCTTTGAGCGTCCCATCTACGCCGGCAACGCCATTGCCACTGTGCAGTCCTCAGACCGTATCAAGGTGATCACGGTGCGCACCACCAGTTTCGACGCAGCCCCTTCTTCGGGCGGCGCAGCACCCGTGGAGGCTTTGCAAGGGGTTGTCGACAGCGGCAAGAGCGCCTATGTGGGCAGCGAGCTGGCCAAGAGCGACCGCCCGGAGCTCACAGCGGCCAAGATCATCGTCTCGGGCGGTCGGGCCCTGGGCTCATCAGAGAAGTTCAACGAAGTGCTGACCCCGCTGGCCGACAAGCTGGGCGCGGCCCTGGGCGCCAGCCGCGCAGCGGTCGATGCGGGCTACGCGCCCAACGATTGGCAAGTGGGCCAGACCGGCAAGATCGTGGCGCCTCAGCTGTATGTGGCCTGCGGCATCAGCGGTGCCATCCAACACCTGGCGGGCATGAAGGACTCGAAGGTCATCGTGGCCATCAACAAAGACCCCGAGGCCCCCATCTTCAGCGTGGCCGATTTCGGCTTGGAGGCGGATCTGTTCGCGGCGGTGCCCGAGCTGGTGAAGTCGCTCTGAGCGCAGCACGACGAACCACACCCGCACCGCACCGCCTGCACCATACCCCTGGAGAGTCGATCCATGAGCTATCGCGCCCCCATCAAGGACATGCTGTTTGCCATGACCGAACTGGCCCACCTCGACGCCGTGGCGCAGTTGCCGGGGTTTGAGGATGCGGGCCCGGAGACGGCCGCAGCGGTGTTGGAAGAATGCGCCAAGCTCAATGAAGGCGTGATCGCTCCATTGAATTGGGAAGGTGACAAGGCGCCTTCGTTTTTGAAGGACGGCCAGGTCTGCACGACCCCAGGTTTCAAGGACGCCTTCCGCCAGTTTGCGGAGGGTGGGTGGCAGGGGCTGCAGCATCCCAGTGCGTATGGCGGCCAGGGTTTGCCCAAGACCATTGGCGCAGCCTGTGGGGAGATCCTCAACAGCGCCAACCTGAGCTTCGCCCTGTGTCCCTTGCTGACCGACGGTGCCATTGAGGCCTTGCTCACGGCAGGATCGGCGCAGCAACAGGCCACCTACATCCCCAAGATGGTGGACGGCACTTGGACGGGGACCATGAACCTCACCGAGCCCCAAGCCGGCTCGGACCTGTCCCTGGTGCGCACCCGCGCCGAGCCGCAAGCCGATGGCAGCTACCGGATCTTCGGCACCAAGATCTACATCACCTACGGTGAGCACGACATGGCCGAGAACATCGTGCACCTGGTGCTGGCGCGTGTGCAGGGTGCGCCCGAGGGGGTCAAGGGGATCTCGCTGTTCATCGTCCCGAAGTTCTTGGTTCAGGCGGATGGTTCGCTGGGTGAGCGCAACGATGTCCACTGCGTCTCCATCGAGCACAAGATGGGGATCAAGGCCAGCCCAACGGCCGTGCTGCAGTACGGCGACCACGGTGGCGCCATCGGGTATCTGGTGGGCCAGGAGAACCGCGGCCTGGAGTACATGTTCATCATGATGAACGCGGCGCGCTTTGCTGTCGGCGTGCAGGGCATCGCCATTGCAGAGCGGGCGTATCAAAAGGCCGTTCAGTACGCGCGCGACCGGGTGCAGAGCCGCCCGGTGGACGGCTCCATGAGCACGGCTGCGCCGATCATCCACCACCCCGATGTCAAGCGGATGCTGTTGACCATGCGCGCGGTGACCGAGGGCTGCCGGGCCATGGCCACCGTGGCGGCGGCCGCCTTCGACGCGGCCCATGCACACCCCGATGCCGCCGTGCGCGCGCAGAACCAGGCCTTCTATGAGTTCATGGTTCCCCTGGTCAAGGGCTATTCAACCGAGATGAGCCTGGAGGTGACCTCGCTGGGCGTGCAGGTTCACGGGGGTATGGGCTTCATCGAAGAGACGGGGGCAGCTCAGTACTACCGAGACGCCAAGATCCTCACCATCTACGAAGGCACCACCGCCATCCAGGCCAACGACCTGGTAGGCCGAAAGACCGCACGGGATGGGGGTTCGGGTGCGCGCGGCTTGGCCGCACAGATCGAGTCCACCGAGCGGGAACTGGCGGCCAGCGGCAGTGCCCATGCACAGGCCATGCTCAAGCGGCTGACGGCTGCGCGCCGGGCCTTCCTCGACGTGGTCGATTTCGTGGTGGCGCAGTCCAAGAGCCATCCGAATGCCGTCTTTGCGGGATCGGTTCCCTATCTCATGCTGACGGGCAACCTGATGGCGGGCTGGCAGATGGCCCGCGCGCTGCTGGTGGCCGAGCGCCAACTCGGTGCGGGCGTGGATGAGGATTTCATGAAGGCCAAGCTGGCCACGTGCCGTGTCTATGCGGACCACATCCTGTCGCGCGCGCCCGGCCTGCGCGATGCGATCGTGGAGGGCAGCGAGGGTGTGACCTCGATGGCACTAGAGGCGTTCTGAAGCCTGGTCCGCCGGCTTCGATTCGCCTGCCACCCCTGATGCTCTGTTCGGAGGATTTCCGTGTCTGTTCCTGGCTTTCTGTCGCGGCTGCGTATTCCGGTCATCGGCTCCCCGCTGTTCATCATCAGCAACCCGAAGCTGGTGATTGCCCAGTGCACCGCCGGCGTGGTGGGGTCGATGCCCGCGCTCAATGCCCGCCCCGCGTCACAACTTGACGAGTGGCTGCACGAGATCACCGAAGCCCTGGCGGCTTGGGACCGCGACCACCCCGACCAACCGGCCGCACCCTATGCCATCAACCAGATCGTGCACAAGAGCAACGACCGCTTGGAGCACGACATGGAGGTCTGTGCCAAGTACCGGGTACCCCTGGTGATCACCAGCCTGGGCGCACGCGTGGATGTCAACGAGGCGGTGCACCGTTGGGGCGGCATCGTGATGCACGACATCATCAACAACGCCTTCGCACGCAAGGCCATCGAGAAGGGTGCCGATGGCCTGATCGCGGTGGCGGCCGGTGCCGGCGGGCATGCAGGCGTGAAGAGTCCCTTCGCCCTGATCCAGGAGATCCGGGAGTGGTTTGATGGCCCCTTGGCGCTGTCGGGCAGCATGGCCACGGGTGGTGCAGTCCTGGCCGCTCAGGCCATGGGTGCCGACTTTGCCTACATCGGCTCGGCCTTCATTGCCACCGATGAGGCGCGGGCTTCAGCGGAGTACAAACAGTGCATCGTGGACAGCAACAGCGATGACATCGTGTACTCCAACCTGTTCACCGGGGTGCATGGCAACTACCTGAAGCCCTCGGTTCGCAGCGCAGGCCTGGACCCCGAAAACTTGCCGGAAAGCGACCCCACCAAAATGAATTTTGGTGGTGACGCCAAGAAAGCGTGGAAGGACATCTGGGGTTGTGGCCAGGGGATCGGTGCGGTCAAGGCCGTGGTTCCCACCCACACCTTGGTGGAGCGCTTGGCCCAGGAATACGAGGCCGCCCGCGCGAGACTGGCCTAGGCTGATTCGTGCACCGGCGGCCGGTGGGCGCCCATCTGCGCCGGCCTGTGCTGATCAGGGCGCATCTTCCATCGAGCAGTCGCAGCCTTGGCCCGCCGCGATCCAACGGCGCGCTGCACGGTTCAGGCGATCTGCCCACCACCGTTTCCAGGCGGGGGCTTCGGGCGGCAGTGCAGCGGGGTCTGTGGCGGCCAGCACGCCGCAGCGGTAGGTGCGTGACTGGGCGTGCCACTGGAGCCACTGGCACGGGCCACGGCGGCGCAGGGTCAGCACCGCACCCATGGGGCAGGGCTCGGCCAGGCAGCACACGCCGCAACCGTTGCACGGCGCACCCTCCCGGGGTTTGGGCGGTGCAGCCGGATGGATCTTGAGGGTGACCAGTCTCTTCGTGACCATGGGGTAATGGACAAACGGTCCGGCCGCATTCTCGCCGGGCGCGGCCCTGTCAGGATTCGCTGGGGATCCGGTGATACAGTCTCGCTGTGAAATAGAAGAGGTCCTTCCCGTCCCCTTGCTCGTCATTCAGATGGCAAGGCGGGTCGCAATCCGCCAACCGGTAGAGCCGGGTCGCGGAAGGTTGTGCAACCCATCGGAGTCCTGGAAACCGGGACGAAAGGTGAGCGAGACATGATGCAGCAATACAGGTCCAATTCGTA
>JACCED012469524.1_pt1 | contig 43711 bp, 28 predicted proteins | sample 7455021 | NCBI WGS metagenome assembly JACCED01 (sample SAMN15323456, study PRJNA562643) | freshwater metagenome | isolation source: river surface water | place: USA:Blue River Watershed | collected 2017-08-19
AATATTTTCTTGTCCTTCCAAATATCGTGGATCGAAAGAAAACTAGGAATATTCATAATAAAAATACCAACATTTCGGCGATGATAATAATTACTTAAAATTACATCATCCGACAAACGGCAAATTTGATTATCAATCGCAGTATAACGCGTTATATACTCCATAAAATCGTCACCAAATGTATTCAATTTCACACATACGGATCCGTATCCTTCTGCAATAGTGGCGCTGTCTTTATGCGCTCGTTTTCCGTTCAACTGCATATTTACAAAATCGAACCCGGTTGATGTCCATACATTATTATCTTTCAGAGGAATCATCTTTTCATATGTTTCAATCATTCTCTTCGGATATTCAATATCATCATCAAGGTAAATGATCCGTGTATTGTTTGGGTCGTATTCTTTTGCTCGATCGCGATCTGTCAAATATGCTACTGTAGGTATAATTTTCGTCGCAGGTCCGTAATCAATCGGAATACGGTTCACTGTCAACGATTTACGTATATACTTCGGAACAATATACGACTCTCCTGTTCGCGCAAATTCTTCGGGGATATTCAATAAAAATAAATCAGGTTTTCGGGTTTGATCTAATATACTGTGTATCATCTGACTACATTTATTAATACGAGTTGGACTGGTTGTAAAAGATACTACGATTTTGATTGTCATATCGGCGTTGTGTTCGTATAATCTATTTGTCTTCAACACTCTATATTTTATTTCTTCGCCTTTCCAGAAATCTCATCCAGCATATCAAGATGCTTGAAAATTGTTTTGTTTGTAATACTTGGTTTCGATTTTATTTTCATCTTCGAAACTTCCGTAATTTGCTCTACGCGTAGCTTGAACATATCAATCGTTTCTTGATCAATTGCACCGCTCACCGTAGTATTGAATACCATGTGACTATGCTTCACCATGATAAAGAGGTTCTCTGCAAGCTCGTCCACCTCATTCGTCTTTCCTTCTTGACGCATGTTCGAGTACATGAGCTCCTGAATCTGGCGCATCAACCCGAGCACCTGAGATTTCTCAACGATTCCAATTTTCATCAAATTCACAATGAATAGCGACATTGCCTTTCGTTTCTCGTTCGCCTTGTTGATATCACAAAACTTGTCATAGTTCTTCTTCGGGTCGCAATATTCAATGGTTTCGAAAAGAGACATGAACGAAGCCAAATTGCGTTCAAATACGCCGCGAAATACGGCATATTGCTCGTGATCAGGTTCCTTCTCCTTCGCCATCAAATCCTGAAACAGCCTAGCATAAATCTCCGAATAGAATGCATTTGAGCTCGCAGTGTTGAAGATTGAGGATGCAACACGGTCCATCACTGCAACCGTATTGTGTTCATCAGAAGTGTCTTCTTTAGACGCAGTAAATAATCCATCGATCTCTTTCAAGATATTCGCCAACATGGATGAGTATGTCTTGTCGGTCAGCTTGTTCAGTGCAGAGCGAATATTGTCAATACTCAGTTCAATACCCTCTTTCTTCTTCATCTCGGTCTTCTGGAATGAAAGTATTGTATCCCACTCACTGTTCGGGATTTGTTGTGGATGGTGGCGCGAAGATGATCCAGATGACCGCGTAATAGAATGTCCAAAGCCACTACTACCACCATCAGAAACATTCATTCCTTCGCTTCCACCGAACCTACTCTGAAATGTATTTGCGCTGCTTCCTGCAACATGATATCCGCCGACCCCTCCTCCTCCAGTCAAAGGAGTCGCAGCATTACGGAAATCTCCTGGCTCACGAACAGGAAACACCGGAGTTTTGATATATGTCGGCGCTCCAACCAAATCAGCCAAATCCGAAACAGACTTCAGCACTTCATCCGATAATTTCAAGTCAAATCCCATACTCATAAAGGCTGCATAATCCGGAAGATCGTATCGATGAGTTATTTTTGCCATTACGTCGTTTATTCGTATTCGTATGCGGAGTTCGTACGATGCGTCTATTATAATATATATCGTTGTTTTATATCAATTTTAATCTACATAATAATAATAGAATTCATGTCATCGTCAATTATGGGGGGTAAATTATTTGAATTATATGCTAACAATGATAATGATAATGATAATATATCTGCATTTATTCAAGAAAATCTCTCGGTACGTGACTTGGAAAAGAACAAGTACGGAGAAGTATTTACGCCATATTCTTATATTTGCGATATATTGGATCAACTTCCGGTGAGTGTATGGAGTAATCCAGGATTACGATGGCTGGAACCCGCGTCTGGTATAGGTAATTTCTGTGTAGTGATTTATATGCGCCTTATGGATGGACTTCAGACAGTGATACCAAATATAGTAGAACGACATGCACACATATTACAAAAGATGTTATTTATGGTAGAAATCAACGAAGATAATGTGGTTAGAACGAGAGATTTATTCGGACCGTTGGCAAATATTCAATGTAGCGACTTTTTAGATGAAGGGATAGAATATGGCACCATTAATGCAGATATCATTATCGGGAATCCACCTTATCAAACTCCGAGAGACCATGCACGTAATAGTAGTAAAGGAGGTCAGATATTATGGGACAAGTTCATCCTAAAATCTCTCGAACTCTTGGATCGTAGGACGGTTCATAATGAATGCACCGAGAGATTTCTTTGTTTTATAACTCCGCCATTATGGCGAAAACCAAATAGCCCACATGGTCTATGGGGGAAAATGACGAGAGAAACGCGTTCATTACAGTATCTCCATATGATCGATAAGAAAACCGCAATTCGTGATTTACAAGTTCAACAACGAATGGACCTGTTTATTGTTAAAGTCAGCGTAAGCGACGGCGGCGCGGATGATGGTCAATGTAAAGTCGTCACCAGTCCAGCTGATGGCGCTTATTTTAATACAATATCGCCGAGAGATTGGCCATTTCTTCCCAATTCAGAATTCGAATTCATAAAGAGTATAATTGATCCTAATGGACCTGATCCTCATCGTGTAATATATGATCGATCTGCATACGGAAGTGATCTGCCACATATGTCGCCAGAATATCGCGCCGGTGAATATATTTATCCGGTAGTTCATACGATGACACGTAAGGGGTTAGGTTTATGGTATTCTAATACAAATACACGTGGGAATGGGCATTTCGGAGTATCTAAGGTGATCCTGAACTTCAATGAAAAATTGTACCCATATTTGGACCACGCGGGCGAATATGGAATGGGACAATTTTCGTTCGGGTTACCAGTAACTTCGGTGGAAGAGGGTGAGGCAATTGTCCGCGCACTTGTTTCACCACATTTTCGGGCAGTTGTGAAGGCTACAAAGTGGGGAGCATATCAAACCGACCGACGGATGTTTGAGTATTTCCGCGATGGATGGTGGCGCGAATACCTTCCTCAGTAGTGAATAACAGACTTAAATATATCCTGATATCATTATTAGACATATCCGACTTCATTCGTGACTATTACCCCGTATTATACTATTATGTCATCCGCCGACGATACTCCGAGTTCCTCTGATGTTATTGATAATGAATCATCATCGCCTCGCACAGCATCCTACCCCGAATTCAAAAATTGGGAAGATGTTGACGAAATATCACCCGACCTTCTTCGTGGAATATACGCTTATGGCTTCGAAAAGCCGAGTCATATTCAACAAAAATCACTTCTTTCAATTATTCAAAAGCGCGACGTGATCGCACAGGCTCAATCCGGAACAGGTAAGACCGGCGCTTTCACTGTAGCCGCACTTCAAAGCATCGACGTCACCAAGGCCAAGACACAGGTTCTTATTCTCGCACCCACTCGCGAGCTTGCAAAACAAATCCACGATGTTATCAGCGGCCTTGGTGCAATGATGGCAGGACTCACAATTCGCCTGCTAGTGGGTGGTACATCTACCGCTGATGATGCTGCAGAGCTGCGTAAGTCTGCGCCGCATGTTATCGTGGGCTGCCCAGGACGCGTCTTTGACATGATTCGCCGTAATAATATTCAAGGATCGAATGTTCATATGCTTATCCTTGATGAGGCAGACGAGATGCTTTCAGCTGGTTTCAATGACCAAATCTATAATATTTTTCAGTATATGCCTTCCGATATTCAGGTGGTTCTATTTAGCGCGACAATGCCATCTGAATTGTATACCCTGACAGAGAAGTTTATGAGATCTCCTGTCAATATTCAGGTAAAAGCAGAACAGCTTACACTTGAGGGCATTCAACAGCATTACGTCGCATTAGATGACGATGTTCAGAAATACTTGACGCTTAAGGATCTCTTCAAGACGATTTCGGTTTCACAATGCATCATTTTTTGTAATTCGACGAAGCGCGTGTCTGATCTTCATGAGGCGATGCTTTTTGACGGTTTCCCTGTGTGTTGCATTCATAGTGGAATGGAGAAGGGTGATCGCGACAAGGCGTATCAGGAGTTCAAGGCAGGTGTCCACCGCGTCCTTATTTCTTCCAATGTGACCGCCCGTGGTATTGATATTCAACAGGTCAGCACCGTCATCAACTTTGATATGCCCCAAGATGTTCATATTTATCTCCACCGTATCGGTCGTTCTGGACGTTGGGGGCGCAAGGGTGTTGGCATCAACTTTGTCACTCGCCGTGATATGCGCATCAAGAAGGAGATTGAGGCGTATTATGGCACCATTATAACCGAGTTGCCAGTTAATTTCATGGACGGGATCTAAACTATATTAGTATTCCAATAATAGGGTTTAAAATGAGATTATTATTTCATTTTATACTGTAGAATCGATTTACAATGACGGGTGGTTGTTCTTTTAATGTGTGTTCATTGATTACAGATGTGCGTGAATCGGTTACGGATATACCCCGAGAACCTGATGAACTGAAAAAATTATTAATGGAAAATTTAGGGTTATCCAAACCAACTGCTGACTCTGAGAAGGCGCCTTCGTCGTCAGCGGGAGCAGGAGCGGGAGCAGCAGCCGCGGCAGCAGCGATCAATGCATTCAAGCCTCCCATTTCTTATACTGATCCAACAAAGCTGCATGAATTGCCGGTATCCATCATTGAAGATTTAGAGATGATACAACCAAAACAGCACCAAACACCCGATGCAACAGTGTCAGTAAAAGGCCTTTACCATTATGTATTTTCACCCAGCTCGGTATACGGAACCGAACATTTGCCGATTTGGAGTAAGTATTATACTACCGATATCGAGTACTTGAAGCAATCACAAACGCTACTTGAGATGTTTGATGAACAATTACTGGAACGCAGTATTGCTCAAAACACCGAATGTAAAACGTGTGTTGATTCATTCTCAACGATGAAAGAGACATGGAAAGAGTTTCGCGGAACAGGTAAAATCACGGATTTCAGAGAAAAATTCAGTTATGTTGAAACCCCCTTCCTCTCAAAACTAAATAATTCGTCGTCGTTTCTTCAATTCCTAAGTGTCTACAATATTTCATCTCCTGTGATTGCCTTATTGACACCAATCATTGTGCTTATTATCCCATTCTTCGTCCTCATTATGCGTGGATTAGCTGTTTCAGTGACGGAATATATTGATATTTTGAAGACGATCATCAGTCAGCATTCCGTGGGTAGATTTTTGACACAATTTGATTCTGTTTCTGTCGAGCAGAAGATGTATATTTTGATGTCAGTGATCTTTTACTTTATCCAAATTTACCAGAATATTATGGCATGTATTCGATTCTATGACAATATCAAATTGGTTCATAAGCATATCCATACGATCCATGGGTATCTCACTGCAACTGGTGTAAACATGAGCTATCTGATTCAAATGATCCAGACTTACCATTTGTCGACATACGAGCCATTCCGCGAAGAGTTGACTCAGAAATATACACTTCTCACGGAGGTTACGAAAGCACTATCGGATATTTCCCCGTTTTCTGTATCCGTTTCAAAGTTCTTTCAGATCGGGTATGTTATGAAGAATTATTATTCACTGTTTTCACAAACCGACTTGAATGAGCTACTTGATTATAGTTTTGGCTTTAATGCATATATGGAACATTTGACCGCATGTAGATCATTTGTCATTAATGGAATGATCAAGAAATGTTCGTTTATCGTTAGTAAAAATGTGGATCCCGTTACGCCGACTGATGTGACACAGCCATTACCGCCAATTCCGGAAGCAGACGCTGCTGCCGCCGCCGAGACAGAAAAGAGCAATAACGAGAAAGAGGCGGATTTACCTCCACCACCGCCACCTCCTCCAATAATCAAAAATGGTATAACAAAATTGGTATCTCAGGTCTACGCTCCGCTTAAGGCACAAGAAACCGCGAAAGTTGTTGAAAATGATATTGTCCTGGATAAACAACTCATTATCACCGGTCCAAATGCTGCAGGGAAAACAACCGTTATTAAAACCACGTTATTCAATATTATATTGTCACAACAAATCGGCTTCGGATTTTATGAACGCGCTGAAATCAACCCATATGATTTTCTTCATTGCTATTTGAATATTCCGGATACATCGGGTCGTGACAGTCTATTTCAGGCTGAATCGCGCCGGTGTATGGAAATTCTACGATGCATTATTGACAATCCTAAGAAACGACATTTCTGTATTTTTGATGAGTTGTATTCAGGGACAAACCCCTATGAGGCGGTTGCAGCAGCATACGGATACATCGACTACATATCCAAGAATCCGAATGTGGACCTTATTCTTACTACGCATTATATCGAACTGTGCGAACTCTTGGAGAAGAAGAACTCTGGCGCAGTTTCGAATCTTCATATGTCAGTGTCACCGGATACAGGAGCGTATTTGTATAAGATTGCAAACGGTATTTCTTCCATTAAAGGTGGTTTGAAGGTTCTTCGTGATCTCGAATATCCTACCGAAATCGTGGAGAGTGCAAGTAAAATTATACAGGGGTAATCAAATTATTCCGGGGCTGCAATATACTTTCGCAGTAAACGTTTGTATGTAAAGTAATCTGGATCTTCGGTAAAGGTTACATTTTCAAGTGCTCTGACGTCATTATAAAATGATATGCATTGGTCTTTACTTGGTGATATAGTGGGGGTTTTCGAAACCGTATCATATATAACCTCTAAATTTGCACGAGCTTCTTCGTGTTTCTGCGTGAATTGTGCTTCAAAATATGATGCATTCAAATAATTAATGAAATTCGCAAAGAGTGAGACAATTTCATTCACTTCAGTCACGTCGTTCGCGTCGGTCATTATACATTATAAATGCCAGTTACATTTATACTGTATTAGTCAAATTCGGATGATGTGACGGTAGCCGCTGCCGCTGCTTTATCGATCACAACATTCTTCGCCACCCGTTTAATCACTTTAGATATATTCCCATCTTGAGCACCATCGGTTATTGTCTTTGATAATTTGAAATACTTCACATTCTCATTGGAATTACTATCCATACATCGCGGATGTTGTGCCGCCCATTCGCCCATAAGTCGCACGTTCTTATGTTCAACAGCAAGCACAGCATTCGTCATTTTCGCATGATCCGGGCCATCTTGTTCCCATTTATCCTCATCCTTCACATACAACGTCTCACGTTTAATATCGCTACAATGAACCGGCCGTTTGTGTAATTCAGTTTTATTAAGATTCGTGATTAAAATATTTGACATACCTTCAACATACCCGAGTTTCCCAACACTTTCAAGATCATCTGTATTCAATTGAATCGAGTTGACGAAGTCTTTCATATTCATCGCATCTTTGCATTGCTCGTTGAGAAAAAACTGCAAGTTAAATGTTTGGTTGTAGCAGTTCGTCATATTGTTATTATTGGTATTATTATTGTTGATAACTGTCGTAGGACTTGCTACGATTGCCGTATTTGCAGCCGTCGCCGCTACATTTGTCTTGTATAACTCCAGTATCTGCGTCTTGAATTCCTGATTCATATCCATCATCGTATTTATCATATTCTTCAGTTCCTCCGTATTTTCAACTTTGGATGATTCAATTACTTTCACGATACACGACGATCCGTATTTCTTATTATGTCGCCATAACCCCGTTCGGTTAATATAAGGACGTTTGCAATATTTACATGCATAAGCGGCGGTCACGTGACCATCGATGTTCGCGGTCACGTGACCACTTTCGGATGAATGATGGTAGATAACATTATTTTCAGCGTCCTCGTTGTGAAGATCGATATGAACGATTTCTTTGATGGGTGTTTTTTGGGGGGTCGACGCGACGGACTTTTTCGAAGTCGGTTTTGGGGGGATGCTTTTCGAATCCGACCCACCAGAAACGCCGGAATCTCCCGAAATGAGACTGTGAATGTAGTTTTTACACTTGACGTTCTCGGAACATAACCGTTGATGCTTTGGTGATAAAAGATGACGATTAAAATCAAATTTGTTATTGGTTCTGATGTCACACGTATCACAATGATACATTTACGTATTTTCAGTCTTGCGAAAAGTGTTGCCTAAATTTGCGGGTCTATAAAAATGTCCAATATTATAATGTCGGAGGATGGACGCACCGGGAAGGTCGAAAAAATTACAGTCACAATTTTTCATTTTGATCCAAAAAAGTTGTGACTGGTCAGTCACAAATTGCATATTTTTCGTGTTTCAAAAGTATTTTGGCCAACCCCCATTTTGGACATTTTTGTAAAACGTTGCGTAATGTTGCGTAGGAAGCAACGTTTTACGCAATGTCCAGAATGGGGGGGTATGACCAGAGTCGGAAGGGTAAATGAACGGTTTTATTGAAAATATTCCAATTTTAAACGAAATATTTTCGGCTGAAAAGTCTCTTTTCAAATGAAATCCTATGGTCTAGACCGGGACTTTTTGATTAAAAACCACGTTTTCAAACGAAATATTTTTGGCTGAAAAGTCTCTTTTCGAATTAAATCCTATGGTCTAGATCGGAAATTTTTATGAATATGTTCATTTTTTAAACTTTTTTCATGATATGGTCAATTTCACTTTAATCCAAAAAAATTGAAATACTTTATTTGATATTCAGCAACCAACAGTGTTCATACCAACTACCAATCGTTACAACTATGCAAGCTCCCGTTCAGTTTCGTCGCCGTATTACTCGCGAACGTTCTTCAAAGGCGTTGTGCACAATCATCGAGTTCTTCGACCCAGAAGAATCACGCAATCTTGGAACTAGGCGTTACCGGATCCCAGCTCATCAAAGATTTCCTTCATGGCCGGAGGAAGTGAAACGAAAACTCATTGACACAATTTTACAGGACTTTCCTCTTGGATCGATCATCGTGACTTCACATGCCGAAATAACCTCTGGTGGCAATGCCCAGCAATACTTCAACATTCAAGATGGCCAAACCAGATTGTCAGCTCTTCACGAATTCGTCAACAACAAGTTCCCGGCGATCGACGGGCGATTCTACAGAGATCTTTCAGAAGAAGAACGCGCGCGGTTCAACAATTACCAGATCAGTTGGGAACTCATCGAGAAATCAGAAACAATCACCGATCGCGAATTTGAAGAAATCATCGCCGATATGTTCGAGCGATTGAACAGCGGAAAGCCATTGACCGATAACGACAAGTTTCACGCACGTCTCAGCACACCGGTTATGCAACTGGTGATGGCATTGAGAAGCTCGCCCGAGTTTGGACTACTCTTGAAGAAATACTGCTGGAATGAGATCGGTGGTGGAAAAAAATTCACCGGGTTGAAAGAAGTGGCTGCGATCGTTATGTCGCTGATTCTCAAAGATCCTCACTTCATCACAACATCCTACGCGTTGAATGGTCAGAGAATGGTTCGAACTGATGTCACTCCCAGCCACGTTGAACAAGTCAACGCCTTTCTGCGTTGGTATTTCGGAATCATTGAACGCGCCATTCCCAACATATCCAAGATCAAACGTGCGAATTTCAACAAAATTCCCTCGACACTCGGAATGATGCTGTTTGACTGGATTAAATACCCAGGTGCAACTCACGATGATATGTGGGTTGCATTCATCAAGGCAAATTGCGACCACAACGACTTCATCAAGACACTATTTGCTACTCTGAATGATGGCGATCGCCGTTGTGCAACTGTATCTGCATTCAACGCAAAGTTTTCAGCAGTTGCTGCTGCATTTACCCCGACGTCGTCGTTTGATCATGTGATCGCTCAAATCATAGGCGTTGCTGTAGCACCTGGAGGTAGTGGGGATGACGGTTCCGATACCGAAACTGAGGATGAAAACTGAAATCGTGTGTGTGTGTGTGTGTGTGTGTGTGTGTGTATGTGTGTGTGTGTGTGTGTGTGTTTAACAATAAACTAAGGAATTAATAGCGTCTACCTTTTTTATTCGATATAAATCCGTTTGTTTATAGAATATAACATCGTAGCGTAATTATATTTACATACATACACTCGCGTAAATGGAATTTAGTTTTTTGACGATTATCATTAGTTTAGCGGTTTGTTCGCTTTTGATATATGCAGTATTTCAGTATACAAAGGTACGTTTGAATGTTTTAGAACAATCGCAGAAAGAACAGGCGCTTATTTTACAGCAATTTATAGAAGAATCTTCGACGGATATACATCGATTATACAAACTTTCTACAAATAATGGAAACCAAATTCAACCCCAAGGAAGTATTATACTGGAGTATGCAAATGATCTCGAGAATGAGAAACATGAAATGAATAGGAATACGTCGAATAAACAATCTGTTTATAACGAACCGCATATGATTCATTTGGATACAGCCTTTTTTCAAAACAAAAAAAGCAATCTGATCGAGATTTCTTCGGACAGTGAAGATACGACAGACAGCGACAGCGCGAGTGACAGCGACAGTGACAGCGACAGTGCGAGCGGAAGTGACAGCGGAAGTGATAGCGGAAGTGATAGCGGAAGTGATAGCGGAAGTGACAGCGGAAGTGACAGCGGAAGTGGAAGCGACAGCGACAGCGAGATTGACGTTAACGAAGATAAGATCCATCCAGAAGTTGTTACAGAAGTGGTTGAAACAAACGTATCAGAAGTGATTGAAGTTCATTGCGACGTTGAACCACAGACAAGCGATATAAAACTGGTTACAGTTGATTTAGGCACCATGCAAGATCAACCTATTCCTGCAAAATCTACACCAGAACGAACAAACGATGTGCTATCCATGTTACATAAAAAGGCAGTGGCAGATGAAATAGTCGTATGTGAAGTCGCGGCTTCGGAGCCGGTTCCTGTCGATGCACTAGCTCATTCATCGGAACCTGTGCCTGTGCCTGTGCCTGCACCCGCACAAGCACCCGCACCTGCACCGACATCGTATTCAAGTATGTCCGTCCCAGAACTACGACAACTGCTTAAGGAAAAATACAAACATCAAACCGAAAAACATCCAGAAATCCAAAAACTAAAGAAAGCAGAGTTAATTTATGCATTACAAACCGCTTCGGTTTAACAGAGCTTGGTATATTTTTATTCTAATGATATCATAATAAACATAATGTCGCAATCACAACCTCATTGGGCCAAGAATTTTAGTTCAAGTCATAATGTCTACTTTGATTTTCCTCCTCTCATGAATGACGGACGTAACTTTTCTGGATGGCAGCCTGGAAACGCTGTAAACGAATCCATTCGCCGTTCTGAAAATATCAAAACAAATTGGGATTATCGTAGATATTTAACAACAAATGCTGACCAGATTATGACACTCAATCGGATTGATGCTGTGAATATGTCCGGACATGGATCGTTTGAAGTCAGTGCTTATGAGCAGGAAAACCAGCGCAACGTGCCTTTTATGTATGCTTCTGTTATGGATTCGAGAGAACCATTTGGTTATGTTCAGAGCGACTTAAAGGATACATATCTCTCGAGAGAAGCACTTCAAGCGCGCATGGTTGCTCCAGAAATTACGCAAGAGCAGGTGCTCGAATTTCAGCGTCAACAGAAAGCAAGTGCGAATGCACAAGGACATTAAGATATAAACCTTACTTTGTAATCATTGTTATATTCAATCATTACAAGGATGCGTATCATCAGTTTTGATGTAGGTATGAAAAATCTAGCGTATTGTTTATTCAAGATCCCTGATGTCAGTGCAATTACAGGTTCAACCCCATCAGAACTGATTCACCAAATCAAAATCGAGAGATGGGATGTCATCGATTTACGATTCGAACCCAATCTCTCGGATACAGTAATTACAGAATCCGCTCCACCTACACCAAAACGAACATGCATCAATGACACAAAATTAGCGAAGTGGATGTATATACCTGCGCCGGCATCAACCACACAACCGTTATTATATTGTTCGAAATGTTCAGAAAAATCCAAATATAAAACGCCCGCTCGAGAGATTTTACCAATCAAGCGCAAGCCGGAACTGTTGTCAAAGAAGAAACTAGGCGAGCTCATCGATATTAAGGCAAATCTCTCGACACATACAAATCCAAGCGGCAACAACAGTGGACAACCAGAAGCCGCCACCAATCTAAAGTTCCGTAAAGCCGACCTTATTCAAGAGATTACAACCACGTTGTCGAGAGATTACCTGGAACCGTTTGATGAAAATAAGTATTCATGTTACATCGCAGGAACGGCCCCGCCATCCAAACCCAAGAAGGCGAATTATACCTATGCACACGATTTAGATCTCATCACATACGGGCGTAACATGATGAAACATTTAGACGCGATACTATACTCAACCACAACGTCGTCTGCGACGACCACACCAATCGACATGATGATCATTGAGAATCAAATCAGCACGCTCGCATCACGAATGAAGACACTTCAGGGTATGATCACACAGTATTTCATTATGAAACACATCCAAAGAATCGAATTCATTTCGGCATCATGTAAACTAAAATTGTTTACAGATACGAGCTTAGACCTAATGAATACTGAGACAGTTTGTGTAGACGCATCAACATATGCTGACCGTAAGAAGTCGGGTATCACCGTATGCCGATCTCTCGGCGAAATCTCTCGAAAACACAATTCAGATTATGCGAAATGGATGCCCGTATTCGAAAATCATAAGAAGAAAGACGACCTCGCAGATTGCTTTTTACAAGGTTTATGGCGGGTTCATTTATTGAAGACAGGTATAACAGATGGGAACTAATGCGGTATGAATGAAATATTAAAGTATTTCTTTTATTCATACAATTTCAGTATAAAGATTGTTTTCGTAGTTGTATTATACTCCATATCATAAAATACGATGGCGGAAGAAATTGATTTAGGTGCATTGGATACAATGCCTACATTTACATTTGGCGGTAGTAAATCCGGTGGTGGAAGTAGTAGTGGCGGTGGTGGCGGCGGCGGCGGTTTTGGTGGTGGAATTGAACTACTCATGAATAACAAATTCAAAGATAATGACCGCAAGAATAGTGGCGGCGGAGGTGGCGATATCGATTTAAGTGAATTGACTGCACTTGAAAATGAGCTGAATGATTTGAGTAATGTTTCGAAGCGTAGTGACGGTGATGGTGATGGTGGCAGGGGTGGAAGCAGCGGGGGCGGAGGAGGCGGCGGTGGAGGCTTTTTGAGCGGAATATTCAACTTGTCGAAGTCTGACGGAGATAATGGTAGCGGGGCAAATGAAGGTGGAATTCATTTAGGACAGTCTACATCAAATACGGATGCTGATAATCGCACATGGGATGGATATGGCAAGTTCAATAATATCCCACTTGACCCTGATGCAAATGTTGATCCGACTCCCCAGTTGTCCAAAGAGGATATGCTGAAAGAGAAGTTTAAGCTTCTTAGAAAGTTGGAAGAATTGGAGCAGAAGGGAGTTCAGCTTACGAAACGATATTCGATGGATTCTTCTTACGCAGAGATGAAAGGTGAATATGATACGCAAATGGAGGAACGTGAGCGCCAGAATAGTATGAAATTTCAAGGAAAGATGCTTCTCGCTTGTATTACTGGACTTGAGTTCTTGAACAACAAGTTCGACCCATTTGATCTGAAACTGGATGGCTGGTCAGAGCAAGTCAACGAGAATCTCGGAGAATATGACGAAATTTTCGGTGAACTTCATGAGAAATACAAGTCGAAAGCTAAGATGTCGCCTGAGTTGAAGCTACTATTTCAGCTAGGCGGAAGCGCGATTATGCTTCATATGACGAATACGATGTTCAAGTCGGCGCTTCCAGGTATGGATGACATCATGCGCCAGAACCCAGAGTTGATGCAGCAATTTACACAAGCAGCGGTTTCATCGATGTCGAATAATACAGGCGGTGCAGGCGGCGGCGGTGGTGGCGGCCGAGGATCTGGCTTTAGTAATTTCATGAGCGATATTATTGGTGGAAATGGAAGTATGGGTAGAAGCAATGACTTACCTCCTTATGTGCAACAACGTCCTCCTCCTCCACCGATCGCAACGAAAGGACCCGTTGCACCTCCACCTCCAGTGCGCCCAGGTGCGACTGCGATGCCAACACCAATGTCAATGCCGGAACAAAAGTCGCGTCGCCCGGAAATGCGCGGCCCGTCCACGGATGTATCGGATATGATGTCCCGACTGAAGACAAAGACAATCAATATTCAACCCTCAGGAAGCAGTAGTAATGCGAGCGCCCAACAAGAACAAGGAAACTCTACCCTTCAAAATATTCTGTCAGGAATGACTGGGTCAATGGCTTCCGGTGGTGGCGGTGATGACATTTCACTCGAACCAACAGTAATCAACGTATCAAATTTGGGAGATATTCCTCAAGAGTCCGCACCTCATAAATCGAAGCGAAGGCCGAGATCAGAGAAAAATACTGTGAGTATGGACCTTTAGGCGCCAAACGAATATAAACATTATGTCACTATAAATAATAGCACATAGCACATCAATACTAGTGATATAATGTCTAGCCCACAATTCAAATCTATATGCACTCAGAATGACATGAGACTTGGTAAAAATCCTGAAATGAAACTATTTACATTGGAATACAACTATAACAATTCGAATTTTAATATCATATCGCTCATTAATATCAACCTTCATAAGTTACTTCATGAAGTGAATAAAGATATTATTGATGTAATCGACATTCAACCTCATCCAACCGATCCATCCGAGCACAATATTTTATACCAATTCCGCGATATTGGCGGGGATTTAGGCGGTTTCAAGACCTACATGTATGTCAATACTAAAATTTCAAAGAGATATGCTAGTAATGGAAACACTGAGATCATTTTTACAAGTAAGAGTGTTCCATATGACTACCATTCACATCTTGTCGAGCAGAAATATAAACTTTTAGAGTACCCACTCTATATTCAAAAATACATTTATCAGGAAGCATCAGGTAACTCATCACCGGTGTCAAATATACAAGTTCTTCATATGTTCAAACTTAAACCGGATAATGAATCTGAACTCACTGTGGCGATGGAAAATGCAATCGGCATTCTTATTAAAAAAATGTATTTTCGATTGAAGGTCGCGATCGAAAACCTTCGATCATAATGATGCAAAACAATATTTAGCGTAATATGTATTAGAATAATAGATATTATATAGTTATACGAAGAATCAACAATAGCATACAAGCATCATGGATGACTTGTTGAATGAATATATACAATGCGAAAAAGAGCAAATGAGTACAACACAACGTGAAAATTCAAATGAGAATAACAATCAGAACGACCAAAATGATCAAGCTGCATATGATGATTACATTCAACGCACAAAGGAATATTATAACAAAATGTCGGTTTCCGATTTCTTTCGAGCATTATGGTTTACGATGTCGTCATGTTATATCTGTTTTTCAGAGTTTATAAAATATAAGATTTACTGGAAGACGCGCAATAATGCAATTATTGATGTAAGCAAACGCCTTGCAGCAAAGAATATGATGTATGTCAAGATTTTCCAGGCCTTCGCGACGAATCGTAATATTGTATCTACAGAACTCAATCAATTCTTTAGTGAATTTACAGATAATGTAAACTATACATCAGAAGAATACGACGTGAATGATCTTAAAGAAATAGAAGATCGATCGACTGAATGTCACCCATACCAACCTCTTCGTATTGTCAATGATTATACCCCGATAAAATCAGGACTGATGTCGTTGATATTTAAAGCATACATTGGTCAAGGTTACGACACACCGGTTGTCATCAAATACCTTCGGAAAAACATTAGTAAAAACTTCAATTCATCCATGAACAATCTTGTTATGTTTGCGAAGATCACCAAATATTTTCCATACCTCCGAACATTGAATGTGGAGAATCTGATTCTTCAAAATATAGTTTGCTTGAACGATCAAGTTTGTTTCCGCAAAGAACTTGCAAATATTAGCACATATTATAACCGTTGGAAGAACTATGAATTTGTCAGAATACCGAAACCTTATCATGATTACACAGAAAAGGTAAACCCAGATGTGGTAGTTATGGAGTATATCGATGGAATGAAAATAACCGAAATTGATCCCGATGATTACGATCAGTTTGGAAAGGTTCTTGCAGCATTCAATGCAAACGCGGCATTTTGCAGTTCTATCTATCATGGTGATTTACATCCCGGTAACATTTTGTTCATTAAAGAACAACGACCACAAGACGATAATACTCTGAAGACCATTTACAAAATTGGTATTCTTGATTTCGGAATTATTGGTCGTTTATCCCGCGTTGATCAAGAGTTATTGTTCAGATCATTAAAACTTATGTATCAGCGTAAGTTCCACAAAATCATAGATATTATAGTTAGTTGTGAATTATCCGAACCAATCCTTGGAAATGATGGTATCGACGGTGTAGATATGTCATCAATCATTCCTCAAAAGAATACAGATAGATACAACAACCTTCGCGATGAATTGAAACGTGTTCTTATTGCATATACGACACCAGAAATCAAGTTCTTCGGTGTATCTGAAATTTATGAAATCAATTACATCCTCAATAATTATGGATTGATGTTCAAAAGGTCGTTATATCGACTGTTTATCACTGTAGCAATCATGGATTCGATCGGAACCCGACTTGGAACCAAAATGAGTTACATGCAATATATGACAGATATGGTTGTAGAGCTATTCAATATCAAATTAGACGAGCCAGACGAAGACGAAGAGACTGATGAGGCGGAAGACGAAGAGACTGATGAGGCGGAAGACGAAGAGGAAGTAGAGGAGACCGATGAAGCCGAAGATGAAGAGGAAGAGGAACCACAATGCGGATGATGGTGATACCAAACAAACAAATCAATATTAAATAACCATTACTAATATTGATTACAACACAATATGAAAATCGGAATTGTCGGAAACGGATTTGTAGGTCGAGCGACCCAAATCTTCGCAAAGAACTATTTTGCAAGAGACGACGAGCATGACACGAATACTGAGAGATATGAAATTCTTCCAGATACAGCCAGCACTCCAGCGAAACCAAAGTCAGAGAGACTAACTATGACAACGCAAAGCGGCGAGAAAATAACACTTCCGTTTTTCAAACGTTTCTTTTTCAAACCCATTACGGTATACATTTATGATATACGCCCTGAAGCATGTCAACCACCAGGTATCACACTAGAAGAACTTGACAAAGAATGTGATCTCCTGTTCTTCTGTCTCCCAACACCTCTTCATCACGACGGTTCGTGTTATACTAAGATTCTAGAAGACACAATTTCTCGATGCAACAATCCATTCAAGATTATTCGCAGTACGATCCCGGTTGGTTTCGCGGCAAAACACGGATGCTATTTTATGCCGGAGTTTCTTACGGAAGCAAACTGGGAGAATGACTTTCGAAGCACGAAAGAATGGGTGGTTGGAATACCAATGAATTCACGTGCGACAATTATGTCGTCAATGACATCTGAATCCGCAAACACATCAGTAATGGTTGTATCTGAATTGCGACATGATGAGTTCAAAAAACGCATAACCAAACTTATCAAACGCAGTTATAAAAATAGCGCAATCGATTCATCCACAATCACATTTTGCGATACAAACGAAGCAGAGATGCTGAAACTGATGAAGAACTGTTTTCTTTCAGCGAAGGTAAGCCTAATGAACGAATTCTATGATTTTTGCGATGCAACACACACGGATTATAAAACTGTTACAGATCTGGCAAAAAAAGACCAACGGATGGGAACGTCACATTTTCAAGTCCCAGGACCGGATGGCCGTCGCGGTTTCGGTGGCACATGTTTCCCAAAAGATACACACAGTTTGTATTGTCAAATGAAAGCGCATGACGTCCACCCCCACGTATACCCGGCGATTTTGGCGCGTAATGATACCCACGATCGCCCCGAACGAGAATGGTCACGTGACGTCTGGCGCACAACGATACCGCTTCCAAGCCCGGAGTCAAAAGTTGTCGTTGTATTTACAGATGTTTCAGTCACACCTTCATCGAATTCAATGTACCTCACTGATATTATCCGCACCAACCTTGCGAAGAATAACGTAGTGATCGAAGTGGCACGTGGTCTTCTTGAAAGCAAGATAGTTCATTCGTTTACAGATACAGTTAATCGAGCAAATCATCTCGTGAAATATCATAACGATTCATCTGCGCCATTATTTTTTCCGCGGGTGGATGAATGCTACTACATCCCACATTATAGCCACACAACTTACGAAACGATGCGCGAAGTATCATGTGTCATTGATTTATGGAACAATCATAAAGAAATGACACTGCATGTTATCAAACGATCAACCTTAAACACACTTGAAATTGTATCGAGTAGATGTAATGAAGAATACGAAGAAAGTGGAACAGAAGGGTTTGACAGTGATAATGAGCCAAATACACGCGCCGCGTCAACAACATTGGATTATTGTAAGATCATTGAAGAGTATTATCATTCGAAGATTTCGAACCAACCGAAGCAGGGGCGGAAGCTGGTCGTGCTTTTTTGATTTCTGTTTTATTTATCTTGCTGCTGCCGCGGTTTCTTTTTATCGTCTTACGTAGTTTTTCTTTTGTAATTCTACGTCTGGTATTTTTGATCTTGGATTTCATACGAGGTTTCTTTTGGGTGCGGGAACCACCTTTATAAGGTTGTTTATATTTTCTTGATTTATCATTGATTCTTAATGGGTCACTTTGCGACGAGATGGTAGTGCCAGGTCTGGCTCTTCTTGTAACCAGTCCATAGCGCGGTGGTTGTCTTTCAGTAAGTAAATCGTTTGCAGCGGTTGTAGGCGAAACTCCTATTTTATCCAGCTTGTCGCCAATTTGACGACCCGGTCGCAATACATTAGAAAAATTGCCGGTCCATCCCTTATTTTGTGGAAGGTTTGCTGGGTTACCTGAACTTACATTGTAAGTATCAGGAGTTACTGGTGGTAATGATGATGATGAATATGGTCGTGATGCTACTCTCCGTGAAAACGTATCGTCTCGTGGTGAAACTGGCGCAACAACTTCTCTCAATAATTCTGGGGTTTTAGGTCCAACAACAATATTTCTATATGACTGTGGTGACGTTGGCGGAGATGGGTATAACGAAGAATTTGACGATGCTGAGGATGCTGACGATGCTGAGGATGGCCGCAATGCTGATAATGGAGGATATGATGAAGCGGTCGATAGTCTGGATGATTCTGGGGTATTAGATGCAACAATATTTCTATATGACTGTGACGATCCTGTCCGAGATGAGGATAACGAAGACAATGCCGATGATCCTGAGGATGCTGACGATGGACGATATGATGATTCGGACGGCTCGTATACACTACTAGCACTACTATCACTATCACTATCACTTGAATATCCTGGTTTGCCGGTTGGCGGTTTTATCTCAGAAGCAGAAGCATTAATGACTCGAGGTTTGCGCGGCATCTTTCTTTTATTTAAGTCCGTTTTTTCAATTGGCTTTTTTCTATATCTACATAATGCTTGTTGTATAGGTTGTACTAACTCAGTGTTGTTTCGGCTTTCAAAAAATTCATCTATTTTCGTTACTAATTGTTTTTTGTATGTTTCATTTGGATCACTCATCATTGCTTCTGATCTTTCTTTAATAAACAACCTGCCGGTTGTATCTCTATTGTCTTTTAACGGTTGTATGAACACACCATATAATTTTTTAATAAAAGTACTGACATTACGCATATCATTAGATAATTCATGAAATGCAAATAATATTATCCAATTCAACATAAACTTATATAATGTGGGTTGACTCAAATCTATATTTCCAGAACCCCTACTCATATCTTGATTTTTAAATAAAAATGTTGACTCCTCAGTCTCGTTACATTTGGATATACGTTTAAAAAAAAGTTCGAAATATGTATTTTTATTTTGGAAGACAGCCCCAGAGTCTTTTTTCGGCCAACCTAAAATTTGTAATTGTGTATTATTGTGTAACCAATGTTCATTTTTATCTAGTTTTATTAACTGCTGCAAGACTTGAATACATCCATTAACCCCGTTAAACAGAAACATCCTCAAAGTTGTATACATTTCAGTATGCGTTGGTGCTCCACTTTCTACAGGAACATGATTATCTAGATATTTCATTAATTTTATAATACTTACGTTATGAACCGCATTCTTACTTATTGCTAATTCTTCATTGTTTTTTTCACTTAATAAACCATATGGTATTATCTTATTCGATATACTTACAATAACCGATTTATCTTTTTCCTTTGCACCATCTAACACTTTTGCACCATTTTTGAGTTTTAATATTACGCTCTCATTAGTTAAGACATTTTGTGGTGATTTAAATCCGGATAATACGTTGATTAATTCTGGATTATCTCTACTTATTATAAAAAATTTTGATCCTTGTAGTTGGGTTTCATTAAACCGACCTACCCCGCCGTGTTGGATTTTATTAGATATTTTATTATTATTATTATTATTATGTCTTCCACCTCCTTCAAAATCTTCACCTTCATCATCTCCACTAACACTATCTAACGGCATTTCAATAACCATAATCTGATTTTCATCATTTTCATTGTCGTCGTCTTTTGGTGGTACATATAAGTACCTTAATGGTTTACTTGACGTATCTGCTTCATCAGTATCAGAACTATTCCCATATTGACTGTCCTCCGCTGGTCTGTCGATAACCCATGCTTCTTTTGCTGCTTCTTTTTCTGGAGCAGTCTGAGCACCAATAAGAGCTGTACTTGCGGCGTCTGTTACCGATTCAGGCGATACGGCGGGTGAAACGGCAGGTGAAACGACGGGTGAAACGGCGGCGGGTGCAGCTGCGTCTGTAGACGGTTGTGGCAGCGCTAACATATTTTGTCTTACAGGAGATGCATCTGGTGGTCTCGATCCAATAGGAGGCTGTTGCTGTGGCTGTTGCTGTTGCTGTTGCTGTAATAATTTATTATCGTTAAAAATTTTATTTAATGCATCATGTGTCGCTTGAGAATCATCGATATAATCCTTTACTTTTGTTATCTTATCATTCACATCGGTAAATTGTTGAGATTGTTTTTGAATTCCGCGTTCATTCCTTGCGCGCCTGATTTCATCGAATTTCTTCTCAATCGGATCGAACTTGAGTTTTACAGCACTTAAATTCGTAGCAGCATTACTCAAATAAGTACCGAATAGATTATTTGTACCACTGGATTTCGATGCAGATAATTTAATATTATCGGCACTCTTAATTTTATCCTTTAGTTTAGTGTTTTCTTGACTATTTTCAACTCGTTCGACTGCTTCTTTCAGTTGTTCTAATTCCTCTTCTTCCTCTTGATATTTTCTTTTATCATTTTCTATTCGCATTTTACGATCGATCGAACTATCGGTGAATTCCTTCTGTTTTGCAGTTAGTTCTTTAACAAATTGTGCCCCTTCCTCGCGAATGGCCTGAATTGCAGTAGTGCTGGTTTCAGGAACATTTTGAATTGCATCCTGAATATCGTCCGCACTATTGCTATTTATTTTAGCACTAAGTGCCCGAATGTTTGCATCAATCTCGGTTATTAATTTCCCCTTTTCATCGTCAAATTTCTTGCGTATCTCTTCAGATTTACCGCGGGATTCTGTAATAAAAGTATCCATATCGGCGAGATCACGATCCCGAATTTCATCTATCATGGATTTCGAAATCGTAGTATCATCAATGCTACCTTCCAAGTCCGTCTTTATTCTCTGTATTTCATCGATGATACGTGTTGCATCATTCGTGGTATCTGTTATCGTTTGATCATTACTCAGAGCGTCTTTTTGTTGGTTTAAATTGTCGATTAATTTCCGTAAATCCGTTTTGAGGCGTTGTAATGCGTCGGCTTTTGCTTGTTCATCGGCAGCGGCGGCGGCGGCATCAGCCGCGTCCTTCGCAGTATTTATTTTAAGTAATAACCTTTCAAGCGCATCGTTATTCTGATTAATAGACGTTTCTTGCCATTCGCAGTCAATGATACAAGTATCTAGCTCACGGCGTAATTGTTTAACGTCATTCTGACGTTTCACTTCTTCAAGGAGTGTCTTTAATTCTTTTGATAATTCTGTATGAGACGCGAACAACCGATCATATTGTGGTTTCAATTCAGTAGTAAGTGTATTGGATATATCATCGTGAGTTTTTTGTAATGGTTCTAATTGGTTCAAAAAACCGGCTTTATCGAATTGTGACGCAACAACTCCACCAGCTGCCGACATTTCTACTTATATTTATGAACGATATAAATATAAGAAATTCATACGACCTAAATGATTATATCAATGATCAATAGCTATCGGATTAGTTTGCATCGACCGACTGTAATACATTGTCAATTTGTTCTAGAATACCATTGCCCTTTTGAATACCTGCCGGAATTGTCCCAGCCGGATCCGTTATTTTACCTTGAATCTCATTTAATAAAACCTTTGTTCGATCCAAATATGTTTTCGTAGTTTTGCGAATACACTCAATTAGCTTTTGCGTATTATCTTGTATTGACGCCCGTATTGTAGTTTCAGTCTTGGTATATAAATCTCCGATCTCACGGTCTACAGTTGCGATAGATGTGTTATATTGTTCCAACAACCGCTCACATTCGCTGTGTATTTGAGTAAACATATCTCGTATCGATGCGTGATTATTAGGATCAAGATTATCTAGATTATGATTTATGACGGATTTCACATCTGTTTCGCCAATGTTATATAAGATTTGTTCTTCGCGATTAATTATATCCTTTGTGCGTCCAGGTAATTCAATTATGGTCGCACGTATCTCATCCATCGCACCATATATCATATCATTAACTGTTTGATTACTGCAATAACTTAAATTATTAAATATTTGTGTTAATTCAGCACCAAAATCAGGAAATTTGCGGCCAATCAATTTTTGCGTATGTTGCGTAAATAAATTATAAATACCACCGATACGTGATTCAATTGCTAATGATACCTTGTCTTTTACATTTGCGGTTGGATTCGCACCTGAGATATAGTTGAAAACAAGTGTGTTAGTGTCTAGTGGGTTGATAACCGGTTGAAAATCAAAAGGATTAAATAAATCAGATGTCTTTTTAAGTAAACCTTTGATTTCCTCTAAAAAATCAATATTTGGATCAACTACTGCAGGAGCGGCGGCGGCGGCGGCACCAGTAACAGCAGGTGAAGGTGGTGGTATTGGAAGAATTGTAGGCGGAATTGTAGACGCAGCAGCAGACGCAGCAGACGCAGCAGGAGGGGGAGGAGGACCACCAGCAGCAGCTGCAGGAGGAGGGGGAGGAGCAGGACCACCAGGAGCAACCGCATTCATAATCGGAAGTGGTGGCAATGGTGGAGGAATTTGATTCATTTGCGAAGAAGCAATACCACTTACGACTGCGGGAGCTATTGGAACAGCACCAGCAGCCGCCGCAGCCGCCTTGTCATCTTTGAATAATTGGAATATTCTTAGTAAAATATTTTTTATTTCATCATATTCATTTTTTATGTCATTTATCTTTTTATTCATCTGTGAAAGGATAGTAAATAAATTTTTCAAATCATCATTTTTTTTTACTCGTTGAATTTTTTCTATGATTCTTTTTAACGTTGCAATATTTACTTTAAGATTTTCAATTCTTGTTTGTTTTGTACCATTCAATATTGATTGAATAATAAGATTTTCATTTGGTGATAGCCTTGAATGTGTATGATAAGCATTGAATTTATTAAAAATGTCTTTTAAACATTTAATTCCAAGATCTACAATTTTCGAAGACTGAATACCATGTTCACTTACGTTTTTTTTAAAAAACTCCAATATTTTTGATAATGCTAATGTAATCTTAGTTGGATGAATAATGTTACTACAATCATAATTTATTTTGATTTTATTATTAGTAGTTTGTATCTCTGTGAGTATTTGGTTTACAGTCGCAATAGAATTTTTTGTAGTAATATATCCTTGTATATCATTCGCAATCGTCTTGTATATTTCGGTTATGCTTCTGTTTGCATATTCACATAATTTATTTAAAAAATTACGGGTGTTCGGTTCATTTGTTATATCAAGAGTAGGCGACAATGATTGAATTTCAAGAGCCAATGAATCTAGTGTCGCTGAAGCAGGAGGAGACGCTACAGGATTAGTAGCACTAGTAACCGCAACAACTGCAGTAGCAATTGTAGCAGCATTATTACCACCTGGTATTTGTGGAATATTCGAAGAACCACTAGAATTCAACACAGAAGAACTACTACCATTAGGGTTATTTGTGTTGTTATTTGTGTTTGCGCTTGTAGCTGAATTTGCTGATGCAGCAGAAATAGCAGCAGAAGCAACTGCCGTTGCATTTGTCTTAGCATTTGCAGAAGAAGAAGCCAATTTAGCAGGAAGATCAACCTTTAGTTTTTTCTCGATATCAACACCAATCTCTTTCAATGAACCCATCGCCATTTCAGACATTTCATCGAATGCGTTCCCAATCTGTTTGCGTGCATCTGCGCAATTCGCGGTGTTTACTTTCTTGAACAGATTTAATTTGTCAAATTGATTTTTCAATGCACCAATAACTGAACCATCATCCACCATTCCACCATTCGCCATTGCTCCTGCCGCGAATGATGAATTTTCAAATCGACTATCATTTGCACAGTCTTTTCCTGGTGGTAATAATTGTGGTCCAGGGTCAGTCGAGACAATAAATATACCAAAAGGCAAGTCGCCCTTTAGATCTAATATACCTTCTGGAATCTCTCTTTTTTGTATGATATAGTCTATCAGTGTATACATTTTTGGTGTTGCCGAACCATTCGTTGCAGTAGTTCCATTTATTACTTGTAATAACCGATCCTTGAACTGTTTAAATGCTCGTTTTGAAATGATTTCAGGTTTTCCTAATTGAAAAACCAACCATTTTGACACCGCAGATATAAAATTTGTTCGCATACCAGGAGAATATATAACGTTCCTTGGTTTTGAAAATAACATATTCATTACCTGAACTGTATTATGTTCGATTAATGTCGAAACAAGTGTATTTGTTATGTTTTTTACCTTCAAGCCACTCTCGTTATAAATACCGAGTGCCTCTTCTAGTTTTTTCTTCATCTTTGAAATCGCAAGTATGATATTTGATGAATTTATTTGACCTTCTCTATTTGTAAGTATTTTCGTCCATTCTTTCTTATATTCTTCGGTATTCACGAAGCCCGAGTTTATTTCTGTTTTATAATAATACTTTGCACTGTCTGGAAGAATACGTTCAACTGGAAACTTACCCGTTTTTGCGATCAAATCACATATATTTTTCAGTTTTTTCTCTTTCAAATCGACTTCTTGCTGCAATTTACGTAAATCAGGAGTTTTAATTTCATCGAGACCTTCAAATAATTTGGGTGATTGCATGATTTTATAGATGACATTATTCGTTGCGCGATACAACAGATAGAATAGAATGTCCAAGTCGATCTTACCTTCTTGAAATCCAAAACTAATAAGCTCTGGTGACGAAGAAGAATCTGGACGATCTTTGAATTTAATATTATCAGTTTTGAATGATTCAAAATCATCGTCGTCACCTCTGTCGCTTGGTTTAATATCATCAATACGCTGATTAAGTTCTTCAATATTGTATATTTTGTCTACACTACTTCTACTGTACACGACGTTTGATCGCATAATCTTCCTTTGATTTAAAATATAATCATCAAATACTGTTTTTAATGGAAACTTTTTATTGAGTTCGAATATTCCCTTTTTGAATACATTTATAACGGATAATATTTTCAATAAAGGAGTAACAGTTATATTTCCGAAATTATCCAACATCATTTTTAACTCTTCATATGTTTTGAATAATGAATCCTTTATAGTATCATTGAAGTCATAAGATGAGCCCATATATTCTTTACGGTTGGTTACGAAATTGAGTTGATCGTTCATTTGTTCTTTGATAGTTTTAAAGACTGCATTGAAAAATGTAATGTAAGGTGCAAGCGTCTCTCGAAAAAAGTCATACACGGGGCGACCTTTCGTTTCATATAAATTACTAAGATCTATGTATTTTTTTATGGATTCATCTACGTACGCTTGAAGTCCTAGTGTGCTCGTACCATCGAGAAATACACCGTCAAGCTCTATTTTCAATGTAATCAATTCATCGCGTGGAATATTTTGGTTTTGAACAAAAAATGAACTTGCATTATCATAAAATATCCATCCAGTATAATCATTATGCCATTTATCAATTGCACCCTCAATTAACTCGCGTTTTTTTTGGTCCAAATCTAATCCACCATCATTTGACTTTCCTGAAATGGTATGCTTATAAAAAAGACTATTATTGTTATTCCCATATTCTTTAATGACACTGCTTACTAATAATTTGGTTCCTTCATCATTCGCATTTTCAGAAAAATACTGATTGATCTTTTCATGATTGATTTTATACCGGGTTGGGACTAAAATTTCGAGGGGTTTCAAACTAAATGAACCTGCACGATGATAGACCATTTGTTCGTATAAGTCTACTTGTAGTTTTGGAAATTCTCCATCAGCAAGTGCAAATTTAGACGATTTGCCGCTTTCTCCGCTTTTCCCAGGTCCATTTACAGGTAACTCTTTCAGCGATACACGATCAGTAAGATCTTTCACATATTGATCTATACTTGAATCAATACTTGCTTTAAGACCATTGATGATAATATATGACTGTTTTGATTCAGCCACTTCTTTTGATAGGGGTTCGGATGCGGCTGCGGCATCTTTACTCGTGTCTACTCCTTCCTGGTCAGAGTCAGAACCATCCACATTCACATTATCGGATGGTGGTAATGGTGGTAATGGAGGTATCAATGAATTTCCATTTATAGGACTATTCGTAATTCCAGGGGGCGAAACCTTCACTTTTGGGTTTGACTGAATTAATGGTATTACAGGCTGTGTTGGTGGCGGTATTGGTGGTAACGGAGGTACTGTAGTTGATGACATATTTTATTCTATTTTTTATGTATTCTTGTGATTATGATAGAATGCGTATAATAACTATATACTCATTCTATTTTTCTTTTGCTTATCTTTCCGCTTTCATTTCGCGCCACCAGCCTTGCCAGGTTGTGATGGTTCAAAGGTGTCATCTTTAAACAGTTGATGATATTTTACGAGCTCTAAATGGTCTGTTTCTTCTTTCTCTTTCTTCGCCTTCTCTAGTGTATGAAGTGCATTGCTGATCTCTAAATCACTGACTTTCTTCTCGGGTCCATGTTTTTCTGGTGCCATTGTATGTAAGTCTCTAAACTTTGAAGGGATCACACAATACTGACTGTCTACATTCATGAGATGATCAACAACAATACTAAAACATGCCGTAATCACGAGTGCATAATAAATACTACGCGTGCCCATCCAACTTACCGCGAAAACGAGGACCTCTTTGCTCATCAGATATTTAATCCATGATTCAGTTGAAGAATTAAGTTCGAGGTTGATATACCGAGCTCCAATATTGAGAACAAGCATAACAAACCCGGCGAAAAATGTGCTGGTATTCAAGTTATGGAAGAAGTTGTGCATCGTTGTCAATACACGAGAATTCATAATATTATTGGCGGGAGATTGAAGGGTGAAAAAATTAGTTTTACTTGAAAATAAGTCTGTAAATGATTTGAGTGTAATTGGTGGAATCAATGGTGACGATGCAATTGAACCAGGAGCGCCTCCAACTTGTTTCGGAGCTTGTTGTCCGGCGACTGCTGCTACTGGCGCAGCTGGGGCTTGCATTTTCGACGACGACGACGACGACGACAACGCCTTCCCCCTGCTACGAAGACTACGATTTTTTGGCATGATCAAATAATAATTAAAATGATAATAATAAGAGATGACTACTATTATTATCATAGATTATTTATCTTCAGATGATGAATTATTCATGATAAGAACCTCCCGCGAAACGCGTTTCGAATTTTACGCATTCCTTGACGCGCCCCCTTCTTGAACTTCTCGCGAATTTTGAAGCCTTCATTCTCGGTCGGGTTATCTAACTGCTCTTCAATACTTGTTGGGGCCATGACGGACTCCTGCATTTTCCACTTACTAAATATCTCTTCAAACATTTTTTTAACATACTTTAATTTTCGCTGAAATTCGGTCTGATTGGGGTCATCTTCATCGTCTGATTCATTGTCGGTCTCATCATCGCTGTCATACATATCGCGTAAATCATAACCTCCCGCTTTTCCGCGATAGGTATTTGTGCCATCTTTCACATAAGGTCCAGTCGCCTTTTCGGAAATATCTAGATGACTATTGCTTTGTTTCATTGATGTTCCTGCACCAGAAGCGCCTACAATTTCTTTCGGCGAAATTACCTTCGCTTTCTTTGATTCTGGTTGTTTATGATCGTCACCATCAACGCTGTCTTTATACGCACCAAATGCAGATGTTGCAAGAAGTATGCATGTCATCAATAATAAAATTCCAATCGTTCGTGGTTTCATAGTAGTTTGTTGAATATACCTCTTAATAATATACCTCTTATACTATTATAATATTTTATGGACTATAACGTTTTTCACTTCTCGCCTTATCAAAATAATAAGTAATTCCATAAAAGTATCTCTTTTCGTCATTCGTATTATATGAATCGTCATCGAGAGGAATGCGATAGAGGTTGTTATCGCCAGAAATAGGACCAGTTTGCGCAGTTGTTACAACGATTGGTACTAAAGTAGTAAGAGGTGGTACTACGTTTAATTTTTCGTATATTTTTGCAGATGTTTCCTCAAAAATGATAACTGAATTACACTGTTTTAACAATGCCAAATATGCAAACATCCGCCTCAGCTCCTTAACAATATTTTCATTTACGCGGATCGTATGAAGCTTACTCGCATCATTCTTTGATTCTTCACGCATTCTCGCCAATATTTCGTCGATTCGCTTGCGATATCCAAACGCCTTTCCATAAACATCATTTGCGCGTTGTCTAACTGCAACATCTTTATAGATTCCATCAGTTCTTTCATTTGTCTTTTTCATTAATTCTGCATACGTAGCATCACTTGCGTTGTCACCCTTTGGTCCAGCATTCAATGGTTGAATATTTTCTAATTTTACCGCATTTGTAGAGCCATTAATAATAGAAACATACGCTATATCCGTAACAGGTTTATCGCCATCCTTTTTGTCAGATAGAGTTATTTGCTTACTGTAATCATTTGCAATATCTGATTCGGTATTAAGTAACAGTGTTACATCAAACCGTGAAAAACATTTGTTAATGTCGATAACGGATGTCATGATATTCTTATATAAATCTTTTTTCAACTCACGAAAATCGTTTCGTTTCAGTGGTTCAAACACACAATCATTGAAATATTTCAATCGTTTTATAGGATCACCATTTGTATCATTTGAAGTCCAATTCCCCGCAAAATCATATACTGTATGAATCTTTGCAATACGCGATTCACCAATTAATTCATTACTACCAAACATGGTGATCCCGCCTGCACTATTCCCAATCGAGCATTGTTTGCTAGTGAAATATTTTTCAGTAAAGTCGTTACTATCTTCTTCAACGAATTTATTTGATCGACGATAGTCAGTTCCTGAATCATCGCCTTTAATAATCTTCGGCATTCCAAGTGAAAACCCTTCACGTGTCAATGAAACACCCGTTGTTAATTCATCCTTGCCGACCTCGCGACGATATTTCGACGATGACGACGACGACGACGACGACCATAAGTCTTTGAAACCACTACCACTGCTGCTGCCTCCACTTTGATTGATAAAAAACTCTGCACAGAGTACTACAATACAGAGTAACGCAAACAAAATATACTGTTGATACACAAATAATGTTACTAAACCAATAATAATCAAGATACGAACAATCGCAAAAGTTACGTCAGTATGTAAAACATTATGATAAAACCATGATATAATATAATTTAAATAATATTGAAAATTCATCTGATACGTATTAATACTACTAGTCTTACTACTAGTATTATAATAGATATAATTCAATACGGTTATACGAGTATGTCGTCACGTTTATGTAAGTTTACTTATTCTTCTTCCTGCCACCTTTGGCTCCTTCAACTAAATTCATGAAGGACTCATATTCACCCTCGTACCCTTCTTTGTCACAGTCGTCACCCTGACACAATCCCTCTGACATTTCACCCTCATATCCTTCCTTCTCTTGCTCGTCATATCCTTCCTGCTGCTCCTCATAACCTTCTGTCATTTCACCTTCATATCCTTCTTGCATTTCAGCTTCATAACCTTCCTTATTCTTCTTCTCGTTCTCATCTTCATCAAATGCCTCCTCACCTTCAAAACCCTCAAACCCGTAATATCCGCTCATGGATGCAACAATCGCCACAAACACAACAGCAAGCAAACCAGCGGCGGTATGTTTCAGTGAGAGAAAAACGATCGCTGCGACAAAGATAAGTTTGCCTAAAGTGTTATTGTACAAAAACCCAAGAAGATTGGGCTTAATAATCATAACAACGATCACCACCAATAAAACACCTAAAGTGAGTCCTTGATCTAATTTCACCATTTTCGTCTTATATACATAACAAATATATTTTTCGTATATAACTAGATAATCTTCACGAATTAAAATCTCATTTTTTTATAGGAGAATATGACATCTTTAGGTTTTTCGGATTACACCGAAAGTAATAATGATAATACAAAAAATGGAAATGGAAATGGAAACTCAAAGATTTATAACCGCCGATCTGGAGGCAGCAACCGAACCCTAAAGATACCACGAAATACAGAGGTTGCCCCCGAACGAGGATTATTGCAATCCCCGAATGGAGCAATTTCGGGTATATCGAATGATTCGGGCAAAAATGATGGTGTTATTCAGGAAGCCGGTAAGAAAATAAAGCAAATCAAAGACTACATTGAAAATATTCATCGTAAAGGAGGAGAAGATAGCGATGAAGACAACGATAGTGACAACCTTTTACCATCCTATCCGGCTCAAGGTATGGGAGTCTACTCATCGAATGTAACACATTCTGGAATTATTCGGGGTGGATCTAGCAATACGCCAACTGGAGGACATGGAGGAATCGTCCGAAAAACAACTCAAATGAATTCCCTAAATCCAGGAACGTCTTATTCATCCACATTATTAGAAGGAATGAATCCTTCGACGGAATCATATGCTCCGTCGCCTTATTTTGAGAAACTTACTGGAATTGCTGAAGCTCCAAAGAAGGATGCTGCTGTAGAAAAACCAAAAAGAGATCCATTTAGCGGAACAGATGCAAAAACAAGCACATATGCCTCGCAATATTACGAACAATTTGTCCCTTATGCCGAATCGCTTGCTGGTCAGTTAGCAAATGGTGCAAGCGGGTCAAGTGGTGCTTCTATATCAGGAACAAATGCCGCCCTCATCGAAAAGCTGAATTATATTATTCACATGTTGGAGCAGAAGAAGGATGAAAAAACAGGTCATGTCATCGAAGAGCTTGTTTTGTATTGCTTTTTAGGCGTATTTATCATTTTCATCGTAGATACATTTACACGTGCTTCATCTGGTGGAGCAAGAAGCGGCGGTGGCTTTAGTATGTTTGGTGGAGGTGCCCGTCGTGCGCAAACTGCAGTGTATCGTCGCTAAATAATCAGTATATCCTTACATAGGGTTTCTTCGTGTATAATGGCATTATATAGTATGTAATACCATTTTTCCTGATGTATATATGTCCATGACGATATATGGTCTCTTGTAATCGCATCGATGATTAAATAATTATGCGAAATCGTATCAATACTTACAAACGTATTCGCAGATACAGAGGCCATGAAACCTCTTACAAACACGTCGTCTGTGCATAGCGTTTTATGACGAATCGACGCTTTTAAAAGGACTATGTCATCGTTATTGTCACCTGATTTTACATTTGAATTACGATCAGATGAATCGGTAGATTTGATCCGTTTCCCTAAAAGGTCATATTTCGGACTGACTGTTGGCGGTAAATATTTCACAACTGCAGTCGAAGTTCGAGAGATATAATCATGAAGAGCCGCGATTCGATTTCCGCGTGTTTTTTTTGACTGTGTTTTTGGTTTCATAATCCATTTTTCAACATGTCGAACTTTCATACAGGATTGTTCAAAAATATAAGCAGCAAGCACGCGTACTTGATTCAGAAGCAACATGTATATTCGGTATAATCCTCCTTGAACGAGAGATTGTAAATGTGTTAATTCATTTAATATGCAACAATCGAAATCTCTCACACATTCATTTACAAAGGCATAAAACATGGCAAAATTGGTAGATGATACAGGAATCAATGTCAGTCCTTCACCAACTACTGATAATACTCCGGTCTCTTTCACTGAAAATGTGTATGTATAAGCCGTCGTAAAGGGTATAACGAACTGCGGAATCTCATTGTATCTGTATAATGTCTGTTCTCCTGCAATCTCTCGAGACTTCTGAATATATTCTGTTGTTTCTAAGAGTTCGAGAGATTCTCGTTCGCTTGTAATATAATTTGCCCATGCAAGATAATCACATACATATATTGACACGGATCTTGGCGTGTCTTTTTTATTTGACGATCCAAATGAAAGCATGATTCTTGGCGTTATAATACATACGCCTTTGATACTCGTGGTTTTATATTGTCTACTAGCACCACCACCTCCACCACCACCACCCCCACCCGTCAATACACCTATGAATACCGAGAGACCATGTGTGCCTTGCGAAAGAGTGTATTCTAATCGATCACTCGTTACATGCATAATATCACCTCCGTCCTGCAAACATCGTCTTCGACCAAGCATGACAAGCTCTTTCTCTCGACGCGACAAAAACGAAGCAAGTTTTTCATACGGTGCATCGCTGACTGGATGATCGCGTCCTCCATAAACAGTTACGTTGTCGTGACTTACAAAACGTAAAAAGGGGTAAACAACCGCGTTGTTACAACGTGCTCCGAGAGATAATGGATTCATAATCGTTGTATTCCATCTAGAACCAGCAGCCGACTCACCCCGAGACAATCTTCGCAATGTAAACCAGAATGTGATGGGTTGAGTATACCAATACAAGTAATTAAATTTTAATACACAAACACACGTAATAAAACACACACATATTGCAACAATAATATAATGAAAAAAGAACGGCGGCCATTCGATCGTCGGAATCGATACTTGGTCAAACAAACGAATCACTTCATTCGCCGTATTCATTCAGTATTCATTATATTAAATTCATATAAAGCACTTGATCGCTCTTACGCAACCTTCTTCAAAATATACAAATATTGGTATTCATTCAAAACATGAACTAAATCGACCTGTCCTGTTACCGTAAACCCCACTTCTTTTGCAATATCCAACATCTCTCGGTTTGTTGGCATATAATACGTATGAATATTCTCTCGAACATTTCCAGTTTTGTCATCTGTTATTTTTTCAACAAATTTGCCAATGTTCTTTTCATCCGTGGTTTTCTTCGCATTGCTCCGTCCCTTCGTTGGGGGTGGTGGAATAAAATCTGATTTATACTGAAAACTGCGAAACTTCACTAATGAATTTGTAATACGTTCCTTTGCGTATTTCTGAGGAGAAACAAGAAATAGTGGTTTACCACCAGGAACAATGGGGTCAAAATGATTGCGATCTACCAAATGAATTATAAGGTAACCTTCGGGTTTAAGCCAATTGTAACAATTTCGGAAAAATGCACGCTTATCCTTGACATAATACACTGTAAAATAGAAACATGTAAGCACGTTGAATTCCTCTTCACTAAATAACATTGGTTTCATGAAATCGCCCTTGATGAATTTAGATGACGGATATAAATCTCTCGCATTTTTCAACATTGCATCTGATTTATCACAACCAATAACAGATTTTACGCCCTTATGCTTCAATTGGTCTACGTGGTGTCCGCGACCACATCCAAGATCGCATACCTTGAAATTCTTTTTATCCTTTTCATTACCATTTAATGCACCTGTAATGTGAATAATTTCATCTACTTCCGCCTCTATTTTATTCGGTTGAATAAAAAGCTCATCATAAATATCTGCATAAAAACTGTTGTAGATATCGTCGTTTTCATAGACTTTATATTTATCTTGTTGCTCAAACCCCTCTGTATGAATAGATAAATCTTTCTTAATAAAACAGAGCAGCATTAACAGAATCAACATAATTGTTAAAATTTCCCATCGAGTGAATGATTGAATGTAACTTGTAAATGACTTGTACATTAGAATATTTTATAATGAATTTATCGGACTTCTACTAGTATTTCATTATAAAATATTCTAATCGTTAATCTCGCACGAAAAAAAACCAACGACATAATAACGAACCATATTTCTCATATTTGCAACGATCAATCAATGTCTGATCCAAATGAAATCAATGATATTCGAAGTGAAAGCGAATTTCGCGGGATCACGTTTTCATCTTATAAAAAAACTGATGTTCGAAAAGAGTTATTGAACAGTCTTTCTAGTTCTAAAATAGAACCAGCTTGCTATTGGAGCGCAGAACTTGTATGTTCTGGCCATTATTTAGAGTTATGGGATATTATTATTACATTCATCAGTAAATACATTCATTTAGCCAACCCTAAACTACCACTTTATATCGAAATGAGGTACGAAAGCTTCAAATCGATCATATCGAACGGATATGCTGGAAATGAACTCCGTCTCCGGAATCACCCAAAGATGAGAACACTTTTTGCAGAAATCGTATGCGTCCTTGCAAACTCTAAGCGTCAGCATAAATACGATAGCGTGAAAATTAAGAAGAAGGAAGAATATGACATTGCAACAATGTCGCAACGCTTGAAAGCGCCTCGCGTGGATTATGCACAGGAGTTTTTTCGAGAGAGAGACCCCAAAGAGATATTTATCGCAATGAATGAATTCGCATATCATATCTCTCGCGACTCTAAAAATACACTCTTGGCGTGTTATTGGGTAGAATGGATTGTGGAGTTTGAAACTATTTGTAAAGCCAAGAAGGAGACGTGTCGATGTGAACGTAGAGAACACATACCAGTTGATGATAAGCTGCAATTTGACCCGATTTGGATGATATGGGATATGATTATTGCACGAAGTAAAGATACCGATGATTATTCACCACTTACACAGAAAATCGTGAATAGTCTATTACGGTTATATTGTGTGAGGTTCACTCCGGGTGTCCGTAAAAAGAGACGTTACCTTATCTACTTTGCAATATCACTTCTTACTACGGAATATGATAGTAAAATCGAAATGATTAACGATCGACTGGTGATTGAAACTGCGATAGAGAATATTAATTCGGTATACAAGCAAATCAAACAACATGAAATTAGCCCAGATACGGATTATCTCTTTTCATCAGCAGGATATAAGGGTGATAAGAATGGTGATTTAGAACGAACAATTAAACGACTTGAGGCATTGAATTCAATGAACACGATTGTAAGGAACACGAGCAATGATGAACCTACCAATCCACCACAACAGACACAACAACCGCAACAACCACGCAAATATAGCCCATACGAATAATGAATAATGTATGTTATATATAGTATAATGTCACTTCCGAGTTTTAAGTTCACGAATATCGGCGCACCAACCGCCAATGAACGCGTAAATAGTGGTTTATCATCTAGTTCAAAAATGGAAAAATCAGGAATATTATCGAGTATTACTGAAAAAGCCCAAAGCACATTTAAAGATGTTAAAATGCCGGATATTTCTCTTGATACTGGCGATATGATGAGCAGCAGAGATGGCGATTCTGGGTCAGACGACGGTTTCTTTTCATTTGTTACCTTGATAAAGGTAATTTTGATTCTTTTTATTTTATGGTTTATGTGGAGTAGTCTCTCGAAAAATAACGACTTTTATTTAGGGATGGGTGAGTTTGGAAAATCAATGAAGTCCTTTTTTAAGTCGATGGAGAAGAAAGGACGTGAAGTCGTCTCTCGTATAACGAATCAGCCGCTGATGGATGACAGCAGCAGCGACAGTAGTAGTGAGAGTGACAGCGACGATGAATCCGATGTTACACAAATGAACAATAAAGGACAGGGAGTTCCGCCCAAGATACCGGTTGTGCCTGTTCCGAGACCGCCACATAGAAAAGGTTTGAATCCCGAAGCACATCGCCCACCAATTCCACCTGAAATGTCGAACAGTGCTAGCAAAAAGCCTGGTTTTATAAATGATGAATCAAAATATACATTTTTAGATAAAGCAAAACGTAACTATACGGGCCCAGCGCCACGAGCAAATGATACTGCTACAAATGTCCGACAAAAACAAAATTCAGGTAAAGCTGGGTATTGTTATGTAGGCGAAGATCGCGGATATCGAAGTTGTTTGAAAGTTGAGACAGGGGATCAATGTATGTCAGGGCAAGTATATTCAAGTCATGAAAGTTGTGTAAACCCTAATCTGCGTTATTGAACTACGAAGAACCGTATTTAATTTCTGGTGTATACGAGAATGTTTCGCTTGTTTGTTCTTCATTTGTTACACTAAATACTAATGTAATTGTAATTGAGTAAGCGGTTCCAACAACAATCACATCTGATCCAGATTTTATTGAAGGAATACGAATTTTATGTTCACCTGTTCCAGCGATTTCTTGATTAAAAATATTTAGATTTGTCTGAAAAGCGACATTAAAACCATTCACCTTTACTGTTGATATTTTATTTGTATCTACCCATGCAGTATTGATCGTAAACGTCAAATCTGCATATTCCAATCCGCTAGCACTATAAGTTCCGATAATACTTATAATGCTTGCCTTTGTGGTAGTTGGTCGTACCGTAACATTCACTGGGGTAGTTTCAGCGCTTGTTAAATATCCATTATATCCTTGTAAAACAACCGAATACGCACCAGTTATCAAATCGTTTTGTCCAAAGCGACCGATATCAGAACTAAAAGAAGTTCGAGTGTCTGTGCTAGCAACATTATACAATATAGTAAGAGGTTGAAGAGGTGTTGGTGGTGTGATTGTTATATAATAAATCGTAACAGGACTACCCCCTGAATCTGACTTATTCCAAGTAATATTAATATAATTTCTTGAAATATCCGTAATTACTGAAGCCAATAGTCCATATTTGGCTGTTACTACTACATTTGCAGGAACAGTTGGTTTCATCAATGTTCGCGCAGTAATAATTGCAGACTCTGGACCAGTTCCAATCTGGTTGATCGGTTCTAACTTAATATTGTATTTATTTTCATTTTCTAAGTTGCGTAAAATGTATCGACGCTGTTGGGACCCAGGGGTTTCAATAATAATATTACTAATATCTAATAATTCAGTAGTCCATAATGTAGATGGCACCTTACGATAATATAAGTTATATTGTCGAATTGGAGGACCATTAAATGTTCCAGGTGCATTACCTGTATTTAATGGATCGGTCCATTTCAAGTCAACCATCAAATTTTGACGCTCATCTGTCACATTTGTAAATCCAAAATCACTAATAATTGCTGGTGTTCCTGATGTTTTTATAGTAATTGTAGCAGGAACACTTGATAATCCACGTTCGTTTCCAGAAAAGACGGAAATATAATAGACTGTATTTGTTTTAATTTCAACAGCATTTGGTATTCTCTCAAATACAATAGTATTGCCGTTAATTTCTCCAGATATAGGGTTGTATGATGCCGATTCGGCACTTGTAGGTTTGACAGGAAAAACGCTTTTATACGGAGCCCATGTATTATTATCTTCTGAATATGTTATTACATAACCTACAATTGGTAAACCACCGTTCGAGTCAGGTGCATCCCATATTAACGTAATTCTATTATTGATTCTATCGTAGTCTTGAATTCTCAAATTCTTCGGTTCGGTCAATATTGTTTTTGTTATATTTGAAGGAACCTGGCTACCAGCTTGGTATTGATAGGTTCGTTTAAAGTTATACAAATTGATAGATTGATCATAACATAATAACCGTTCTTTTCCAGGAACTCCACATGCACTCGTGAGACCACACAATATTCGGCTATTTGCTGCACTCGGTGGACATACTAACGTAGTTACACCTCCTACTGTTTCGCTCAAATAATTTCTTTCATTCCCAATTTTTCGCATTAATTCACCTCGAGCAGCCTTTGCGTATTTCTGACTCTTTGTCAGACCGCCAACATTTTTGCTGTATTTCAAAATTTCGGCTTTTCGACGCATATCATAGACATCGTCTACTTCGTTTACTGTAAGTGGTATACCTGTTTCTGCGTTGACTAAATTAGAAGAGCGACATTCTGGTTTAAAACGTGTCCAAAAGTCACGATTGTATGGATTGGTGTAAAAAAGATTGATGTTACAATTGATAATCGGTGGAGCTATATTAAAAATATTGACATTGAAGCTTGCAGATTTTTCATTGAAATTTGTTGTTACTGGTTGTGTAATTGTTACGGTAACAACGCCTGGACCATAAATATATGCCGTGTAGGATGACCCAACAAGAACAACCTTTAACATCGATTCATCTGATGAAGTCATGACAAATGTTGCATCTGGATCAGAATTGTTTGATTTTGGTGGAGTAATAACGAAAGAACGATCAGATGTCATTTTATTCATATCAGCCAACCGATAGATTGTATTCGAGAGTCTAGTGTTAACAGATGGAGTTTGTCCTACAAATGTTGGAGTCGACCGAATGATATTCATTTTGATTGTTGTCATAAATCCATTCGAATCACCGATTCTTTGGCTTGAGCGTTCATAAATCGCAGTCTCTTCTTGGAGAAATTTGATTCGAATCGGGTCGTATGTGCCATCTGCCAGTAATGTAACCTTTTTAAATATGATACGATTACCGGTTATCGTTAGATTATCATTATTGAACTGAAATGTACGATCGCCGGTTAGGTTCAGATAGTAAATGATATCAGCCATATCAGTTGTTCCAGTATTCACGTTTTTACGTGTAGTTGTCGCAAACTCAGAAAAATTGAGCTCAAACACACCATCCAAATATTCCCGCGTAATAACGCCATTGATATCCGCGTTTGTTATTGTATATTTTCCGATACCATCAAATGGTTTTATTGCTAGTGATGTCGGGGTTTTCGATATCGTAATCGGAACGACTATTTTTTTTTCAACATATGAAATTGTATCATCGCCAACCCCTGACGCTTGATACGCAGCTTGTCTCATTTCCATTCGGAAAGTTGCTTTTGATTGTCCAAATACGAAACCGCCAGATGCATCATAAATACCATTAATAACTAGCGCATTCTGATATGGCAGACGAATCAAAGAGCCGCCAACATTTACAGCAGTTTCTGGTGCATTATCGGATGAACCTGATGGCTGCGGAATTACTTTATATACTTGATCAAATCTTACAACAGAAATCGCGTAATTATTTGTCGGGAATGAAAAAATAATATCGGTTTTTTTATTTGTGGAGTCTAAATTGATCAATGGTATTACACCGATGAGTGTTTTACGCATATTTACAAGTTCAATTGGCACATCAGTATCTCTATATCCAACACCAGGCGGGACATCCGGTATTGTAAATGTCCCATTGATCATTGTAAATGTTGTCGTATAATTCAACGAATACACATTGTATCGAGTAGTAGCTCCTTCGAATGTATTATTGAAATATACATCACCATAAATAGGTTGCCCATTGATATCAGTAGTGCTCGATTGTTCCAAATGGGGGGTCCATCTTGGTTGTAGTGCCATTTATTATATTTTTTTACACGTATATCGCGCTATTGCTGATATGTAAATGTAAAAAAATATTATCGCATATACCAACTATTCGAGAGATAGTTCAAATTCTTTCCAGATGTTTCTGCACCAGTATTGCTGATCATCTTCATATTAGGTCCTTCATCTAAAATGCTCTTGATCTTGTTTGATCCAATTGAATAATTGAAGTATTGAATCGTAGAAATATATCCACTAAAACGGTTCTTCGATTGCTCTTCACCAATATTAACATTTCCGTAATTTTGAATAGGAACACCGGCCGTTTTCTTACGTTGGGCAAGTCTTCCGTTGATATACAGATCAATCACATTGTTCGTAACACGAATAACTGCATTCACCCAATTCTTCATAGGAATATCAGTTGCGATAAGTTGTTCATGCAGGTTATTCTTTTTATCAGCAGATGCACTGTTCTTACCACTTACATCCACAACAGCCAACAATGAAATATTAACACCTTTGTCTTTTCTATCCGGATTTGTAGTAGTGATTTCGTCAGAAAACCGAATGTACATTCCTGGTGCGTTATTCGGGTAATAAATACCATTTGCATTCGACTTTGTTCCTTCTCCTCCTTTGCTAAAGATACGCGAGTATTTACCCTTGTCCGTTGGAACCTGATTCACATAAAACCAAGCTGACCAAGTATATTCTAAACCACCATCTTCATTCATTGATCTAGATATGAAAATAGAATCCTTCTTTGCTGGGTTTTGGCTTACTGTAATCGCCATATCTTCTGTATTTGCTGTGCCATTCAATACATAAGGTGACATGGATGGAAGCAATAGGTAAGATACCCCGATGATTGCAAGTTTGATTGCGACAGACAACACGATAAAAACCATCAAAATAAATGCGAATTTTGCGACAAGACTGTTGGATTCCATAAATTCTTTTAAACCGAATCCTCCTCCTCCAGACGAAGAAAGACCTGCATCGCCCGGTTTTGAAAAACTAGAGGTGATTCCACCTAAAAATCCTCCACCTCCACCATTACCTCCATTACCTCCATTATCAGTCATTTATAAATACTTATTGCGTATATATTACTATATATATGTAATAAAAAAACAACCTCAAATCATTTATGATAATTATGATTATTTCGTTTAAGAAATAACTCGTAAACTTAATAACATTTATGTACTCACGCTAGCTTGTTCTTGGTTATCTACGATGAAACTCAACTTGACCTTATACTTGTTGAGAAGATCACTCCAAGGGCTTCCGCCGAATCCTTGTGAGTAAATGTCCCAAGCTTCTTGAGGTGCAATGGGTGCAGCCTTCAGCTTGACATTGGTAATAAAGCCAACATCATCGGTTTTCTTGCTTGCATCGCCTAAAACAATTGTATCTGTCTCGTTCAATTTAGATCCTAAATTTACAACGCACGATTTCACTAATTTACCGTCAACATAGACATCCATGGCGGAACCATTGAAACTAACAATGAGATTTACCCACTTTTGAAGAGGGAATTCCGACACTTCACACAAACCATCATCACTTACCGAATTCGATCGGGGTATAATCTGAATGGTGTTTGTATTATCTTTGAATTGAATTTGGAAAATCACCTCAGCGCCATTCGCCTTTTTAAATGAAACGACTTTTGTGCCATTCACCCACTTCTTAATATAAAACCAAATGGAAATTGCACTATTTGCTTTGAAACTACTCGGTAAATTTGATCCTTGTAATGTAGTTTCATTGACCCATTTTTGCATGGCTCCTAAACTTGTGTAAGTTGTTGTTAATGCCTTAAAAATGACATACAACAAAAGAAGAATTACAATCACTGCGAGAACGAGTTTGGAATTCATTATATCTATAATAATTATTCGTATAAATATTGTAGATATAATAATAACTAGCGACTAATGTTCATGTTTCTATGATTTACTGTGAATATAATGTTGTTGAACCAGCTGCTTTTGCTTTGTCTTCTATCGTATCCATTCCAATCATCGGAGGGTTTTGTGATCGCAACATCGTATACGTCCAACGGATTTGTTCTTTTGTAAGAGGAATCTTGTGAAACGCGAAATTGCAAATAGAGCCATTCAGTCCTTTATTATCCTTGGTGTCACCCACTGTAATTGGTTTTAATAGAATATCTGGCATGATGAAATTACTCTTGAATATGAGTTTGTTATTGAGGAAGAAGTCCATATTTTTTCCATCATAATTTATGACAAAGTAGTTCCAACGTTGCAGAGGAATATCCGCGTCTAATTCTTCATCTTCTAATGACATTTGCACTTTCGCTTTCTTCTCTTCTGAACCGGCTTCTGCTTTCACAATTGCATTGTAATTCATCCTGGAGTTATAAATAACCTCTGTTTTGGATCCCTTATCGGCTGTGTTCAATGTGTTACAGTAGAGTTTCAGCTCATTCTTTGATACATTGTATGTCATTCTCGGGACATCTCCAAAGTTAAATATTTCTAAATCAGTTGATTTTGTGGTTACGTTGTTGTTCAAGAAAAACCAACCAGAAATAGAGTATTGATACCTCTTTTTCTCTTCAGGAGGGCAATCCGCTAATTTGTCTTCTTCAGAACGATCAACTGCTGTATTGTGGAATATGAAAATTTCCTTGCTTTGTGTAGTAAGTTTTGTGTCGTATTTTTGTTTCAGGCTCTTAGGGGCAGCCACGATCTGTGATGCTGACGCGCCGATATAATTGATTAAATAAGGTCCGCCGTATAATATTGCAATAAGGACTAATTCAATTGCCACAATGATCCAGATTGTACGCGTCGTGTCGCCGATGGATCCTTGAAAGCTTTGCACAAGATCCAAGAAGAGACATGGAATATAAATAATACATGCCCATAAGAATTTCAGAAATTTTATACCAAGGATTGATTTGGTAAGATGAAATAAGAACATGACTACAATCAATGCGATCATAAGTGAGTGTTGCTTGTAATACGAAAGAACACATAGTATGATGAAAAATACGGTGTTGACAATGAATCGAATATTTGATAGTAAATTTACCATTGGTGCCATGACGATCGTTGGTTTTTCATCTGGTGTTGCACCAGGTATTGGTGGTAACTTGTTATCAGCAATTTCTAATATGTAATGAAACAAAAGTATCAAACCCGCTAATGCAGTCATTCCAGTAACAGACATACGATCTTTATCGTCTTTTTCAGTGTCGTAGATCAACACGATCACTATCAATACAATATAGATAATGTGTGTCATTCCGAAAGTGAGCTGGCGCATCGGACTATTTGAGTCTTCTGGTTTTAAATCATTGAACACGTAGTCTTCTGGGTTCTTTGAATTCGTGGCTTTGAATTTCTCTCGGAGAAATGCGACAAGACCGGCAATACCGACAATTCCAATTATGGTATATATCGCGTATGCTGTTGGGGTTGTAAGATTGTGAGTAAAGCTTTGTGTTACATCTTCGTAATTTGTTGCATCTGCAGGTGACTTATTCTCTGAACCGAATTTGTAAACGGTATAAATGACTCCTAGAATCAT
>JACCED011130143.1_pt1 | contig 43691 bp, 37 predicted proteins | sample 7455021 | NCBI WGS metagenome assembly JACCED01 (sample SAMN15323456, study PRJNA562643) | freshwater metagenome | isolation source: river surface water | place: USA:Blue River Watershed | collected 2017-08-19
AATAGAATTTATTATAAATTATAAAATAATCAAAAATTTACAAATCAAGAACACTGCCAATCGCAATATCCAACTTGTTATTTCTTTTAATCTTCGACTTAGCAATCTTCTCGACCTCCGACAAACTCTTATCCGCGGTTTTCTTCGATTCCTTCTCAGCCTTTTTAGCCTCCTTCTCAGATTCCTTAACATTCCGAATCGCCTTTGCGACCTTGACGGAATCCATTTTTGTCATAATAGGAGCCGGTTCAGCCTCCTTCTTTTGAATATTCGCCTTCATCGTCTCGATACTCAGACTCGCTTTCTCTTTCGGTTTCGGCGCAAATTCATCAATATAAGTATTATCAACGCCACTTCGAGCTGTAAAATAACTAGTAATGTCTTTCGAGTATCCACTCTGCGTATTCGTATAAGTCCGGACAATATCGCCCAGCAATATGCGCTCTGTTTCCAATTCACGCAAAGCCGAAATCTTTTCCTGTATTTCCAGACCCGTCTTATTCTTCTCCCGCATCTTTCGGATAATAGACTCGTCCATCCATCCGTCGCGATAGCCCGTCAGTTTTTCAAGTTCCAGCGCAAATAATTGAATACACGGAACCTTAATCTGATGGTTCAAATAATACATGAAATCCGGCTTACACAGCGTCGGGTTCGCCTTGATGTAATCAGGATGTTCCACTTTATCACCTTGGAGAATCTTCTCGCCCTTCTTCGGGGCGCGTGTCTGGATGAAAATATAAGGAATACGGTCATTGGACTGCGGTTTATTTCCGGGGTCGCGCTCAGCCATTCGGTCCGCCAACATCTTGTGAGCAATCGATTCCGGATTTTTGTAATCCGCTCTCAACGCCTTCGTAATAATCAGCCGACTCAAATCGACCCGTCCAAGCAATAAATCACTAACAGATTTCTTAAAAAAGCGCTCCGCCTCGTGAATATCCATCTTATTCAATATAATATCCACAATTCCACCGTAAATATCTTTACAAATCATCGCGTTATCGCGCCTTTTCAGAACGATACCCATCGACTTTTGCTTGAAGTGATGTGGGTCATCCTCATAGAGGTTCCCCACATACCTCTTTTTCGCCAACTGAATAAAGGGGAAGAATGTCTTCTCATATTCGAGGTCGTGCGGTTTTTTGAGGGAAGCAGTAACCATTTTACCGGCCTGCTTACACAGCTCAATCGACTTCTTCAAAGCCTCGACGCCTTCCAATTTGAGACCCAACTGCTTCTCCCAATACTGGTCGAACGTAATAAACACAGAGTCCGTGTCTCCATAAACGCAACGCGCCCCCGGAAAGTTAGTCTCCGTTATATCACGCGCCATTTTCAGAAGTTTCCGGCCCGTCGCCGTAGTAGATGACGCGAGTTCCTTGAAATAAATGGGACTCGTTGGGGCTCCAACCTGCCCATACAGTGAGTTCGCCGTAATCTTATAGGCCAGTTGGAGACCGTCCAATATTGATTGCTGAAAAGAGTTGTATTTCTCCTTGCGCTCAACGACATCTGCCTTCAATACTTTCTTCGGGGGCTTCTTGTATTCGGCCACGTAATAGTATTCGGCGTCCTCTTTGGGCCCACCCAAATTACCGTCAATGACGGTCCCATCTTTCATGTGAAATTCCTCATAGAAAGCACTGGCCCTCGTAACGCGCCTCTCCCACAGTAGATTTTCCAAAATGCGGGGGATAACGGATTTTTCCTCTTTTCCTCCATCCATTATTTTTTCGACGTAGCAACAGATTGTTTTACCAATGACCTTCTTTCCAGCGTCAGTCATATGATAATCATAATCATCCTCAGAGGCCTTTTTCGTCAAATCACCGTAGTAGCCTTCATAATTGTCGCTCTCGATATAATTCGTCTTATAGCCGAGCTTCTTCAACTCCTCGTCGAGAATACCTTTGCGGTCATACTCCCGAAATTCCGGCAAAGAATACCACCCGCAATTACCAGAAACCATATTCACAATATTTCCAGAATTATCCAGAATCTTGAAAAACACGATACTGTCGTGGCTAATATTCTCGCTAATCATACTGCTCGGATACAGCGACGCAAAATCATTTACTGATATGGGGACCATATATATTCCGGGAGTGGCCACCAATACGACGGCCCCTTCATACCCTTTATCCTCATCGGCGCCCTTATTCTGGACGCGAATGACGAACTCTTCCAGACGACACTGTCGAGAAACAAGACTGTAAATTTTCACACCCTGACCCCTCAAAAACAGCCAGTCCAGCGGGACATGACATACATTACCCATACCGACATTATTCGTAATAACATCTAGCTTGTTCATCAAGCGATTACAAAGCTCACAATCTTGAACGCAGTATACTGCGATTTCGCGAATGTTCTTTGAACCACCTGTCTTATATTTCGCAAATAGCTCCTTCGGGCTCAAATCGACCTTGTTCATTTTGAGAAAATATTCGGCCACCGCATCCAATTTATATGTTTCTAATTTGTAGTCCTTCTGGACCAACTTCATCAAATCAATCTGGACGCGACCTTCCATCTCCAAAATGTAAAAGAAATTCTGGCCCAGAGCGCTACTTTGTAGCGTTTTCTCAATGAGGCGACTCCTATTTGATTTGACTCGCCCAAGATGACAGAACTCCTCTTTTATTCCTAAAAGGTCGGCCCTGTCATACATATACTTCAAATCAAACCCCCAGATATTGTATCCCGTTAGGATATCGGGGTCCAACCGTTGGATTAGCTTCGTCCAAGCACACAGAACCTCGCGCTCCGTTTCATAGCTCTCAACGACGACGCCATCAATCAGGTCCGATTTCCCAAGCGTAATAATATGCTTGAAGAAACAGTCTTTCTGGCCGTGATAATGGACCGTCGTTCCAATTTGGATGACGGCGTCCTCCTTTCGATGCGCGGTCGGGAAACTTCCGTCCATACTGACGCACTCTATATCAAAAGAGGCGACCACCATTGGGCCAATATTGGGGTTCGTAGCGGGTCCAATTTTGTCCCAATTTATGATAAACTCATACTGACAGCGCGTTTCGCGACTTATCTTTTTGACTATCCTAAAATTGTCCGCTGGTAATTTCACCCATCCGACGGGCTTTATATCACGAATATGACAGAGCCTCAGGATTGGGTCAATATTGCTCTCGTATAGTGTATAAAACAACTCTTTTACGCTAACACCGGCGACTTTGAGGGGTCTCTTCAAAATGTATGAATAGGCTCTCATCGATTCAACACTGCGAAAACGGAGCCGGATAAATTTCATTTTACGTTCATTTGTGAAACCGTAGAATTCCTTTCGCATAACAATCTCGCTATGGATAATGGATTCCCGAAACATTTTGCGAACTTTCGCAGTCAAATCACATACGAACATCCGAAGATGGCTTTTCGTGAATTTAGTTTGGAGCTCAAATGGGACGCGCACGTAAAAATAGGGTGTGAACCCGACGATTTTTACACTGACACTCTCCGATTTTTCGGTTATTCCGAACATACGAACGGTAAAATCGCGCTCTTCTGGGGAATCCCTTTTTTCTTCTTCGTCATCTTCATCGACGTCTTCTTCTTCTGGGTCGATAACGATATCTTGTTGTATCGAAACTAACTGGAAAATGAAATCGGACTTGGATGATTGAGCAGGTAATGTATCTCCTCTTAACATTGTTTGTGTGTATTATACAGTAGAGAAAGCTTTAAATTTTCAATTTTTATAAAATCCTCAGATTTACATCGGTCCAATGTTTCAGGTTTAATCATCACGTTGTTCGTGGATACAATACCGACAGAATTTCTGAGGACCAACACATTTTCCTGAATCATGCAATTGTTTCAGAAGTTTCGATTTTTCGATATCTTTCGCATATTGTTCCATCCATTGCTCATATTCAGCTGGTGTCAGGAAATATTCCTTCAGATATTGAAAAAAAATTTTTTTTTCAAAAAGATGAATTTCATGTGAATCCAATTCATTGTTTATATAATATTGAATCATAAATCCAGATTTGGCTCCATCATCACATATTTGTATTGAACAATTTGTGGGTCCGTCACTAAACGTAATCGAAAGCATTCTGAATTTAATGTGAATATCTCTACACAAAGGCTCGTGTGAAGCGATCCATTTCAACATATCTTCCACAGTTCTAAATTTCTTTGGAATATAAGTTGTTTTTTGAAGTGATGTGTTTGAAGTAGACATCTTAGATAAATACGAATAAAATAATACTCAATTTACCATCAGTTTTTTATAATATTTAATGATTTTTCAACATTGTTTGTGTGTATTATACAGTAGAGAACGATTTAATTTTTAAATTATTATAAAATCCGAGGATTTACATCGGAATTGGTTGTTCAGTCTTGTTTTCAAGAAAATGGTTCGCCATTTAAGGATTCATCGATTTTTTTGAGATACGAATCCGAGTTTTCCTCAAAATACGGAGTTAGTAAATCATAAAACGCATCAATATCATTTTCGAGTGATTGAAATGTTTGATCAATAATCTGGAATTTATCGCGAAACTGGTTAAATTGGTCAGAATCGAAACCCGACAAGTAAAACACAATTTCAGGAAAATTGTTTAACCCAAATTTTTGAATTGCTTCCGAAACGGACGAAGATAATTGAGACAGTCTTTCCAAAATTTGATCACAATGAACGTTCATTTCAATACGCTTATCTAATAAACGCTTTATTTCCGCATCGGTTAACTCTTCTTTTTTTTTGATTTGTAGTTTCTCTTTTTCAGTAATATCTTTCCTCGGAATTTTTGATGGAGAACCAGATGGTTTTATCCAAGGATATTCTTTGGATGGAACAAATTTCTGACTTAATGAATACAACAACGATTCCTTAAAATTCACTAAACTGTAATAAAGATCCATTCTAAGCTTAGATACTTTTGATACATAATCGTGAAATGTAAAAATGAATTCAAGTTCATAATCCCTAAGTTCCGATTTCATTTCAAGAATTTTCAGAACCATGGAAATGTAGTCCAAAAAGATTTCCTCATTTTGAGTAAGTGATTCATTTGATTCCAGCTTTTGTAAGATAGTTTGACAAAATTGAATCAACTCATTGATTTTACAAGAATCAAACGAATCACAATTTTCTTCTTGTAATATATTGACAAAATCGCTTAATATATCTTTTTTTTCCATTTTAGGTTAAAAGTATTATAAAATCGAACTCAATTTACCATCAGTTTTTTATAAAATTTCTTGATTTTCAAGAAATAGTAAAATTCTCAACATCCTTCGGTGGATAATAATCACAGTTCGGGATGACAATTTGAACGGAATCGTCATGACATGTTATATATACATGATGACCGCCGGTTAGCATCTTATATGTATATTCATTCAATACTGGGTTTCCACTAGTATCTATATTGAAAGAGATGTCGTGAATCAAGACCCATATTTTGACAAACAACACCTCAAACTTGGGGAATTGTTCCATGAATTCGTCAGACAGATAATCAAATCCATCTCCAAACAAATCAGTTTTTTTGAGCAATCTGACTCTTTTCCAAAAATATTTTTGGAATTGTTTGGGAATCCATCTATCTCCAAACTTGTCGATTAGAGCTTGTATTTTGGCAGTTATTGGGAATCTGCTCTTAGTAAAAAATGATGAAAACTGCATTTTTCGTTAAATGTATTATAATTCAGCCTCAGTTTACCATCAGTTTTTACATCCTCGTAAAAAACCAATATTTATTTTATTAGAACAAATATGACATCCACACCTACACTTTTATGGTCTCAAACACCGGAATCTGTTGATATAACTATCAGATTACCAAATATTGAAGAAGAAACTGTATCTTGTGAAAACAACAAATTCCAGTTTAGTTGTTCATCACAATCCAAAAATTACCGGATTGAATTTGATTTAGATAAAGCAGTTGAGAAAGTTTCTTACAATAAATACGATAACAGAATCGCGATTGTTCTTGAAAAAGCGGAGTATGAAAAATGGGAATTTTTGACGAAAGTAAGAGGAATTTATAAAAATAATATAAAGATTGATTGGGACAAGTGGGAGGATTCCGAGGGGGAGGGGGACCAAGATTCCCCCGTGGAGAACCAAGGTTCCCCGTCTGGATTCGGAGGTATGGATATGAGTATGATGGGGGGGAACCTAGGTTCCCCCCTAGCCCCCTCCTCTGGATTTGGAGGTATGGATATGGATATGATACGACAGATGATGGGAGGTATGAATATGGGCGGTGAAGAGGAAGGAGAAGAAGAGGAAGGAGAAGAAGAGGAAGGAGAAGAAGGAGAAGGAGAGGAAGGAAATGAAGAAGAATTTTCTGTGAATGAATAATAAAAAGCGGGAGGGGGCTACCTGCTGGGATGAGCATAGCTCATCCCAAGGGGTAGGGAAATGCGTTATACGCATTTCTGTACGGGGGAGCGAAGGGCTCCCTCGGGATTCTCCATTAAAAATTGATAGTAAAAATATATTATTATTTAATCAATAAAAAATGTCGTTTTTAAAACTACTACTAGACAAAAAGTCTTTTCAAAATTCAGAATATTTTGGTTTGATTCGTTGTTCAAAACACGAAACATCGGAATCTAAGCAATTAATTATCGAAATTGATGGACATCGATTTTATGTGTGTCAGCAGTTAAATTCATTTGGAACTGTTTATGAAATATCAATCGAATCAATCAGCACCAGATTTGAAAATGGACAAGTTTATTGTGTTCGATTTGGTTCAAAATTGAATCAAATTGATGGATTGATTTGTTTTCATGACATACCGAAACAAATGCCGATTGAAGGAAATTGTCATCCAATCGGGCCGATTCATTTTTCAGTTTCTCTCTTTGATCCGAACTTTTTCAATATTTGTTTTGGGACACCGTATGAAACTACAACCCAAAATTTTGGGATTGGATTCTTAAAAGTGAAAAAGATTATCGAAATGTTTATCAAAAAATATGAATCAGAATATAATATTCAAAAATTGTGGTTCATATTTGTGATTTTTCTTCGCCAGATTGGATATTTTGATATATTTGACTACAACAACTTCCGTGTTTTTTCATTTAGATTATTTACGAATTTAGTACCAATTGGACACCAAGTTCATAAAAATATACGTCGAAAATTCTTATATTCATTCATTGAATGTTTGTTGATGAACAATTGTCAGTTTCTAATCCATGGACAATCATTTCGGCCAGTCAGAGGAAAAATTTCGCAGAGTCTAATTGAAATATTTTCTGGACGCAATCCACCAATTGTCAATTTTTTTGATGAAACAAGAAACTGTGTTGGTCTAACGATTTTCAATAATTCGCATAACATACCAATGTGTGTTCTTGTATCACTTTCAACAACAGAAGTTTGTCCAGTTGGATCAATTTATGGCTTGTATGATGAAATGATAAATATCAATCAACATTATGATATGATAACTGAGTTGAAACGATTGCTTCCACGAAGATCATCATATGATGACGATATCGGTTCGATCCTTCTTAAAAGAAGTCCAGCTGGTGGACCAAATACATCATTAGTTGAAAATGGACGATTTGTATTACATGGAAGAACTTTCATAATTTTCAAATCAAATATATCTCAACGTACTGCTATCCAGTGTTTTATTGAATGTATGGATGGTACATTTGAATCAATTCCATCCTATTTTCTGACGCTTCTATTTGTATTTGCTCCTGATAACCGATTTTTTCAGTTGGATGACCACTTTGATGGAAGTATCGATGAATTAGTTAATTCTCTCATTCGATATGGATTTGAGAAAATCTTTAATGGAACTGCGTCCCCAAGTGAACTTCGTCATTTTTTAATGGAAAGTCATTTCGGGATTCTTCTCCAAATATTGATACGCGAATATGAGGCACACAACTGTGTTATTTGCGATGAAATTCAAGAAACGACCCATTTCAAACACTTCAAACACGTCCTAGAAATAATTATTCGATTATATCGAGAAAGGAAAAACTCGGAATTGAGTCTTGAAATACATGATTTACTTCAATTTCTTGACCTCTTGGTTTGATTGTAAATTCAGGATTGAATTTTATAAAAAACACACTATTCTATTTGCGCAAATGAACACAAAACAATTTTATAAACAGACACTATTCTATTTGTGCAATAATACAATAGTAAAAGCGGGAGCCCTTCGCTCCCCCAAAAAAATTGATAGTTAAAAATTTTATTATTTAACCAATTAAAAATGGAATCTAAATTTACAGACATGTTTTCATTAAGAAAAGGAGAAAATCCTTTACGCGCAGTCGAACGAATTCGAGCACATCCTCAATTTCCGTATTTGGGTGAATTTGACATAGTAAATCTTGTCGTTTTCTTGAATAAAACTTCATCCAAATATTCAAAAACCGACATCAAATATGAACTGTATATACTATTCATTTCATATCATTTATTACCGTCGGGATATGCGACTTGTCGTATTGGAGAAATATATTTGTATGGTCGCAAAAATAACAAGCCCTCCGCAATAAATAATATCCGGCGCAATTACAATAAGGCACTCCAATATTTGACAATGGCATCTACAATCAACTATCCAAAGGCGAATTATCTTCTTGGGATGTTGTATTACGACCGGCGCAATTACGAGGATATGCTTCATTTTCTTGAATTATCAGCATCAATGTGTTATCCAGATGCGCTCTTTCAGCTTGGAATTACATATTTTCGCGGAACGACATCTATCAAACCGAATTTTCAGAAGGCCTACAAGTATTTTGAGCATTCAGCAGAGCATGGAAACAATTCTGGAATATTTATGTTGAAGAATTTTGGTGATTCGATCAAATCACAATATGTTTCTCAACGAATTGTCGAGATGATAGCAAATGGAATGAGTCCCATTACACAAGGAGAATGTCCAATTTGTTTTGAGGAAAAAGTTGGATATAAACTAAGTTGTCATGAAAAGCATTTTGTGTGTTGTGAGTGTTTGGACCGGCTATTGGAAGATGAAATCCTCACAACCGGTCAAATTAAATGTCCGATGTGTCGAGCTCAATCATAGGATTTTTTTAATTGAAAATTATTATAAAAAATGATGGTAAATATTAACAGAATATTACAGATATAAATCCATAAATGTGTATACTTTTATTGGTTAAAAAACCTCAAAATACAATGAGATTGAAACATTCAGCATCTTCACAAAAACCAACATGTTGTTTTTGTGGCGAAGATGAGACACCTCTTTCTCGAATTCCAAATGAAATCACAAAGTGGACTTTTCAATTTCCTATATATGGTTGTACAGAATGTATGGAAAATGAAAATAAAATGAGTCTTCTCAAAGAAATAATTATCATACATAGTCTTGAAAATTTATATGTTTCAATTCATTTTGATGATCATTTCTTTGTGAACCCATCTAGCGTTTATATTCCGTTTTTCGGTTCATCTGGAAATTTAAGATTTCTTTGTGTGAACAAGAAATGTTCACTAAAAGTTCGTTCCAGTGATCCATCTGACGATGATTGTTTGTTTAATGAATCAAGCATTCGCGGTTGCGTCATTGACCCGCAATCAGGACAAATCACAACAGAATCTGTTTCAATTGTGAGAATTATTCATGGAGTCCGCGATTTGAACAGAATATTGCAGTTCAATACTAAACATCCATATGTCAGAATGTTTGTGGAATTTGAGTCAATGTATCCTGATTTGAGAATAGAGGATGCTATTCGGCAATCTCCTCCTGAATCATATGTTGGTCCAAGAATCAAAGATTTTACACTTGAAAACCCCACGTCTGTTTTGAGGTTATTTTCATTGCTTGTATCAGAAATATATTCGAAGGACGCAATCAGTGTGTTTTTGAGTGGAGAAATGAAAGAAGGGTTTCTGGAATTTATCACTAACTCAATGATTTCAATGACGACTTTCATGCGAAGAAATGGTTTTGAAACAAAAATTCCCGCTTTGAAAAGAGAGCTACCAATTGAAGACTTTCTAGTCAAAAATTATGCGAGTGCGATGGTTTTAATGGCAAATGATATCATTTGCCAGAATATCCGCAATTTCTTGAAATTGTTCCGGAAAATCCTGCGATATCTTTCTTATGCGGATAAATCACCGCGCTCGATTGAATTGTTCCAGTTCTGTCGGTTTTTGTATGCGACGCTACATGTCAGTAATCAACCGATTTATCATCGATTAACTAGACAAATTCCATTCGAGAAATGTCGTCCATACTCTAAATTTTTGAAAAGGTATGTCATGTCTGCGAGTCCATTCTGCGTCGAAATTTTTGCGACGGTTCCAGCCTCTGAAACGAAACTCGACAAATGCGCGATTTGTCAGATTGACCATTCAGCAAATGTCATTGGAAAATGTAAAAAACACAACATCTGTTGTTTAGATTGTTTTCAGGGAGATGTTCAAAAATTAGAAGTTTGTCCAACCTGTCGAAACCCCAATTTTCTTCCGTAAAAAGAGTTTTACGGAAGAACATTTATAACTGTTTATCAAATATAAAAAACAAATTATTTTCTTGCGAATTCAATAAACATTCCGTTAAACTCATACGCATTTACGAAAACAGGCGCATTTCGCGAAATAGTTATCAGCTCATCCCTCGAATAACACCGCGAGTATATTTGACCGGCGGGTATCTCTTCGCGCTCAATCGCGATGATATTTCTCGGAATAGTGAACGTATAACTATAATCGCGTCCTTCGGCCCTGAATTGGTTCGCAAGGGCGATCGCCTGATAAAGAGACTCAATGACGGGGAGCATTAATATGTTCGTATAGACCTCCTTATCTACATCATCCCAGCTGTCTTTTACCTCGAAAGGGACGCTGTCAAGGGTTTTGTATTGTTGAGCGATAAGATAGATATTGAATAATTGTTGGTATGTGTATGTTTTCAATACGATTTGCGGATCCAATATTGAATAATATTTGAATGTGTAAATTGGAACTGTGTATGCGTATTTATTTTTGAGGTCCGGCGCCTGATTAACGCCGGTCTGTAAATAGTTGTAATAATTCGATCGAATAAGGAGTTGGCTCATAATGTAATTTATATAAATGGATGATGGTTCGCATGTATATGTAATATAGGGGAATGGCTCTCCCACATATTTTGGACATTTACAATCAATATCAGACATAATTATTATAATAAAATATTTATATAAAAACATTTAAACAAAAAGGACGGGAATATCATCATTCCGCCACACATTTATTCTCGGGAAAATGCTCGGCGTTTCCGTAGATTTCAATGGTTTAACCGCAAAAGGGAAGGTCTTCTCATAAACGCATTTCTCACTTAATCTTTCATCCGCTTGACTATAATAATATGACCTTTCTAAACAGTCTGCAATATTAACATCCCTCTTGAAATTATTGGTGCATTGCATGAAGCTCCCATTGTCTTTTGGACAAGGAAAAGCCTTCGTTTGCCAACACTTCGCCTGTGTAAGTGGGTCATTCTGACAATTTCCCAAACATCTCGTATTATTTATTTGGAACTTCTCATCGAATACCTTGTCCGAACAAACAATCGCTAAAATAACAATTATAAAAATAATAAAAAGAATAATATTCATTATAGTATTTTATTAGAAAAAAATAAAAATTGAAACATTTTTATAAGTTATTTTTACAGAATAAAATGACAACTCGTTCCCCACAAACAATTAATGGTTTTCGTCTTCATAATTCACCTCCAAAGGAACAGACATTGCAGGTTCACACAGCTCGTTTTGTCGTTTCATTTGGAACCGATACGAAGCGCGTCTTTTATGAAATAAAAGATGAATCCATCAAAGGAGAACCTTTCAATGTTATATTGATTATGATTTGCTACGACTTATCGGGACATCAATTGTGTCATAATGTTGATTTTATATCATCATTCTTTTATTCAATTGTGTTCCATCTTCGAACGCAAATTCCAAAGCTCATCAAATACCACAAGCACATTGATATGATTCGGAAGTTCTTCAATGAACCGAGTCTTATTCAATATATGGTAGTTCCAGTAAGTGGATTTGAGCTGGAAGCTCATAAAAGTCGCGTCTGTTTTATCAGTAAATCATCCAAAGGGATCTCGTCTTCTATTCGAGCAAAGTTCGAAGAATATGGGGCCTTCTTGGGAGATTCTTGCTCACAAATAGCGACTGCACTTTCAAAAATAAGCATTCAAGCTCCGGCTCCGGCGCCTGCTCCGGTTGAACAAAAAATAGAAAACGTTTGGACTCAACGACAAATTAAGCGGTCTTCTGGAAAAGAATCGGCCACGCAGACGCAAACGCAAACAGTCGATTTCAGTAATTCGGCCACGCAAACGCATCCAGTTTCAATTTCCGCAAAAACAACCCAGACTGACGATTCATTTGCGCAATTGATGGGGGAAAATGCTGAATTGAAGAAAGAAGTCGTCCGATTACAGGAGCTGTTGAAAGATAACTCCGACCTCAAACGTAAGATTTCCCAATTGGAGAAGAGGCTTACTAAAACGGAATCGAAGCCTGATGAAATTTCTTTTACACTTGAAGACCACGACCGGTTCATGAAAGAACAGCGCAACATTTTTGAGAAAGAGAAGGCCAAACTCCAAGATAAAATTAATCTTTTGAGAGATATGAACAAAAAGGTCATTGAAAATGGTCGCGCAGAATTGAAAGAGTTCAAGAATAATAGCACTGAATATTTCAGGAAAGAACTCCTTACAATTTTGAGTGAATACCCAGTTAGTCCATCAGAAATTGGACACATTCTCAGAATATCGAATCCGGATGATATGGTTGGGCCACTCAGTAGCTGGTCAATGAATACGATTCTTCAAGAATTCAATCGCCAGATTGAAAAAGGAGAGCGTCTTGCGCCATCGCGATTTTTTGAATTTTGGACGGAATGTATTCTTCCACGAATCGACGAATCATCCCCGCAAATCCTACATACATTGAAAGATGAGTGGGCCCGATTTCGCTCAATGTGTTGGAGTTCAAATGGAGACGATACTTTCTGTAATCAGATAAATCTGGTTTTCTCCCAATACATCCAAAATTACAAAAACAAAAAATATGATGGATATATAGTCCCATTTTTCAACATTCTTATTCATTCGTGTAAGAATCTGATTATTTTAGTTGGGTTAGTAGATGTTCATTATGGTGAAAAAACGACTCCAACCATACCTGATACGATTTATGAAGAGTTCGTATGTCTTATGACTCTTCCGGAACCGTTAACAGTTCTGAAAGAGATTGTTGAGCTTTCAAAAAAGAAACTTGCGGAAGCAGAAGAGAATCCATATCCGATGCCTCCTGTGTTTAATAAGTTGGTTTTTGGTGTTGAATTACCGAGTCCGTCTTTCTTTGAAACACTCGCAGAATCAATGTAAGTGTCGGTTCCCGACATTGCTCGGTAAAATACCAATCAAAAAATATTATAATAATCATGTCCGAAATTTATGTAGTTAAGAGGGATGGAAACCGCGAGGAAGTCCATTTCGAGAAAGTTCAACGCCGTATAAAAAACAATAGCCACGGCCTCAATGTCAGCTCCAATCTAATCGCACAAAAGGTCTGTTCGCGCATTTACGATGGCGTTTCGACTGAGGAGTTGGATGAGCTAACAGCCGAAATTTGTACGAGCCATTTAACGGAGCACCCCGATTATGAGACGCTCGCCACGCGCATTATAATAAGCAACAATCACAAAACCACTCCGGATACATTTTCAGAATCAATCAAAATACTATATTCAAATGATTTAATCAGCAAATCATTATATGATGTAGTTATGAGCAATGAGGAGCTCCTCAATTCATCAATAAAACAAGAGAATGATTATCTTATTGACTATTTCGGGTTCAAAACACTGCAAAAGAGTTATTTACAGAGGGTCAATCGAGTTATTATAGAGCGCCCCCAGTATTTATTTATGCGGGTTAGCTTAGGACTCCATCTGAACAGCGTCTCAACCGCATTAAAGAGTTATCTTTATCTCAGTCATAAAAACTTCATTCATGCAACGCCGACCCTTTTTCATAGTGGGACGAATAACCCTCAGTTGTTGAGTTGCTTCTTGCTCGGGACCGATGACAGTGTTGCCGGAATTTACAAGAACATAAGTGATTGCGCGAAAATAAGCAAGTGGGCCGGAGGGTTAGGAGTTCATATGAACAATATTCGCGGGAAGAACGCGCGGATTCACAGCTCGAACGGTTATAGTAATGGAATTATACCGATGTTGCGGGTCTATAATGAGACGGCCAAATACATAAATCAGTGCTTTGCGCCGGAGACGAATATTCAGGTATTTGATATGTATGCGCCATCTGAAAAAATGGAGACTGTTAAACCAATCAGTAATATAAAAGTTGGGGATTTGGTAATGACGATTGATTGTAATTATAAGAGAGTATTAAATGTTATTAAAAGCACAATAAAGAAAGAAATATATTATATATCGAATTCACTAAAAAAGAAACTTGTTCGAGTTACGGGGGAGCATCAAGTTTATATAAAACGCGGGTTTGTAGATGGCTATTTTTCAGTATCTGAACTGATGGTCGGGGACTTAGTTTGTTATCCTGATGTAAATCGATATTTATGGTATCCCATCGAGGTTATTAAAAAATTCGAGTATGAAGGCGACGTCTATGACCTGACCGTAGAAGAAAACCACAGCTATGTCGTAGATGATTTGGGTATCGTCCATAATTCAGGGAAGCGCAATGGGTCCATCGCAGTGTATTTGGAACCGCACCATCCCGATATAATGGATTTCTTGGAGTTGCGCAAAAATAATGGGTCCGAAGATATGCGGACGCGGGACCTGTTCCTTGCGCTAATGATACCTGATTTATTCATGAGGCGCGTCGAGGAAGCAAGTAAGAACCCAGACGAGCCCGTCCTATGGTCTCTGTTTGACCCCAATGATAACAAGGAGCTCATCGACCTATATGGGGACGCCTTCGATGCGAAATATGCCGAATTAGAAGCCAGCAAAAAGTTCGTTGCGCAAGTGGATATAAGCAAGGTCTGGAAGAAGATTCTGAGTTCCCAAATTGAGACGGGGACTCCATATATACTCTTCAAAGACCAGATTAATAAGATGAGCAATCAGTCCAACGTCGGAACAATCAAGAGCAGTAATTTGTGCGCGGAAATAGTGGAATATAGCGACGCGAACGAATACGCGTGTTGTTGTTTGGCTAGTATATCACTCGGGGAATTAGTGGCGCGCCCCCAGTTCAGCCAAGAGATAACCATTTATTCAAAGACTGACTGCGATTATTGTGTTCGGGCCGTCCAATTATTCGATAAGATGGGGCTTAAATACCGGAAGGTCGTATTAGATAATAATAAGGAGAGATATGCGATGTATGCGGACCTCGAAGATAAATATAATCGCGTCTGTAATACAGTCCCGCAAATTCTGCTGGGAGAAACCTACATAGGGGGATATACTGATTTTGTAGAATACGTAAAGCCACGTATTGATTATGACCGATTCGAGCAAATATGCGACATATTGGTCAGGAATCTGAATCGTGTCATCGATATCAACTACTATCCAGTCCCCGAGACGGAGAGGTCCAATTTTAAGATGCGTCCTCTCGGTATTGGGGTCCAAGGGTTCACGCAGATGCTCTTAAAGATGGCATATTCTTTTGAGAGCACCGAAGCGAAAGTTCTGAATAAGCAGGTATTCGAGGCGATGCAGTATTATTGCTTGAAAGCGTCCTGCGCCGTCGCGCGAGAGCGAAAGGCCGTTATGGAGACGGTGGAATTTCAGGAATACGCAAAGAGCGCAACGGAACTGCGGTTTGAGTATGGCGGTGATTACTTTACGAGCGCAGAAGTCGCATCCGGCCTTGGAGCATACGAGCGTTTCAGGGGGAGCCCACTATCAGATGGGATTTTTCAGCACGAAAAATACGGAGTTCCAGCGACCAGCCTATTTTTAGGGAAAGAGAAATGGGATGCGCTTAGAGACGATATTATGAAATATGGGGTCCGAAATAGCCTTTTGGTCGCTCTCATGCCCACAGCTTCCACAAGCCAGATATTGGGGAATACGGAGTGTTTCGAGCCAATAACGAGCAATATATACACGCGCCGGACATTGGCGGGCGATTTCGTGGTCCTGAACCGGAATTTAGTCGATGATTTGCTGGATGTCGGACTGTGGTCAAAAGATATGAAGGATAAGCTAATCTCTGAGAATGGGAGTATCTCGAATATTGGAGGAATCCCTGCGCGGATGAAGGAAATGTATAAAACGGTCTGGGAAATTAAGCAGAAAACGATTATCGACCTTTGCGCGGACCGCGCCCCTTTTATTTGCCAGACGCAGTCGATGAACCTTTTCTTTGAAGAGCCGAAAATTGGAACACTCGGGAGCGCCCTGATATACGGGTGGAAGCGAGGTCTGAAAACGGGGTCATATTACGTGAGGAGTCGCCCCAAGATTCAGGCCCAACAATTCACAATTGACCCCAAGATGAAAGAGAAAGTGTTTGAAGAGGAGGCGCCGAATGTATGCGAATCGTGTAGCGGATAATCGAAGAAAATAAAACATTTTTATATAAATAAAACATCTATGTATATTTTATAAAAGAAATGATTTTACAAGAAGAATATGACCGCATCATTGGAAGTCGCGTCCGGACAGTTTTAGATATTGACACGCTCCATCTATTTTTTGATGATAAATTCGAGTCATCAATGAACAAAAACAATCCAAAAGAAGTCATATACAAATATAATGATGTAATCCAGAAAAAATGTAATCGCGTTTTATCGAAACTGCACCCAAACCGGATATTACTCGCTGGTATTGGAGGAGGAACCGTTATGACTGGATTGAATCCAGAAACGCCGACTGTAATTGATTGCGTCGATATATCTCCCGTCGTAATCGACCATTTCAAAAAATACTTTTTTCCATTAATCAAGAAACACACGAATCCAAATATCAAAATAAAAATACACTGTGCAAGTCTCCAAGATTTCATCGCAAAAAATAAGAGAAAATATGATTCAATAATTATAGATTGCTTCAAAAGTGGAGGATTCGATACATCATTACACGCCATATTGAATAAATTGAGGAGTCATATTTCTGCGAGTGGGAACGTGCTCATAAATATTCATTCAAGTCGGACTGGTCATTATTCGAATCCGTATAATGAACTCAAAAAGAATGTAAATAAGCAGATATTTACCACACGCGGACATTTATCAAATACATCCAGTGCGTCCGATTTTGGAAATTTAATTGTTGAGTTAAAACATAAGAAATGAAGCGCATTCTTCTATTCGATATTGATGGAACCATCGCGGAATCAAGCAAGGCGGTCGGGCCCGAAATGAAGACGGCCATCCGGAAGAAAGTGGCCGAAGGCTGGGACGTCGGAATCGTTGGAGGTGGAAAGCTGGACAAAGCACTTTCCCAGTTGGGTGATTTAGAAATGAATCATTATATGACGGAATGTGGATGCGTTTATCATCGTGGTCGTGAACTTGAACTCATACATTTTAAAAACATTCGCGAACACGCACTTTATACAAAGATAAATGTCCTCATCAAAAAGGCGCTCTATTATTTGTCGCAGGTCGATTACACGCTGACTGGAAATTTCGTGGATTTGCGAAGTGGAATAATATATATTTCACTAATTGGTATGACGGCGACGCATGAGGAGCGGGCCGTCTTCATTGAATTGGACCGCTCACGCAATTATCGTAAGGAACTGATTGCGACTCTTAAAGAGACCGCGCGGGAAATTGGAATTTTGGATGATGTTGTTATTTCGGAGGGAGGAATGGTCGGAATTGGATTGTATCCGAAAGAGTTCGATAAAGTCCAAGTGGTGGAGTGTTTTCGAGAAGCTTATGATGAAATACACTATTTCGGCGATAAATATGATACAGATGGTAATGATTATCATCTATTACATCATGCGTTAGTAATCGGTCATAAAGTGGATTCCGTTGAGGACACACTTCGAGAACTAGAGAAATTATAATTTTTATTTGAAACTTCAATGTTTTCTATTTGAAAGACATTTAAACTCAAGAGATTAAAACTTACAGTTTTAATCTGTTCGCACCTTTACCCGCATTTAGCGGGAAAAAGTGGCGCGGTGGAATACATATCGATTCAATTCTTCGGTCGCCTTCCCTATTTCTTTACGCCGTTTTAAATTTAACATAACAGCTATACGACTGAAAGATGAATGAAATGACCCCTCCACTCGCTTACAATAACTCAAAAGACTCATATCAATACCTGTATCAAATAAGCTCGTATGGCGAAAACTATTCTCCAACTTTTCAATCTTCTTATAAACAACCACATTTCGTGGATACCTATTCAAAAACATCTCTTGTGTATTTCTGTTATCCGTCGATAAGAAAAATATAACATTATTATCTTTTTTAATTTCATCTTCAATAACTTTGAAGAAATAAGCATCATTTGTATAATTCCCACGACCCTTTGCTAATCCAACATGGTCAGTTCTACGAACATGAAGCCCAATTGTATTATTTTTATTGAAATATTTATCAATGAAATCATGGCTTATTTTCCGAATTTCATCATTAAACCAAAGAAATCCAAAAATCTGACATTCAATTTCTGGTGTTATAATATCAAGTTTTAATATTTTTGAATAAACATTTGGGACACTATGTTGCCCTGAATACCTTTTTATTCCCTTTGGAACTTCTTTATCATTATTTACAAATTTTGAATGGGGAAAAGGCTTAAAAATCTCTAAGAAATGTCCATTACAAGCATTATTTGGAATCCATTTTATATAGCATATACACTCCTTATTTGGACATTTATTTGATATCGCCCGACAATATGAATAAAATCCACAGATCCAACTTAACCTATTACACAACCCATGTTGTGGAATTAAATATATACACATGATTTATATAATTATAAATATAAAATATTTATAATTTATATTTATAATTCTAGAGTTCATATATGATAAAATCATATATGAACTGTATATTATTTTTATTTTCATTAAATTTTAGGACAGTCGCCATCAACCATTTCTCTGACTAAATCAATGAAACTATATTCTGGCTTCCATCCCAATTCCTCCTGAGCCTTTGTAGAATCCCCCAATAACATATCCACTTCAGCCGGACGAAAATATGTCGCGCTTACAAAAATTAGTTCCCTCCCCGTTTTACTATCATATCCCACTTCATCTAATCCCTCCCCTTTCCATTTAATATCAAAACCCCGCATTCCAAAAGAGAGCTCGATAAATTCGCGGACACTATGATATTCATTCGTGCTCAAAACAAAATCATCTGGCTTCTCATTCTGTAAAATCATCCACATTCCTCTAACATAATCCCGTGAATGTCCCCAGTCGCGAAATGAGTCCAAGTTCCCCATGACTAATCGGTCGCGCTCCCCACGCAAAATCATCCCGAGACCTCGCGTAATCTTGCGAGTAACGAAAGTTTCACCACGACGCGGGCTCTCGTGATTGAAGAGGATTCCATTCGTCGCATACATACCATAACTTTCGCGATAGTTCTTAACTATCCAGAAACCGTATAATTTCGCGACGCCGTAGGGACTCCTTGGGTAAAAGGGGGTCTTCTCCGTCTGGGGGGTTTCTTGGACTTTCCCGTATAGTTCGCTGGTGGATGCTTGATAATAGCGGGTCTTCTCTTGTAGGCCAGTGGAACGGATGGCTTCCAGAAGCCTCAAAACCCCGAGACCATCAATATTACCGGTGTATTCGGGCATTTCGAAACTGACTTTCACGTGGCTCATCGCACCTAAATTATAGATTTCCAGACGGCTCATTTCTGGATAGGTTGTCTTAATTTCATAAAGAATATGTAATATATTTGCGGAATCGGATAAATCTCCGTATCTTAATATTAAATTCTTGTTTGAATAGAGATGGTCGATTCTGTGTGTGTTAATGCTCGAACTCTTTCTAACGATACCCCAGACAATATAATTCTTTTCAAGTAAAAATTCAGCTAAATAAGAGCCGTCTTGTCCAGTTATACCAGTAATTAATGCGATTTTTGTTGTTGTCATAGATTATGAATTATTATAAAATTGCAATAAAAGCGCAAAGAATGCTTTTCACTCAGTGTAATGAATCAATTTTTTTTGAATAGTTGTCAATGCTGTAAAAAATACACTATATTCTTTTTTCTAATTTTTTGCGAGAGTTTCTTTACATTTTTTCATAATAATTCAGTTATACTATAAAATGATGTTTTATAGTATATTTACACTTTAATTTTAATTTTTTAACTTTTAGACTACAAATTATTATTTCCAATACCATTCCTCAAAGCAAAATTACGATTTCTTCTACTTTGATTATTATTTGGAACTTTAATATCTAATAATCTACACATTTCTGATATAGAATTTTTACAATCAATAAAATATTGTTCTGATATTTCGGGATGATTTGTTTTTAAAGAAGTTAATTCTTGAAGTAATTTTTTAAATAAATAATTCAAATCATATTCAACATTTTCTCTATCTATTTTTACAACATTTATTTTATTCCTACCAAATAAATGTAAAGTTATAAAATGTATATTATTTTGAAATATATAACATGCGTATCTATAATATTTTTGATCGTCTATTAGCATTTCTCCAAAAAATGGAATTAAATGTAATTTATCGGAAAATGTTCTTTTTATATTTCCATCAATTTTTTTTTTCTTAAAAATATCTGGATTTCCATTAAATTCAATATTACGTTTTTTCATTTCTTGAAGTTGAATACCATTATTACCTTCTTCACCAATATTATTATTATTATTATTATTACTAACTACTTGACTTAATTGGTCATATATTGTTTTAAAAAGTGATTGTTTTCTTTCACTTGAACGTTCGGTTTTAATAAATTCAAATAAATATTTTAATAACACAGGTTCTACATCATCTATTCCTATAAAATACAGATATGTTCTTTCTTTTCTTGGAGTGCTATTTTGATTAAAAGAATGATAAACTGATGCGTTTCTATTATATATTGTTTTATTTTTATTACTAAATTTTTGTAAATCACTTGAATCATTACTCAATTTTCGAAATGAAACTCCATTTTTTGAACCAATTCCACGACTTTTATAACAACAATATTGATAATATGTTTTTCCATTTATGTTAATTTCCCCAAATAATATAATTGGTTCATCAAATTTAAGAGAAAATAGTTTACTTTTGCGTATAATTTTAAAAGGAAAATCGCTTTTTTTTTCTAATTCAGATAAGTTTATTCCATTTGGATCTTCTATAAACGAAAAATGTCCTAATATTTCACTTAAATCAGTGTTCTTATTAATATTTTTTTGATTAATTTTACGAACAAATAATTTTTGTCCTCTATTCCCAAAATTCTGTTTAACCATTGATATATTATGTGGTAAATTAACTTTTTTTCGATATCTTTCATTTGTTCTAGAAGAAAATGTTAATTGTGATAAGTTTTGAGGACCGCCCAGTTCCCACAGATGTAAAAGTGTTTTTTTATTTATTCTTTGGTGAGTTCCGTTAGCAGAACTAATCAATTCCAGATAGTGTATTTTACCATTATGATAATAACACGCGTATTTATAATAAGTTTTTTCATTAAACTTAATTTCTCCAAAAAATACAATCTTTAATTTTAACTCATTTGAGCGCGATTCTTTTATTACACCATTTTGATGTCTTTTTTTAAAAAGACTCGGATTTGGATAAAATGGAATTCTGTTATTTGTTCCATTATTTGCATTCATATTTATAATATAATATATAATAATTTTACGAAATGCTACATTACTCAACCACATTGTCAATAAACTCCTGAATTGACGCCAAATATTTCTGTATGAGCGTATAAACACCGAGCAATTCCGCTTTCAGAAAATTCGTCTTCTGATACTTCGTTGAAAGAATATCAAACAGCTGATTATGACAATCACAAATTTCTCTAAAAACACCTCGCTGATATTCATTCAAATCGATGTATTCTGGATGTTCCGGATTAAAAACAATTGCCTTTGAGTAAATTCGCATCTTATTGAAGAATTTCTTAAAGAATCGCCGTATCTTCATCTTACAAACCCCATTTAAAGGAGTCGTCGTCCGCTTCAAATAAGCAATCGATTTTTTCACCAATGATATAACCGATAAAACATAATCATATTCGGCTTCCCCATCGTGTAAAGACATATCATAATCAGAAAATTCTGAATCCGAATCTGATTCAATATCATCATACTCTTCTGGAAACATACATTTCTGAACATTCAATCCATCCAATTTTTCCATAATTTCATCCAAATTTTGTTCAAAGGTCCGCTTACCTTCGGCGTCTGTCGGTTTCATTTTGATTTTCATTGCGTGTTTTAATAATAAAAGATATTAGAAATAATATATTTCATTTTTTACGAAAACATCTAACTACCAACAAACCATGTCTGATTCGGATTAATTGAAGCTGAACAAGTTTCTAATGCAATTCTATTAACATTCCCTTGATTAGAATTGTCTAATGGCTTAGTAGTAATTGGGTCTAAGCTCTGATTTGAAACCCCTGCTCCACGCTGAAAATTTTGTTGCATTGTCATACATTGTTCAGGTTGGCCGATTGACTTTAACTGCATATTTTGATTCCAATTAAACAGTTCATTTGAATCACTAAAATCTTTACTACAAGGCATACTAAAAACATTCTTATCAGAATCTGTTTTTAGACAAAAATTTGTCAATTTATTTTTAACTCGAACACCATTTTTATTTGGAGTATTTTCTAAAAACCAAAATTGGAATGGAGCATAATTTTTATTGTCCAAATAAACAATTGATTGTTTTCCTTGACCTGCGGTTGGAGTAGCAACTGTTTTTGTTGACATATTCAATAACTGGCCGGCAGCGGAATAATCCATTCCGGGTGGTCCCTGAGGACCAGATGGCCCCCGCGGTCCTTGAAGACCCCGTGTCCCTGTATTCAATGACTGGGCCTGTGAAACAACAACTTTACCGACTGATGTTGTAAAATCATCAAAATCCTTTTGTAATTTTTTTATTTCAGAACTTTGATTGCTTTTACTTATTGCTACGACTGATATAATACCAGCACTAATTGAAATTAATGCTACTATTACAATTCCAATAATTAATATAGTTGAAGTTTCCATATTATATAATAATATTTTTTAATCGTCCATAATATCATCATATAATATGCGATTCTCCTTAGTAGATATCAAACTTATTTTAGCCCGAGTCGGTTTATCAATAAATTTTTTAATTATCTCGTAACTGTGTATAAATACTGATGGAGGGTCAATTATTACTGTCTTTCTTAATTTCTCCGGAAATAACTGTTTAAGAATATCTGCTAAATATTTTACAAATTGATAATTAATCTGTTTTATTTTGAAGCTTTCCAAATAAACTAAAACATCAAATTTGTTCTCCTTAATTTTTTGCGATTTTAAAAGGGCCTTCGTGATTACATTCGCGATAAATGATGTAGCTCGAACAATCTCCTTTTCATCAGATGGTTGAACCCAATCTTTTGTAGAAAAGATAACTGTTCCAAATTCAACGTCTTCTGAAACATAAATCATCTGACTCAACGATTCACTTGAAATAGCATTATTACTACTACTTGTTCCAAACATAATTATTAGTAGTAATATTTCTTTAATTGAAAAACGAATAACTTCGCCTAAATAAGAGAATTTTCCAACCATGAAAATGAAGATTTCTTCATTTCTTCATAAAATTTCTCCACATTCATCCCACCAACAACCACTGACGCAACGCCAGACGCAGGTTTTGCGCGAACTTCCGTAAATTCGCTCTTATTGTTGCGATTATTACGTCCACCATCATCATGCTTTCTCCAATTCGTCCTTGGTTTTTCCTTGTCTTTTTCTCTGTCTTTATTCTCTTTCTTAATCCACGAGTTCATTTTTATATAGTATAATAGTTATTCTTTTAAACTGTTTTACGTAAAAAATGGTTTAGAAATATCGAGCGTTAATATAATTATGGAACACGTAATCCCCGACAAAATAAAAACATATTTTTATGACACTCTTATCAAAACAGAGTTCGAGCGCTTTCTAAAATTCAATAATCTGGAAACTAAATCGTTCAGTCCAATTATTATTAATTCACAAAATTCCTATTTATCTCAACTATACATCGATAAACTATTCTCATTACTATACCCCGAAGACAAAAACATCAAATCAAACTATGAACATAAACTAAATACAAAAGTCAATTTTAATGTGAAACTATCAAAGAATTGCATCGAAATTAACCCATCCGAGTATGGAATAAATGACCGCTATATTATCAGTGAGTATATAAATGAGGTATCTTCGATGAATAATATCGCCACTGGATACAAAAAGAATATTATCATCTGGAATATTGATAAATTGGGGGACATCGCATTTCAGGCGCTTTTTCATCTCATAAAAGTGAATGAAGATAGTGCAAATTTCATATGTATTTCTCAGAACCCAAATAAAATCCCGAAATCATTTTTTAATATTATTATCCCATTCCACATTCAGAACCCGTCCAAGCAATTTTACATTGATTTTTTCAATACATTCGAAGAATTTCACACGAATATCTATGAAATTGAAAAGATAAAGACTGGTTGTTTCGATTATAGTTTCAATAGTTTCTTAAAAAATATAGCAATATTTTATAATTTCTCTCTTTCATCACTGGATTCATTCGAGAATAGTTTCCGGAAATTCATTGAGAGTCTCTATTTGAAGATAGTATCGAAAACGCGAATCGGGGACGCATTTTTAGAAGAAATTCGGAACGCCCTATATGATTTATACGTTTATCACTTCACATACAATGAAGTCATCAATGTTTTTATAGATATTATAACAAATGATAAGAATATTCCAGAGCAAAAGAAGGATAGAATACTTGATTACGCTTGTTATTTTAATAGGACATCATTTTGCGGAAATAAAGAGGTCATCCATTTAGAGGCGTTTGTCTATAATTTGATACATATCTACCACGAAAACGCTCCGAAGGTGTCTCGTAAAATTAAGACTTAAAATTTAATATATAAATAAGATTATGCCTCCATCAACAACGAACTATTATACCGTTCTCGGAATAACAAAAGACGCAAATGAAGAAGAAATAAAGAAGGCTTATAAAAAATTGGCGATGAAATATCATCCAGATAAGAATCCAGATGGAGAAAAAGAAAAGGCTGAAGCCGAATTTAAAAAGATTTCGGAAGCCTACTCCATAATAGGAGACCCAATCAAGAGGCGAAACTATGATTTAGGAATACCAACGTCAATCGGTGGTAATTTCGACCCTTTTACAATGTTCAACTCCTTCTTCGAAAATAAGGACATTAACAGTTTCATCAATGACTTTTTTGCGGAGCAATCAGGAAATCCTTTTATGGGGTCATTCGATGATATTCTCGGAGGGGCCGACATTAAATTTTCTATACACACATTCACGCAGATGCCCCCGATGGGTGCCGGTATTGAAAATATGGAGGGAATCAACTTTTTTGATATTGTTAATCGCACGCGCGACAAGTTAAAAGGAAATATCGAGAAGAAAACGATTGAAATAAACGCTGATAAAACACGGATTGAGCAACTGGAAAAAGAGAACCATCGATTACGGGAAATGAAGAGCAGTCAGTATTTGAAATATGAGAACATTGAGAAAAAAATGGTTGTATTTCCGGAAGATATCCTCTGTAAAAAGTCGAAAAAAATCAAGTTTATCAGGTATGCATTCGTGGATAAAAAATTTGAGGAGACAGAAGTCCGTCATCAGTATGAGTTAGAGGCCGATTTTAATAAGCTGGTATACACTTTTAAAAATGCGGGACATACGCATAAAAAATACAAAGAGGCTGGTGATTTAATTATCCGACTATCACTGAATAACGGCCTCATTAAATATAACCCCTTAAAAAAATCTTTGATAATCCCAATTTCTTATAAAAAGTTTGGTAAGTTCCAAAACAAAAAAATCATGTTCGGAAATAATTCAGATTATGTAGTAGATTTGGACGGAATTGAGAATGAGACTATTACCGTATTCAAGAAAGAGGATTCGCGTTTAATTATTATCATTACATCCAAACTGACCGAAGTATTTAAGAATTATGAGGAAACAGAAGAAGAATCGCCCTCTTGGGAAAGGGAAGATACTTTTAAGAATGATGATTTTAGTTCAATGAATTGCCTTTTTAATTTCTTATAGATAATATGGAAAATCATTTAAAACAAGTCGATTTTATTCATATGTATCACTTATATTCAGAGTATTATTTACCCAAAATTAAATTACATTACAAGAGGAAGCTATTAGACACAGAAAAAAAAGACATATTAAAGGTCTATTTAGACTCCAAATTTTTGTCAGAGAAAATCGCGATAAAATTAGGGGCGAAAGTTAATAAGACGAACATCTACGATTATGAATACCGGCTCATATTTAATCAAGGAGTTGTCGGTTTTCATTTTGTAAGCGATAAGAGCATTAGTTCAATTACAAAACTCATCCGTTATTACTTTTTTATCGTCTTTTTGCGAATTAACTACGTAAATAAAAATAAAGTCCTCAATTTTATGAATAATGTGTATATTTATTTAATTACGGTCCCCGTAGCGAAGAGACTGTCTATTCCAATATCGGTCGATGATGTAAATAGTGCATGCACACAGGTTTATAATGAATATTACGGCGGTCCTATTTATATATGGCGCGATGATGAATTGGCGAAAGTTCTACTCCACGAGACCCTTCATAGTGTCCACTATGACTGGGAAATCATTAATCAGGCGCTTATTCCGGAATTGAAGAATTTAGAGACTAATATCAGTCGCGAAAACGGGCTTAATGCGAATGAATCATACAATGAGTTAGGAGCCACTTTTTTTATGTCGCTATTTTCATTGAAGGCGAAGCCCGAAGATAAAAGAAAGGAGAAACGGATTATTCGGGAATATGTGTTGAAAGAGTTGGACTATTCATTCGATAATTGCGCGAAGATTCTACTGAAATATGGAGTCCGTGATAGCAATGACTGTAATAATCTGAAAACCGTGGAGAAGTGTGATTATCGTCAGGAGGCGTCGGCGTATAGCTATATTCTTCTTAAAGGGGGGCTACTGTGGTATATTTTGTATAAAATCAAATATGACAAAAAGCACGAGGACCGCGTGAATTGCTTGGAGCAGTTTATGAGTATCGGCTTCTGGGGTAAGATGGGGGCCTCTTTTCAACAGATACTTGTCCAAATATTGAAAGATAAAGAGTTCAATAAAATAATCAATAAGCGCATGAAGAAAATGAAGCAGAGTAAAAGGAGAGGGCGCCCAGAAGACTTCTTTTTTACATATCATGGATGGAAAGGAAAAGGAAAAATTGATTAAAATTATTGATTTATTTTTTAGACATTAAAAATGAACTCACACGCACAACAAATACATCAAACTGAATATTCTCAACATATTCTTGAACAATTAGAGAGATACTCTTCTGGAATTTCAGAAAAAGATTTGAGACAAATTGGATTCTTTCATTCAATGAACAAAAGAATCATAATGAGCTTTTTTCAGACTAATTTTGACTTCATATCGACACTTTCAATTGACGAAATAGCGCGATTTTCTAAAATAGCTCTGTTCATAATGATTGAACAATACATGCTCAATCAATCAACAAGAAACGCAATGATGGCTCCAATATTCCGAGTTTTACACAGCGCAATGAACTTGGATTCTCCGGATGAGGACACAGAAAGAATCGATTTCTCGATGAATATCAAGTCACCGTGCTTCAATTTGCTCTGTTTACTTTACTCAAAGATATCTGCTCAAATGAGGCCGAAAACGCAAGAAGAGTATCGACAGGTCAAACAGGCTTTTATTGACATGGTCAATGGTCTCGTTCCAGATATCCACTATCTGATGACGGAAAAATATCCGGCGGGTTGCGATGAAAGAGACTTCTTTTTTGGAAGGAAACCTGACAGGTTTGAAACACTCGGATTATTTCAAAAATTCTTTTTTGAAATAACATCCAGCGAGTTTGAAACAGTTATGTTTCTACCAGAAAATCGGATTCATGTGAGAACAATTCAGATTTTTTTTAATGAAATACACACGACACTTCAAAAAGTGTAGAGTTGCGCGTATCCACTAAAAATCATCTACTTATAAAACAAATGCTTAATGTATTTCTGTAAATTGAAATAGCGATATCCTCCACTCTTCTTATCAGTAGTTTCAAGAGGAGTCAGCAGTTTCTTTAATTTATCATCCGGAATAATATACTGTGAATTCTGTGGATTTTCCAGTTTTTTCTCTTTGATATAACGGTTAATAATCTTTGTAGCGGACGGCCTCGATATCATCATATTATCGTCCATTTCCTCGAATTTAGAATCCTCCTTCAATTTCTCCTCCGCGCTTATTAGTGAAATGAACGTAGAGACCTCCGGATTATTAAAAAAGTCGATTAGCTCCTTGCGGATTTTTGTCTTCTTGAAGAATCCGGTTGGTTTGCGCTCCTTTTTCTCATCGGTGGCCCCACCAACTTTCGATGGTTTAATCTTCTTTGGTTTCGCCTTCATTGATTGAAATAGCTTCTTTGATTCCTTCTGATAATTGCGAAGGTTTGCTTCAAGGCTTTTAAGCCCCATCTTTAAATTATAAATTGATACCAACATATTCTGGGCGAAAGTGTCTAATTCTACCATTTTAGACATAGTTGCGTTTGTATCACTTAATTCCATAGCGACGGATTCTTCATCTCCATTTACACTCATAAACAATTATATTTATTTTTCTTTAAGTTATTTTTTCGATAATAAAATATATATTTAATTTATGGAATCACAACCAGACGTCCAACTAGGAAAAATATTTATCGTATTATGGATGGGACTTATGTTATTTATTATTATTTTGATAATTGTTGTTTATTTTAATGCGAAGAGTGAAGCTTCAGATTGCGACCCCAAAGAACTAAATACTGAAAAGTCTGAGAAAAAATCAGATAGTCCAACTCCTAAAATATTTATTGCTTTTCTTGTTATAACCGCTTTTGCTGTATCTACAATGAATTTGACATATAAAGTTAATTACTTTAAGAAAAAAACAGATGAAATAGTAAGTGGTTCTGTTTCACCTGTATCAGCTATGTTAAAGAAAATTCAGGCTAAACATGGCCCACAAGGCCCGCCAGAAGGTATAAATTATTCAGTGAGTAATAGTATTGAAAATTCTAATTCTGGAACCGAACAAAGTAGTCAATAACATCATTCGCAATTTTCGGTAAATAGAAGTTGTCATCTCCGGAATCATCCGCCCCCATCCGAATATATAAATCATAATAATCGCACTTCCGGACACTACTCCCATCACACTTCACCCACTTCTTCAAGAACGATTCTTCTAACCGTATCCCCCGATACATTCCAATGATTTCACCAATGTAATGTAATTTTTCCCCCCCTTTAAATTCTACCGGAATATTAATTTCCATGCGACTATTGCTCCCCTCCTCTCCAAAACGGACGTTCGTCAGAAACTCCGCGACACCCTCCCTTATTTTCGGAATCATATAGTTCTGATTCAAACCCAGATTGAAAGTTTCCCCCAAATTGACAACCTGTGTGCAAGTGAAAACTGGGTCAGACGATATTTTAATGAAGGGGAGTCTGATTTTGTCATTCGTTATACTCTTATCTTTCAATTTGTTAGTCGATATGCTTTCATCAATGATTTTATTCTCGCTAATGGACCCATCCAATATCTTGCTCCCTTTTATTGACATATTCATAATATGTCGGTCATCAATCGAATTAATCGCGATGTGTTTTCCTTCAATCGCATTATTCTTGACTTTTACACCAGTTATCACGTTATCAATAATGTGGTCCTCCCTAATAATATTCGCTGATAAATGGCGCTCCTCCAAAAAAGAGTCCTCCAAGTGATCCCGCCTTATCTGACCGAGCCCAATATGATGACCCGCCACTGAATTCTTCAAAATATGGTCCCCCGTTATAGATTGGGGTCTTATGTGTTGCGCTGTTATCGCACCATCCTCAATATTCAAGGGTCCAACCGCGTTTGGTGCAATATGACCCCTCTTTATTGAATCCGCACAAATATTCTCCCATCCGACACACGCCTCACTTAAATGCGCATTCAAAATGATTTCATTACGCAAATGATTCGCGCCGATTTGCTCATTGGCGATGTGTTCCCCCAATATTATATTTGCGCACAGATGCTTCGTATCCACGGACCCCCCACACAAATGACGACCATCTATTTGCTCCTCCGCGATGTTAGCCCCAATGACACATCCCGCCGTCAAATTCCGATTATAAATAATTCCATCCTTCAAATGGGCCTTATCGACACAATCACTCGCCAATTCTTTCTCAGTTATAATCCCAACCGTCAAGTGATGATTCCTTATTGCGCCATCCTTCAAATGAGCGTCCCCCACTGTCTTCGGATGTATATTGGTCCCCTGAATAACCTTCGACCCTATGTGTCGCGAATCAATCATCCCATCCGGAATTTGCGCCCAATCCACTCGGAGTGTCCCATCTTTGATATATTTAGATGCATTAATTGAGTTCTCCCGAAGCGTAATCCCTTGGCTCGATTCCAAGAAAATTGCGCTGTCCAATTTGAGCCGGATTTCTTTCCCGACCTTCGATATACCACCCACATACTCCAAATTTTCAATCCCGTTTATCTGTAATGAGTCGTAGCCTTCCCCCTTTTTGAAGAGGAAATACTCACTCCGGCCATAGCGCCCCTCCCGAACATAGAGCTTCGCCGGTAGAGAAATATCATTTATTTTCTCCAATTTAACCAGACTTCCGATATCAGACACCCTGAAAAGCTCCGGCCCCGACCGATTCAGTATAACCAAGTATTTATCCACACTTAATTCCCCAATCGTCCGCGAAAGAGATAGTTCGAATTCTTCATTAACGGCGCCATCCGCGCCCATACACAAGAAGTCGCAAACGACGTAATTCTGTAATCCATTCGATATCTGGTCAACGTAGCGCTTTGTGGCCACATCTCCCGCATATACAGGGTCCCCCACGTTCCTGATTGAATGACGGACCTTCCCATCCGAGAAAATGATATCTCCTGCGATTTTAATATTTCCCAGAGATAAATCCTCCATTTTAATTGTATCGAGCTTCTCATTCATCTTTTCCATCCGGAACTCGTTTTTATCAAAATTATAATAGAAATGAGAATCTACCTTAGCATTTGTAAAAATCATCGGACATAATAATTTAATTTTCTCAACAGCTGTCAAATCAAGTGGCGCCTCGACGGCCACCGGCTGAACAATTTCCTCCCTTTTACCAAATGGGACCCATTTCTCACCATCGTAGCCCTCGAATAGATTCTCCCAGAACCGAATATACCCCGCCTTTTTTTTACCGGCATTTTCGCCGAGACAGACTCCCACTCCCAGATTCGCATCCTCGCTCACAACTAACTTCTTATCAATTAATACATCTCCTCCGACTTCAAGTGCTTTCTTTGGATTCGACTTATTTATACCGACGCGCCGGCCAGTTGTATAAACAATATTGTCATCTTCCGCGCTCATCCATAGGCTCTCTTTTGTAAAAGTCTTCCAGTTCTCACCATCATACCCAGCAAAATTACCATTGCGATAGGAAATCATTCCCTCTTTGGGGTCTTTCGCTTGTCCAACGATGACGGATTCTAAAAAATAGGATGGTTTTTTAAAGATGGAACCTCCCTCTACAATAAAAGGGGCGAGACTCATATTCCGAACCTCTTGCGTATTCTCCACATGAATACGATTATACCTTTTTGAATCTAAGAAAGTGTTGTGATACATTTATAAATAAGAGTTTTATTGTTTTTAAATTGAATAATCAATATAAAAATAAGTTTTATATTGTCTAATTATTTATTTTCTTATAATCAACAATTATATATTTGGGTTATTTGTGTTATTTTGTTTTTTATATGAATTATTTATATTTTTTTTAATTTTATTTAAATCTTCTAATGATTTTTTGATATTACTATTAATTTTACGAATTATATCTTCTTGTTGTTCAGAAATTGAAGAATGTATTATATTTAAATAATTTTGTTTAGTTTTTGCTTGTGAAAAATTAATTTGTTCAAAACGATTATTACTTTGAATCTGTCTAGAATTAACTTTATTTAAATTTTTTATTAATCTGCTAAACAAATTCTTTTCAGATTGATTCTTTTTCTTAATACTTACAAACATACGAAGTAATTTTCTAATTCTGTTATTTTTAGAATATTCTTCAATTATTTTTTGATAATCTTCATCAGAAAGAGAATTAAAGTTTTCTATAATCTTATCTGCTATATTTGTCAGTAATTCTCTAACGTTTATTTTTTGTTTATATAATATATATAATATTTTTCTACGAATTCTTTCAGCAGTTAATTCTTTATTATTTTTTTGTATAGTTTTTTTATACATTCCTTTAAATAATTCACAAAAATTTGTATCATTTGCAAATTGTTCTAATAAATTTTCATAATGAATATAATATGCATATAAATGCGTTAATATTTTTATATATTTCATAAAATTATTTTTTATTATTTCAATTAATTCTTTATTCGTCTTATTTAATTTTTTATTTAACAATTTATTTGTATTTTCTACTAATTGTTCATATGTTGTATTTTCTCCTTTTATTTCATTAATTTCTTTCCATAAATTATTGAGTTTTTCTATGTTAGAAGTTCTAACATTATGACTCATTATTAATTATATATTATAAAAATTATATAATTTCAAAAATAAATCAGTCTAAAATCAATTCTCGATTTTTAGCCGATTATCCTTAACGGAACAGATTTTGTCCCGATATGAAAAAACCGGATACCGAAACTCATTCTTTTTCAAATTTTTGACCTTGACCTCATTGAATAAGAACTCAATCGCAAATTCAAATACAGTATCATTCATCAAGATTAAGAACTGGTTCAGTCCATTGTGAAAAAGATACTGATATTGAAGCCCAATCTTATCAAGGCTCGGAAAAAATATTTTATTATTGATAACAAATAATCGCGTCAAATTTTCAGTATTCTGAACGCATATTTGCTCCAAGCAACACGAATACAACAGTTTCCCATCATTTCCGAATGTTAGGAAAAGAATTGAGCTCGAATGAGGTTCAGACCTTTGCATTTTTTGAACTGCTGTCGTTATCGCATATTTTTCAAAGTATCTATAATAATATCCAACGACGAACATTAAATTTTGAGGATGGAACGCAGTTGAACAAACGTATCCGTATTCTCCTTGCTCAATCCTATAAACTGGATTCATTTCTGTATTTGTAATCGTCCATAAAACCATCTTCTGATTACAAGCAGTTATGACATACAGCCCAGATGAATGGAATGATATGCTCATGACCGCATACTTGTGTTCGGCTATATTCACGGAAGGATAAAACTTCCCCTGAATAATATCGTTCGCTGTGGTCGGATTGACAACGCATTTCCCTATATTTCCGGAGAAATCACCCCCAATCAAGAAGAACAGGTCGCTAACAGACCACTCACCCGCACTTATTTGAAGTGGGACTTGCTGTGTATGGCGATAAATTACATGGAGCTGGTCTGCCTCAATCCGATAAAATGTCATTGAATGGTTATCTTGATTGAAAAGAATCGTGCCTGAATGATTAATTCGTATGACTTTCATTTTATTTGGATAAAAATAAAATGGAATATATAAAATCATTTTTTTTCAATGGGGATTCGCACCGGAGTTGGAATAAATCTGGGTAGACGCTTTATTCCGAGGAACTGCGAATTTTTCCTATTCATCGCGCGAATAATATCGGATGCGTTATATTCTTCTACTAAATTTCCCATGTTTTGTTGTGCAATTACAACTCTCCCTTTTGAGGACCGGACGACAATCGCAACATGGCCATAATTTGTATTCATGCGATTACGTTTCCAAAAAAGAATGTCCCCTACTCGTAAATCATCAACATTCTGGGAATTGACAGTTTCTAATAAAATGACTTGGTTCGTATTTATGTGGATGAGTGAGTTGATTGAGCTGAACATATCAAAAGCGTCGGGAATTGATGGGAATGTAAGGCCATAATATAAGGTAAAATACCGGCGGACTAATTCGACACATTCAAATGGTATTCCATAACTGGAATATATCTTTTTGGGGTTCTTTTTATATAATATGAGAGGATCTGGTATCATATTATATAGTTATAATATTATATCAAATCAAATAAGTGTAATCTCGATTTCTATATCTATATCAAATAAGTGTAAGGGCCGAATCCCTGAACAATCACATCCCCCTTCCTTGGCTCGCTATCAAAATCAGTCCCCGCCCTTTTTCCAATAACCTGCCAATAGAATTCCAAATCAATCCCGTAAATTCTATCGCTACATACCCGCAATATATTTCCCCCAACAATATCCGCCCCTAAAATTCCCATCGGTTTCCCCCTCGGCGTGATATGAATCGTATGACTCTCCTTTTCCACCACCTTACTAAAATACTCCGGTAATTCGATATCGGTCGAGTCATCCCCGTATTCAATCCGGCCCACCCCTCTATAAAACACATCCGCCGTCGGCCCCTCCAAACAAGCGTGAACCAAATATTTATCAGCGTGTATTGGATGTTGAATCGTAAAATTCTTTACTCCGACCCTCTTCTTAACTGCGGGGGCCCCGTTATTAAAAGGAATCGCGAACAGTCCATCGCCCTCCCACAAGAACCCCACCTCGTTCCCGATACTATTCCCGATACATCCAGTTTTCAGAACGGCCCCGTTATTCCCAATGCGATTATTGAAAGTCGCAAAGGCGCCCCCACACATCATATCCCCCGACGCATATATTCCACCATCACCCGCCTGAACACTGAAACTGTCTGACCCCATCTTATAATTAATGTCGTCCATATCATCGCGCCTCCCAAGAAAGACAACCCCCTCATCCTCCACAACAACTCGCATATTTCGGCCCATCTCAATCGATGACTTCCCATCGGCGGTCTCCCCCACAATCTTCGCCCCACCTTTTATTCCCCTCCGATATAAGCGTAGCAGGTCCCGATTATCATCGCCACCCTCCACCAAAACAACGGAGGAATCCCCTCGACTATTCACCTGATTCCCAACAACGTGTAAAGCGCTTCCAGCTTTTTCAATCCCAATCCCGACGCCTCCGCCATTGAAAAAACTCCCACCGGACCCCATATTATTCACGATGAAAACCGTCCGATTCACATCATCCGGCCCCTCGCAATCTACCCACTCAATCTTCGTGAAATGCTTCGGCGCCAATATATCAAGAACGCTCAAATCCGTCTTTCCCACAGTAATACACTGGAAATTCCGGTTGATTCTCCGATACAACTTATAACCGTAGCAATTATCCACTATCTCCCATTCCACATTAGCAAAAACGCTACTCGCCTCATCGCCATAATGATACTCATCGCTTTTCCTACAATTCGTCGCTTTCCCCTCCGCGTCCAAGCTACAAACATAATATTGTATCACATTCTCTCCCCCGATGTTATCATCGCCATACTGAAACTCGACAAAAATCTTCTTAGGAGGGAACAACTGATGGACATTCTGGAAAGCCTTAACCGCCGTAATTGTATCGCCGAACTCCACCTTCTCTGTCTGTCCGCTGGAACTCAATTCAAGCTCCCCATTCTTTCCAAAATGGAACTGCTTCCGATTAACCTTCAAGCCAACCCTCGCATTCTCTCCATGATGGATAACCGACTTCGATATATCAATTCCAGACTCCCCAATAAGATGGATATAGTTATTCCTTATATACTTATTATCTAATGACCCCACTTTCAATTCCAGCCCATTCTCCCCGATATCGAACACGTCGGGATTGACCACTACTGAAAACTGGTTATTCTCTTTTTTGAGTCCAACACCGTTCGTGTAGCTCTCCGTCTTCGAGAATGTGTTGAAATGAATCGGGCTCCGTTCCCACTCAAAATCGTCAACGCAATTAAAACAAACGCCCACGCCCATGTCCTCAATAAAAGTGTAATACATCCTCAAATCCTCGGCGCCCATCCGGCTACAAAAGTCATCAGCCCTCTCAATAGCGCACTCATCCACCCCAACATACACCCCATTCTCTGCGGGGTTCTCCTGATTCATCAAAATATACCGCACCCCTTTCTCAAATCGCGACTCATCCACTTGAATGCGCGACTCCGCATACTTCCCACCAGAAACCCGAATAGAAGACGCAACCGGCTTCGCAATACGGATTCCTGATAAATAGCGGTCGATATAACGCTTATTCACTGCGTCCGTATCAGCGATTGGGTCATTCATATCGCGAATCCGGTTCATCCCGACGGAAACATCATTCCCGAACGATTTATTCCAGAGTTGTTGCTTATCTTTGGAGCCGATAATTTCACCATCGAGGGGCGCCCTCTTACCACCCACAAATTCAGCATTCATATTCATAATTATTTTAGAGCTTTCGACTGTCATCTCCTTGAAGTGAGCCCCCTGCTCAAAATGAACTGACCCATTTAATGTTATGTCAGCTTTTTTTTGGGTCGTATTATAAAAGAGGTTTCCGAGGGCGTCAATCTTCATAATTGATTTATGATTTGCGTCCAATACTCCAAGAATCGTATTGTGTATTACCAAATTATATAGCTTGTTCGGTTCGAATATGACGACGCTTTTCTCATCGAATGGGCGCACCGTTATTTTGTCGCCGTTTATCTCCATTATTTGGAGGGGAACTGAATCAACAACTGCAATGTCAAGAATTGTTATATAATTCTCAATGGCGCCTGATATTTGAATGATGAAAGTCATCTCCCCGATATACATTGCGCCCTGAATAGTAAAAGAAGGGAGACCCTTGATTGATACGCCGTCCATATTCATCTTAGTATGAAACCCGACCTTTCCCATTTGATTTATACAAAAATCGTTATTTATTCCAAAATCCAGAACGTCCGGATATATAATTTTACCGGACAAGTATAAATCTTTGATGAATCTCTGGACGGACCCGATATCATGGACTGCGTTTTGGGACGGCTCTATTTTTCCTGCGAACGTTATTTTTCCAGTAGAGAGGTCATTTTTAAGTGAGCTCTCTAATTTACGGATTGCACCATTGGATTCATCCAATCTCTTTTCAAGATTTTTTATATATGGTAGAAGGTCGTTGCTCATGATTTATTTTATTTGAATTCTTTTAAGTTATAAAAATATATTTTCAATTTAAAATAATTAATATATACATCATAAGAAAATGTCCATATTATTTTATGAATCGATGATGCGCGTTTTATTAGAAATTAAAATCTGCTCTTACAAGGGCCCGAATATATTTCATTCAACACAACAAGAGATATCAAATAAGAGCTCTCACTTTTTTGATATTTATAGAGAAGTTGAAGAATTAGATGATTATCGATTTGTAATAACTGATAAAGCAAATGAATCAATCGCCCTATTTTTGGATGAAATGAAAAATAAAATAAATAATGATTACATCGAATTAACAATTTTTGAAAACTTACCGCATATTATTGATTTGGATGGACACGTTCTTCGAAAAACCGCACATATTATGATGTGCTATATACAAGACATTATGATGAATTTGTAGTGAGACTACTAACCAGCTTTTCCAGTTTTTCCAGACGTTTTATAATATTATCCATATCAACCGCCTTTTTAACGTATTCATCTGATGTTAAAAATTCCCAGACTTCGCTATTATTGCTCAAACAGAATATTTTTCTCGCATTCTTCTCTCCATATTTAACAAGAATGAGAACATCCCGATTTATGACGTCTGTGGTCTTTTGTAAAATCCAAGACTGATTACGGTTCCCCTTCGATATAACATTATACAACCCATTGTGGAGCAAAATCCTATCGCCAATATCAGGGGCGACTCCATCTATTACCAGCTCCTCCATCCGCTTGGAAATGTATGACCCATTTGTAAAAACAGCGTCTATTGTGGTGGTTGTCGAACAGAGGCGTGCAGGTGGAACGAAATGACATCCCGATACAAATGAATCTACGTATTTTTTATTTACTGCGTCGCCATTCTCTTTTGGGATGTTCAAGTTCGTTATTCTTTGAAGATTCGCATCGAGTTCATTCCCGAGTGATTTATTCCAGAGTGATTGATTTTCCTCCGTTGTTAAAACATCGCCAATTTCGGGAATTCGCTTCCCATTGATGAAAGATACACTCCCGTTCTCAATTGGGGTTATTTCAGAAAAAGCTATACCTGACGAAGCTCCACTATTAAAAATGAGTGAGCGCCCAATGATGAGGTCCTCCCCTACTTCAAGAGTTTTCCGAATGTCGGCCCCGCATTTTACATAAAAATCCCCATTTATTACTGCATCTCCATCAACCCCAACATTTTCTAAAATATTCATCTTCTTAGTTTGGTGGGTGTCCGTGTATAATTCCCTTATTTCGGCGGTCCCATCAACGTAGAGGCTCTTATCTATTTTAGCAATATCGGTGATAATCGGTTTTTTGAAATAAACTGAATCTTCCGCGGTTATCGAGCATACAGTCAGATTTTCAGAAACTGTGAGGTTTCCATGTATTAATGTGTCTGTATTTATTTTGATTGGTGTGGGAGATGATGAAAAAATTGATTCGACGGCTACGTTCCGACATTGAATATCTTTCAACCGAACATTTTTCAAATATCGACTGTCCCGCTCCTCAAAATATTTCTCATCTGCAATAACAAATTCTTCTTTGGATTCATTCCACATAAAGCCGTGAGTTGATGTGTCGGACCGTATTCGAAAACCGGATATTTCCGATGCTATAACATCACAGAACTCACTTTTTGTAATAATCCCACTGTTTTCATAGATGAGGTTCCCTTTTATTATTAGGTCCCCTTTTATACAGCTGTTCCCTTTTATGAAGAGGTCAAAAGCCGGATTAAAATCCCCAACATAGAGTCCCCGCTTTGCGTAGATTGTTTTATCAGCTACGATATTTTTACTCGTGTGAAAATCCTCTTGTTTTTGTAATTTAGTAATTATTTGAATTATTTGGGCGACTTGTTCATTTAATGACATATGATTTATTGGTTTGTATTTTTTAAGTTATAAATTGAAATGAAAACAATTATCATCGTTTTCATTCATAGAAAATTTCCTCGAATAATTCTTGAATTTCTGGGCTCAATTCTTCTCTAAGTGATTCAAAATCTTTTCTCAAAATTCCGGTTGAGGTTATGTGGTGCATACCACCTCTCAACCGGAGAACCAGATGAATAGTTGAATCTTTTTGGATATTATACATACCGAGCAACATAGAATCCTTGAAATCTTTCCCAGCAAAAATAAACCGTTGTTGTTCAACTGGGGTTCCATCTTTTTCTTGAATTTTCATTTTCAATTCTTCAACGCTCATCTGATGCGTAATTTGAAAGTCAATTGTGCGCCCAGTAAGATTCTTGACATATATTCCAAATTGCTCATTTGAATAAAAGCTCTTCGAAAAAGAAATAAGTTCATCAAGATGAATAAATTGATTCTGATGCTTTTCGCTGTATTTTCCTCTCTGATTCTCATTCAAGGTATTTCTAAAATAATCGTACCAAAACATCAATGATTCGAACGACTCAATTGGAGTTTTCATGAAAAGATGAAGCTGTTCTTCTGGGATTTGAATTCCTGTTGAACCAAACAATTCGAGAATCTTTTCTCTCATAGAAATCGTAAGTTGAGAAACGAACAGAATTACATCAGATGCATCTTTGATGTTTTTCAATGTTTGAAAAAACTCTCTGAAAAATGGATGATATCTGGAAAATATTCCCATTTGAAGAAATAGACTGACTGTTTCTTCATCAAGAGATTGTGGTTGTTGTGGTTTACTAACAAGTGAGCTCATTGTAGATTTATATCATTAAAAACTCGTATTTATTTTTAATCAATTTTTCCAAATTTAAAAAGTATGACATATTATATAATATGACCGGAGGATTATTACAATTAAGCGCGTATGGACCACAAAATGTGTATCTTACAGGAAACCCACAGATTACATTTTTTGTAAGTGTTTATAAAAGACATACAAATTTTGCGATTGAGAGCATCCAGCAATTATTTCATGGAATCGTTAATTTCGGGACGAAAGTCTATTGCGACATTGACCCACAGGCCGATTTAGTCCATGAAATCTTCTTGAATGTGCGACTACCGAATCTGAATGTTAATCCACAAGATAATCCCTGTTATACAGTAAGTTGGGTTAATTCGATTGGACACGCCATTATTCAACACATCGACATTGAAATCGGAGGCTTCTTGATTGATAGGCAGTATGGCCAGTGGTTAGAAATATGGAGCGAACTCACACTAACCGCCGAAAAAGAGTATGGTTATAATTTGATGGTTGGAAAGCATTTCGATTTTACGACGGATACACAATCCGGACCACTCAACCTATATATTCCTCTCCAATTCTGGTTTAACAGGAATATCGGCCTCTCTCTTCCTCTCATAAGTCTCCAATATTCCAAGGTTCGAATCATCGTAGCTTTCCGTAATTTTGATGAGCTCTGGGTTTCGAGCAATGGACTTCCACCCGGGCTGGGTGGAGAAAACAGCAGTATAGTTCAAGGGAAAACAATTGTTGACGCGAGTTTGTGGGTAGACTATATATTTTTGGAAAATGAGGAGCGCAAGAAATTTGCTTCGTCTCCTCTGGAATATCTCATCGATCAATTACAGGTTAATACCGTCGGCGTAAATGAAAAGAATATATTGGTCCCAATGTATTTTAATCAACCGGTCAAGGAGTTGATATGGGTTCTACAAACGAACCGTATCTTCCAGTTTGGGCCCAATAAAGCGTATGATTTCTTCGATTTTAGTAACGGAGAATCCATTCCGGGCGATACAATTGATTCAGCGACTATTCGTTTTGAGGGACAAGAGCGATTTAAGAGGCGGGAGCCGTTCGTTTTTCGCGTAGTTCAGCCATATCAATATCACACGCGAGTCCCCCGCAATTTTATTTATTTATATTCATTCTCATTGAAACCGGAGGATTTTCAACCGAGTGGGACGTGTAATTTTAGCAGAATTGACAATGCGACACTTGATTTAGTTCTGAATGAGTGTGTTATTCAAAAGGATACGCAATTGAATATTTATGCTACGAATTATAATGTTTTAAGAATTGAGGCCGGTATTGCGGGAATAGTATATGCGGATTAAGCTAATCAGTGAAAAATGTGCTCTGGACAAGGTGAGGAAGGGCCAATGAGGCTCGATGACTTACCTCGACCAGCGCAGATAAAATTAGATTCATCCCCAGTATTTTAAACTCCTTATCAACCCCTTCATCAACGACGCGCTCCATTTCTCGGAGAATTTCCACTTGTAAAATACGAGTGTGGACATTCCGGAATTTAGAGAGGGTCGATTTAAAATTGTGAAATATGAGCCCATTTTTTACAATGTTTTTCTTCATTTCATCGCTCAGTTGTGCCCTGTAATCAAACATGTCGTTCGCTAAATGATAGAAATGTTTGAGCTGTTCAAGGCTCAATGTAGTAAACCATTCGGTGTCGGTGTATTGACCCAATTCATCAAATTTTTGGAATACTCTGACTACAAACTGTGAGAATCTCTGACTTTCCGTAAGTTTTGGCGAATCGTGGCTCATTTTCCGTTTGCTGTCTAAAATGAATGATTTCTTATGGGCGTAATTCGCCATAAGTTTATTATTCGATTTGAGGTCCTTTGTGTTGTATGGATTTACGGGATGCTTTGATTCAAGAATAGATTCCAGTGTCCGGATATCGAATCCATACCATAAATTATCGGTCTCATCCTGATATTGAATATAGTATTCAATCGGGATTACAATTAGTTTTTCGAGTGTTCCACAGTCTTCTATATTGTTCGGTTTGGAGCGACGGCGAATGTTCCATCCTCTAAATACTGATTGAATATGCGTGGAAGATTTCTTTTCCTCTTGTGATTCATTTACAGAATGTCTCTGTTTTTTGCTTTTGTCAGGGACGACTTCCGTTTTTTCTTTGGGAATTTCTACTTTCGGAACCTTGTCTCCGAATCCTCCTACAAAACGGACCAATGTTTTGGCGTTAATGTGTATCCCGCAATATTCGCTTGAATGAACAGTCGGATGAGAGCATCTAACATTAGGTTCTTTCTTGGATTTTATTGAACAACAAATACTTGTATTGGACATTTTCTATAATTAGTATATTTTTTATTTTAAATTAAATCAATTTTTCATATTTAATAAATTTAATCCAATGACGAAAAAACAGTTTAAAAAAAATTGAATATTAATATTATCAGTATAAGATGAATAATAAAATCAAAATGTCATCAACACAACAACAAGAACAACAACAAGAACAGGGTCTTCCTTTATTGAACAAGGGCGAAATTGATTATGAATCAATTCGTCTCGAAATGTCAGAGTCAAAAACCGGTTCAAAGAATGGTTCATTGACTTTAGATGGAGAGAAATTCTCATTTCAGGTAGATGGTTCAACCGTTTATTCTGCATCGAGATATCCCAGAGATGGAGAAGGTCCAAATGTTTCATATTCGCTAACAATTGAATTTGACGGCGAATCAGCTAAACAGATTGAAGCTTTTCAAGAAGGAATCAAGAACATCATTTTTGATAATCACAAGGCCGTTTTCGGTAAGAGCTATTCAAAAGACCAGAAATCGGTCGTAAGCGCTTTATGTAATGGTTTCTTGAATGACAAAGGACAGCTCAGATTCAATATCCAGACAGCATACAAATCGAAGAATTTTTCGGTTGTTGTTGTATCGGAGAATGATGAATCAGAAACTGTATCTACATTTGAGGAGCTGGAAAAGCGCATTCAAAGAAATATGCTCGTATCCGTTATTGGTTATGTCCGATTTTATTTCGACCGCAACGGAAAATTTGCTAACTCATTTATGTGTGAAGCAATCAAAATTCGTGGCGAAGGAGAGAAAAAGGAATATCAAAAGAAAGATGATGTAGTCCTCATTGAGGATTTGGATGTCTCTTCTTTGAAGGCGTCAAAGCCTCAAAAGAATGAAGGTGGAAAACTGAAATCGAAAGTCTCATTGAATGGTTCTGAATGGTTCAAACTAAGATTAACCAATTTACTTGGTAAGTTTGGCGTTTCAACTGGTATGGCGTCGGATGGTCAATCGCAAGAAGGAAGTGGAAAACACTCCATCCTTGCTTGTTTTGAGCAGGAAGACGCTATTTATGAACAATTAAAGAAACTGGATTCATGGGCTCTTGAACATGGAACGACAAACTCAGAAGCAATTTTTGACAAGAAATTGGGTCCGAAACTGGTCGAAGGTAAATACAACAGGTCTCTCAATGAAAAACTTGGCCAATTGAAAGATGGAACCGAAGCGACATTTTATTCGACGAATCTTTCGTTGTATACTCGCGATGGTAATCCAAATATCAAGGTCGTAGATTCAGAGACTGGAA
>JACCED012409622.1_pt1 | contig 43386 bp, 44 predicted proteins | sample 7455021 | NCBI WGS metagenome assembly JACCED01 (sample SAMN15323456, study PRJNA562643) | freshwater metagenome | isolation source: river surface water | place: USA:Blue River Watershed | collected 2017-08-19
ATATTTGGGAAACAATAGATATTTCATTAAATATTTGGGAAACAATAGATATTTCATTAAATATTTGGGAAACAATAGATATTTCATTAAATATTTGGGAAACAATACCTGTTTGGGGGTTCGCACCTTTACCCGCGTATAGCGGGAAAAAGGGGCGCCTTAGTCCATGTTACAAACAATCAGAGCAACACTCAAAACCGCCGACACAACGAACCCAATCGTAGCCCATATAAAATTGTTGCAATATAAAAGTATGTAATAATATGTGGCCATTATAACCTCGAACATAACTCCTCCAACAATCGTATAATTCGCAAAATGTAATAACTTTTGGACCTTCTCCTCTCTTGGTATATCCTTTAAATAATAATTCGCCATGATGTATGTGAAACCCATTGGTAAAGCTCCATATATAACGCCCCCAATTTTGAAAAATTTCATTTCCAGTAGGACCATAACTGTCCCAACCAATATTCCACTAAAAAGGGCGTTCTTCAAAAATATTGCTAAATATTTATTCATTGTTATATATTTTTATAAAGAAAAATATAATATCTAAGTAAAATATACTAATTAAAAATATTTAAGAGTATAATTATGAAAAGCCTCTTCATAACAAATACAATAACCAAATTTAAAACAAGCGCCATCCCTCTCGAAACACTAATCTACCCAGTCGGAAAAAATGATTTGGCAAATCATTTTAATAAAATAAAGACAATAATTGAAAAATTAGACATAAAGACAGTTTATTGCGACTCAAAATACATATATGACAATTACAAAGATAAAGTCCCCCAAATAAAACGATTAACACGCGATATACCAGCATACACATTCACAAATTACGATACATCACTCAATTTACGCCGGATATGTATAGCCGGATATCTAACGGTCCTATTCTTTGCACTATTTCACGACACTCTCTTTTCAATCGCAGTCATACTTGTCCTAATCGCATTCTGGTTTTTAATCGAAAAAATAATCCTATCGTCAAGATGGACACACCATTCAAAGAATTTCATCAACCTCTAACTTTTCAGACTCTTTTTCTGATTGAGATTGTATCGTAAGTTTATCAAGTGGATATCCAATTTTTTCAAATAGGTCCTTCGGATATATTTTCAAAAACTGCTTCACGATTTTCTCATTTGTAAAATACTCCCTCCATTTCTCCAAATCAATATTCTTGTTAGTTATATGCATGTTCCGTTTGAGGTCCTCTTCGCTCTTGTTTCTTATATTGTGGGGCTTCGCCAGTTCCAGTGCAATCACAATCATTTCTTTCGTGAAACCGTAATGCTTAAACATATTCCTCAAAACTCCCTCAAAATCCGTCATTAAATCCTCATATTTTACTTCCAAGAAGTTCGTCATGTAATAATCCCATTTATAGATATCCATAATCGTATTTAAACTACTCTCCACATAAAGGTTATTCTTCATTTCAAAAATAATCCCCTGCTCTTTTGTCAGCCGGTTAAGCAACTTTTTATAAGTTTCATTACCATATTCAGCAATCTTCTTGTTCGCCCATGGTTCAGTTGTCTTCTTATGATACTCATAAGCGCTCACAATAATTGCGCAAGGGTTCCTTATCATATGCGTTCCAATAATTGGTCGGTCTATCTTCGAAAAATTAATATGACTGTGATGTTCAACCCACACATCTGTTGTTGGTTCCAATTTATCCTGTGAGCAATATTGATATCTAATTCCAAAATAATTACACACCGCCCTTAATATTTTCTCAATGACGACAGTCCCCGTTTTGTGATGACAGCAATGTATAATAAGTGGGCGCTTATTAGCATATTCCATATACGCATCCGGTTGAACCGCGCGATGTTTAATAAGTAATTGTGTAATCTCGTCTTTAATATACGATTCCATCTTATAAAATAATAATAAATTTAATTGAAATAATAACCGAGGTTTGATTTCTTACTCCTCAGAATCATCAGCTTCATCCCGAACTTTGATTCCAGTGAATCCTTTTCCTCTGGAAAGTCCTCCAATCTTAATATTGTTCTTAAATTCAACTTCATAGTTCGCGAAGCAAGTTTTCATTTTTTCAATGAATTCAGTCTGCGTAATAGGGGACCGCTTACCTCCGCTAATATGCTCTTGGTAGTAATCCTTAAACATCGAAAATAAGTCCCGAATGATAATTCCATCACACGCATTCTCAGTAATCTCAATCTGTTCTTCCAGAAACTCGCTATAACTATCTTGATTCTTCAACATTCGCGAAGAGTTCATAGATACCAGTTGGGGAATAACCAGCTTCTGGTTGTTCGCAATATACATCTTGACGTAATCCAGCAAAATGAGCATATATTGTTGGCGGTATTGAATGTTGTCTTTCAATTTCGGCTTTAAGTTCGGGTCCGCCCTAAACTCATTCACCTTCTTTGGCTCGTGCATAACGAACCTGTTCGGAAAGTTGATTCCGACGTAGCGACGGATGAAACCGCCGTCATGGACATCCTCAATCTTGGGCATCTTATTACAGAGCATAACCAGCGTGAATTTGGGAATGTCCGTCAGCTCCGGATTCGGAGAATGCGCCTTCCTAATTTGAATCTTGTCCCCACCAGTAATCTCCTTAATGAAATCAATATTCAGCTTCTTCTCATTGGGTGGTTCATTAACTTGAACATACCGCTTCTTGAAGATACTAATCAACTTCGAATTATGACCTTCCTGTGAGTTGCTTATATTTGTGATATATGAATTATCCAAAATACCGGCATAGTCTCCCAGTGAGTTGTCATGTAGGGTCGTAATAACACCCTTACCATTTCCACCGGTTCCTTCAAAATTGACGAACAGCTCATTCTTGTTCGTTCCAATGAGCGTTGAGCTCAAAAAGAGGAGGGCAAACTCGCAAACATCTGCACTTGGAAGCGATTTCTGGAACAGGTCCATAATCTCATCGCGGATGGACGGTATAACATCGGGAGAGTAGTCGTATCCAGTCGAATAACTAATTTTGTCATCCGGCTTCTGGTCCCGAAAGAGGCCCAATTTCAAGTCATAGACTCCGTTATTGAAGCCAAGCAAATGATTGTCCATATCCAGCTCCTTGTGGAAGTTCTCATCATAGAACACTTCCTTACACTCATTCATGACTGAATTCTTGTAGGTTGCGCTACTGAGAGTGTGGATGGATTTCTCACACGCCATCTTCATAACTTTCGTTGGGTCGCTCTCGGGAATCATATCGCCAGATTGTTGCTCAGTGTCGGCTATTTTGGTGCTCAACATTGCGCTATAACGGAGGAGCGCCCCCTTAACGTGGATTGTTATGTCCTTCAAAAGGGGGACCGGCTCATCTAAGACTTGCCATCGATTCGTATAACGATACCAGACGCCCTTCGAATACTTGTATTTTTCGGATAAGATGTGATGGGCCAATTCTGCGTAGTCAGTGTGAGTATTACGGAAACTCCGGCGAATGTAATTCGTCAGGTCATCCTCCCCTGCGTATTTTTCGATGGTCGAGAAATACTTTTCTGGATTGTCGTGCCACGCCATTCTCCGGAGGGAGCCAATTTTCGCTTGGTTTTCCTTGGGGTATGTTGAGTATTTGAGCCAGAGGCGCTCACAATGGGCCTCGTCGTATTTCGATGATTGGGATGACCATTCTTTCCATATGCTTATTAGGTCGCTATCGATATTATGAAGGATTGCTCCAACACGGAACCAGTCGCTGTATTCTTCTACACGGGCCGGTTTCAATAAAGAGAGGAGCGCCTTCAAATACTCGGGACTCTTCTTGGAGACGAGCTCTTCAATCAACACTTCGACTTCGTTGGGCTTTTGTTCTCCCAGAATGTCTTCAAGTCCCTTCTTCTTTTTTTCGTTCTCTTTCTCGATAATTGAATCGATAATGGTCTCCTTCTCTGGAAAATTATTTTGGAGAGAGAGAACTTTGAGGAGTTGGACGTTGATTTCGGGGAGTTCCATTTCGTCCATATTCATATCGAATATGCGAGTGAGCTTATAGGTTTGAGACGACGGGGATTTCTTGCTCCCGAACATAATAATATTATTACGCTCTACGACGGCCTCATCAATAATACTCTGGATCGATGAAGTGGATGTTGCCAAAATGGGGTCTTCACTCATTTTATCAACGACGAACTTCCGGAGCCAATGCTGGGCGCTGTATTTGATACAGATGAACGGGAACATTATATGAATCCCATCTTTCAGGACGTTCCGTTTCTCATCGAGGTCGGGGTGGTCTTTTTCAAGAATGTATGCGTATGATTCTTTCTGTTGAAGTGTATTACCGAACAATTCCTGAAATCCGGCGTAATAAGTTTGTAATACGCGAGTGAGGAAATCGTCATCATACTGACGGGAATCGTATCTTTCGGAGTCGTGTCGTAAATCAATATCTACGAACACTTTCGAAAATTTCTCGGGGTGTTTCTCTGTTAGGAATGAATCATTTCCCTCTGTAATTGTGTGAGTGAAATAGACGGACCAAAACTTATCGCGTTCGGATGGTTTAATTTTATATAAACCGCCCATCATAGATGTGTGGGTTGGGCCTTCTTCTTTATTCACTTGGTGGTCAATTAAATATCGCTTCATTTTATTTTAAATGATTATCGGTCAGATAAAAAATCAATTTTTACAATTTGATACGGGGAGTTATAAGAAGAGTTTTAGGATGCGTTATTGGAAATATTGTGTTATTATTTAAAAATTGATGGTAAAATCGTTCAAAATTTTTATGAATTTGCGCACCAAGCCAAACACACAATGTCTAAACCAAATTTGACAAACCAACAACCAACGCAAGACGAACTTGATTTTGCTAAAATCCTCCAGAGTTCTAAAGTCGGAGGCTCTTTTAGTAATTGCACTGAGCTTGCAATGCACCTTAGTGATAAGGGGATCGCTACTATTGGAGACCTATCTGTGTTATCTTCTGTGGAGGAAATCATGATGGATACAGGGCTGAACAAGGTTCAGAGTGTTAAACTCTATAACGCGTCCAGAATATCTTCCGCGACGTCTGAATGTGCACCTGCGCCTGCACTTGCTTCTGCTCGTGCTCCTGCTTCTGCACCTGCACCTGCTTCTGCTCGTGCTCCTGCTTCTGCTTCTGTATCGGAATCCCAGCAGACACCTCGGCAGACCAAGCCGGGCAATGCAAAAGACGCAGAAGTCGGTCCTTCAACGGTTCTCCCGAAGAAAATGACCCAGACCATGCCGGGCAATGCAAAAGACGCTGAAGTCGATCCTTCAACGGTTCCCCCGACGAAAATGACCCAGACCAAGCCGAGCAACATTATGCAGGAGGCTTCATCTGAACTTACCTCCGCTCCTGCTTCTGTTCCCCAGAAGAAACAGAACCTTACGAGTGAAGATGATTTTCCTTCATTGGGGTCTTCTAGACATACCGAATCCACCGCCCAAAAGGCAGTTGGAGGAGGTGTTGAGCCGAAGACTCAACAAAAACAGAAGTCCAATGCGACATCCGCATCGTCATCCTTGAATCAGGAAGTTAATCACTGTAAGCAAGCGAGTTCTGCGCTGAGCGCTTTTTCGAGATTAGTGACAACCGCATCTGGAACTCCGGAAAATGCTTCCGTGGTGAAGAGTGATTCCAAAGAACCAGTGAAAGGTGGCGTCGTAGAAGTCAAAACTGCTGAAAATTCGATGCCGACTTCTTCGCTGAAAGCAGTGACTGGCGGAAGGCAAGACTTCATGTCTGGAATTTATAGACTGTTCGACAGTGGAACCGTTCATCCTTCTGATTCACTCTCGAAACCAAAGAAGCGTGATGCAAAATCACTTGTGGAACATGTTCAGGCATCCTGCGAAGAGATTGTTGTTCCATTCAATCCCCAGTATCCCATTCCACATTCTATGACGAAGGAACAGTTGAAGAGATTGACTGATTCAATCACAGCATTACATTCTGAATGGAACACGAAGTTGAATGAGCTCGAAACTCAATCTTCTCAGCTGAAGACCGTCAGAGAAGCCTTACAGGCCAATCCGGAACAGTCAAAGAAGGAAGAGATTGAAGCTCTGATTGCTGATCAGGAGACCTTGGTCAAACAACTGGAAACGCAGGTGAACCAAGCGAAACGTATGTTTTTCGAGGAGAGAGCCAAGCTTTCTGCTAATCCAGATGTTCTGACTGAAAAAGAAACCAACGACTATTCAGACATCATGCAGAGACAACATACCGCACATGTTTTTGCAATGATTCAGCCGATTTTCAATCATATGCAATATTCGCAGGATGGGATCCAAAAGGCCAAAAAAAATACTGAGTGTCCGAAGTCTCCGGTGGTGACGGTCTATCATAATGGCCAAGGCCCTTCGAGGTTGAAAACTGCTGAGTATCTCGAATTGAAAGATGTGGAACTGTTATTGTTCTTACGAGAAACTTGTCAGAAAGACCCAGCGTTTACTGACATTTTGAGGGTGTCATTCGATCAACTATCAAAGAGATACTACGTCTCTATCAACAAGAAATTTGAACAACATGGACTCGTTCCATCTGCTCAGAATATTGTTCGCTGGACGATCCATATGAAAAGCGTTGCTTGCGCAATCCTCTTCAAGTACAACTCCAAGGAAAACACGTCTTACACGCTGGAAGATGTCATGGGTTCTCCGAAGGACTTGTTTGTCAAGGTCTTCCGAGAATTTGAGCATTCCGCGAAGAAGGAACATTTCCGGCAATCAACGTCTCGAATTATGAACATGTTTGCTGATGTCGTTCCCTCTTCAGCTGGTGGTGGCGCTTGCGCTGTTGCTGGTGGTGGAAGGTCTGTGCAAAGCGGTCTATCCACCGCTTCGGACATTGACTCTTTTATCCATGAGTGGAGGATTTCCATGAGAGGAGTCTCAGATCGTCGTCTCGCTCAGATCGGAACGAAGCCGTCATCCGAAAAATCGATTCACCTTTACAAGCAGATCGAAGAGCATCAAGATTTCAAGAAGTCTGGTAAGAAAACCGTCGCCAAGTTCCTCGCTGACAGAAATGTCATCAGTATCAATGGCGAAGGGAATGATATGACCTTCACTGTTCTTCCTCTTCCATCTGATGATGAATAATCCCATTTTTTTGGGAAAACGTTTTTTTGCCAATGGCAAAAATTATAATATAATAATATAATAAATGAAAACAGATAATATTTTACCCCCATCAATGATAAAATGTGGTATTCAATATAATTGTATATCCGACTCTATAATCTACGTATTACAATTTATAAAACTACTCGATGATAATATTGGTAAAAAAATGCGTCTTAATCAGAAAATATCACCCCAACTTATCGAAAAAACGATGGACGTTTATAAACAATTCTCGAAGCGCTTTTTTAGTAAGAAGTCAGTCAATTGTATGAAAAAAAACTGTAATATGAAGAAGAACATCCCCGAACTTACCAAATTAATAAAAAGTTTAGAGATATTTATAAATGGTCATCACGCGATATCAAAAGGGTATAAACTTAAACTGAGTGCGAAAATTCCACAAGTTCAAGTTGAGCCTTTTATTAAATTCATAACGAAGTATATTGATGTATTCAAAGTATTACATAAAATTGTAGTTGATATTGATAAAAAATACAAGAAGTATTTTTGAAGAAATAAAATAACTTTTATACATCAAGTTGCGTTTTCCATCCCCACGCAATTATTGATATACGTCCTTCCTGTGAGAAGTTATCCGGATGAATAGGTAATATCCCGTGTTTCCAATTGACATTTATATCTCTACAAAAAGCGTAAGCGCTACCATTAGGACAAGGAAATGACACAGTTCTTCGACTATTATTCTCTTGGAACGCGATTTCCCGTGTCTTCCCAAAACTTACGCCAACTGTCAGGTTTTGGACTTTCGCTTTGTCCTCTTTGACCGCACTCGCATCGTGATGAAACGGCTTCCAGTCCGAGCTATCTTGATACCAATTACAACGCGTCGCCTTAATATCCATATCAAAATAGGTTGCTATCCTGTTTATAACCATATTGAATGTTGGGCATTTCTGCTTCCAGTTTGTCTTATCGTCGGCGATGAGATGCGTATCCCCATGCCACAGCTTGAAGATTTCTCCCCCACATTTTACCATTTCATCCACTAATTTCTCGTATATCATCGGTCCTTGAATAAAATCGGGAATTAAGATAACGTCGCGCGTCTGAATATCTTTGCTAAATTTAGTCTGGCTTGTATCAACAATGACTCTCATATCACACGGCTCATAGTTAGGCTCGAACTCGGTCGTGTTCTTTTTATGACCGCCTTCTCCACTAACAAAATGATTCTTTTTACAATCGGCGCCCCACTTACACGCTCCCCCCTTCCAAAATCCATAACAAAGATTCTTGTCATGGATGTAATTACACGGATTGCGAGAACACTTATGGTTCATAAAATCGCGACATACTTTTTCCATAATAAATAATATCACGATTTCTTTATATTATTTATACTACTTAAAAGAATCTGACTATTATTCATAAACAACGAAAATGAACAATACTAAAATTGAAAAAGCAATCCTCGAAGAATGGAAGAAAGACGATACATTCAAGAAACAATTGGAAAAGAACAAGGAAAATCCAACGAAAGTATTTTATGATGGACCCCCATTTTGCACTGGAAATCCCCATTATGGTCATATAGTCGCCAGCACAATAAAAGACATATTCCCCCGCTATTGGGCGATGACCGGATATAATGTCCCCCGAAGATGGGGATGGGATTGTATCGCGGAGGGGACCGTCATTAATTTGGACAATGGAACCGGCCTATTTATTGAAGACCTCTTCGAGTATTCCGGTTCAGTCGAAACATGCTCAATTTCAGACAAAACGATGACAAATCGCCCATCATCAAATTTTATTTGTAAGGGGGACCGCGAATGTATCGAGCTCTTTTTTGATAATAATACATCACTCGTTTGTACGCCGGACCATCGTTTATATACGGACTATGGTTGGATGAAAGCGGGAGAAATTCAAGATGAGATATTATATTCGACGCCAGTAAATCCGGTTCCTTATTATTATATGAACTCGTATAATTGGACAATTCAGACGAACGCATTCGTGTTATCATGTAGCAGTTTGGACAATAAGATGAATTGTTTGGCCTACTTCCGTTTATTCGGTTATGTTTGTGGAAATGGGTTCGCAAATAATAATAAATTGTATGTTTTATTCCGAGAAGTTTCAGCTTTATTTTTGAGAGATGTGGCCCTATTTACGAGTGATGAAGTTATTGTAAAATATGAACCCACTTTTTCGAAATATATGGTTGAAATTCCAGATGTTCTAACTGCATCATTTATTCAAATGGGAATTGATAAAATTATTCCGGCGCTTGTATCAAATGTGGGAACCCCTCTATTCTTGCGATATGAATTTTTTGCTGGATTCTTTTGTGGGTTATATTCAAATTTCAATGAGAATCACGTGGATGTCATCAATAATATATTACATGGCGTTTGTGATTCAGCCATATTTTTGAATAGGGATAAAGAGTCCGCCTATTTGAGCAATTTTCGCCTGTTGATTGGCTATCGATATGATGTGAAATCCCATGTCGCACAATCGACTAGATTAGTTCGTAAAGAGAGCGTCGGATTGCGACGTGTTTATGATATAACCGTCGCCCAAACCCATAATTTCATCGCGAACGGAATTGTTGTTCATAACTGCCACGGTCTCCCCATCGAGTTCGAAATCGAGAAGAAGCTCGGTATAAAAACGAAAGAGGAAATCCTGAAATTTGGAATTGCAAATTATAATGAGGAGTGTCGCAAGATTGTTATGAAATGTGCATCCGACTGGAAATATACAATTGACCGCGTAGGTCGATGGGTAGATATGGAGAATGATTATAAGACGATGGACCTCGATTTTATGAATAAGGTTTGGACCGTATTCGCAAAATTATGGACCCTCGGGCTCGTATATGAGGGCGTTAAGGTTATGCCATACAGTTGCGGTTGCGCGACCCCCCTATCCAATTTTGAGGCTAAGTCGAACTACAAGATCGTTCGCGACCCCTCGGTCGTCCTTCGGTTTAAAGTATGGGGCTCCCGATTACCGACGTCTCTCCTCGTTTGGACTACGACGCCATGGACCCTTCCGTGTAATATGGCGGTCTGTGTAAATCCGGATTTGGATTATGGTGTGTATGAACGCGATGGAGAGTTGGTTATCATCTTAGTTGAACTTGCGGGAAAATTCGGGATTGAGGGTGAGCCAGTAAATATTATTCGAGGTATCGATTTAGTAGGGACTGAATATGTCCCGCCGTTTCCAGATATTATTATTGAACACGAGTTTCGCGTGGTTGCTGACCGCTTTGTGGATAATTCATCAGGGACTGGTATTGTTCATTTAGCCCCAGCATTTGGTGAGGACGATTACCGCGTCTGTTTGGAGAATGCGGTCATTGAGAAGACTCGATTACCAATGTGTCCTTTTAATGCGAATGGCTATTTTACAGATGAGGTCCCCTTTTTGAGTGGGGTCTATTTCAAAGATGCTGATAAAATCGTATTGAAGCGATTGGAGTCCGTCATTTTCCGGCTGACATATGAGAATCATGATTATCCATATTGTTGGAGGAGCGACACTCCACTTATGTATCGGATTGTCCCCTGTATTTTTATTAATGTTGAAAAGATTCGGGATAAGATGGTGGCCGTTAATGATGCGGAGACTAATTGGATGCCCAACCATATAAAGGATGGGCGCTTCGGGATGTGGTTGAAAGATGCGCGGGACTGGTGTGTTAGTCGGAACCGCTATTGGGGAACGCCGATTCCCCTTTGGAGGTCAGATGACGGCGACATCATTTGTATTGGGTCCGTCGAAGAATTACAGTGGGAATGTGAAAATCAGATAACTGACATTCATCGCCATCATGTAGATGGGATTGAGATTCGCCGGAATGGGAAAGTGTATCGCCGGATTGAGGAAGTGTTCGATTGCTGGTTTGAGAGTGGAAGTGTCCCATTTATTAATGAGAAATACCCAGCAGATTTCATTGCGGAGGGGCTTGACCAAACGCGGGGCTGGTTTTACACACTGATGGTCTTGGGGGTCGCACTGACGGGAAAGAGTCCGTATAAGAATGTTATCGTGAATGGGTTGGTATTGGCGGAGGACGGTGAGAAGATGAGCAAATCTAAGAAGAACTTCGAGGACCCGAATGTTATTATTGATAGACATGGTGCGGACGCATTGCGCCTTTATTTAATAAGCAACGGTGTCGTTCGCGGAGAGTCGATGAAATTCAAGGAAGATGGAATCAAGCTGATTACTCAGAGTCTCCACATATATTCGCATAACACTCTCATTTTTCTGAAACAGATGATTCCATTATATGCTCAGAAATATGGGGAGAAATTTCATTTCTTCGAGGGAGTCCCACACACTTCCAATTTGATGGACCTGATGCTCCTGAAATATTTGAGCGATTTCATTGCGTCAATTCATCGGGAGATGGAGGCCTACAATTTGTTTCCGATTGTTCGCAATATGGTGGGATTTATTAATCAGTTGAGCAAGACATACTTGAATATGAATAAGATGCGATTAAAGTCGATGATTACGCAGATTGATGCATTGGAGAGCTTGAATGTGCTGTTTTATGTATTTCGGATGTATTCGCTGATGATTGCGCCATTTGCTCCATTTATGGCCGAGTATTTTTGGAAAGAGTTGGTCCTTTTGAAGTGCGGTGTGAGCGGAAATGAATATAAATTTGAATCTGTCCATTTGGAGACATTACCGAGGAAGCTGGATATTGCAAGCACTTATTTGGGACAAGAGGGGTTCGAGTTTATTGAGACACTAATCGAAGCCCGTGGAGAACTCCGGAGCAAAGTTCTAAAAAGCGCGAAGAAGCCCGTTTGCAAACAGAAGATATACGTTAAAAATTGGCGGTTAGTTCCCGTCATTGAGGAATTACAGGACATTTTTCAGAAGGAGTTTAATGTAGTCGCGATTGATATGACAAGCGAGTATTTGTCGATGATAAAATATGGGTATGAGATTGTTATGGCGAATTTTGGGAAACGGTTCAAAGAGGGTGCAAAAGAGATGAAAAAGAAGATTGCGGAGTATATGACGGATGAGAATTTAGAGTTTTATATTCGAGACCGAAGTTTCTTTATTGAAGGGGTCCGTTTTGGAGAAGATGATGTCCGGATTGTTGCGAAAGTTGATGAAGCGAAAGTTAGGGAAGGAGAATATGTCCAATTTTATGAGGCGAGTGGGATAATCATTGTTAGTGATTTGACTTGGAATGAAGAGTTAGAGGGAATTTATTGGATGAAGATGATAACGCGTCATATTATGAACTTTCGGAAGGAGAAGGAGTTGGTCCCAACTGACAGAGTAGTTATAATATATAAGAATTTGGGGAAAATCGAAATAGTTGAAGAAAAAGAGGGTGAAATGGCGGATTTATTGGGAGTTAAATTGTGTAAGGTTTGCGATGGCGCTGTTGGTGGATTCATTGGGGCGACTACATTTGAAGATGATGGTGGCCATTACGAGTTTAAATTGTATTTTTCATAAAATATGTGATGTTATTTGAGTCAAGAAATATTACTAACTTTTTATCAAACATTTTTTTTGATTTAACTTTTTTTGATAAAACTATTACTAACTTTTTATCAAACATTTTTTTTGATTTAACTTTTTTTTGAAAAAAAATTATTCAACTGAAACACGAACAGTAAAAACTTTTGCGTTCAAAGGAGACACTGAATCACTGTGTGTTTTGGCTACATTGTATTCAAGATTATCACTTGTTGAACTTAATCTATTCGCAAGACCATAACCTTCCGCGATTGTGGGTCCAAGTTCAAGAGGATAAATGTTCGTAATTGGGAACGCGGTTTTATTAATCATCGGATTTCCCCACAGAAAATTTACACTAGCCATAATTTCTGGACGAGTATTATGATTTTCAACTAAAATCGCCTGAGAAGAAGATAAATTGCTGTCGTAATAAAAGGAACCGTCCGATTTTACTACGACTGTTCGTTCAGATGTAATTCCCTGAACAACTGTATCTAATTGTGTGTATAATGTATTATACTGGGATGAACCTCTCTTTGTTAAAACTAAATTTTGAGCAAGTTCAACAAAATCCGCATCCGCAAGAAGTTCGTCCACAATGAGTTTTCCACCAAGATATTTCTGACTATCTCCGGCTACCATACATTTACTAATAAACAAATTACGAATTTCTAAAAAAATAATTAAACTCAATATATTTTCACAACTACCGCGCGTCTTCTCCCGCTTTTGAGAAGCGACACTTTATGTAGTTCATCCGCCGTAAAAAACAACAGCATCCCTTTTCGCGGGTATATAGTTCTATTGTAAAAATGAAACTCTCCTCCCATAAAATCTTCGCGATATGTATTCAAATATATAATAATTGTATATCGGACTGGTTTGTTCGTATATAATCCATAAATATATTTATCGTCCATATGAACAATTTGGATGTTGTGAATCTTATGTAAATCGGATATTTTGTGTTTTATGAGCTTCTTATTATCATAGTGCCATTTCATTTCGTATCTATCTTGTGCTGTATTATTTCTGTAAATAACATCGAAATTGTTATAATTGTCCAATTGTGGAATGTTGAGTTTGTGTTTATTTTCTTTGAAAAAATCGAGGAGATTTTCTGGGGTTGAATCAGCAACGGATTCCAAACTACTGAAAAAATCGGTGGACGCGATATTTGTAATATACGGTTCAATTGATTGAACTATTGTTTTACGATGATTTAGAAGAATTTCGTCGTATTTTGATATCGATGTCATTTATTTATTTATAATATACAATAAAATAAAATCAATTTTATTCTTATAATAACATAATGACTAATTTTATTATATTTCCACATCAATTATTCGAAGATATATCCATATTAAAAAAATACAAAAACGTATATTTAATTGAACATCCCGCATTTTTTGGATATCGAGAAAAGAAGCTTATATTTAATAAAAAGAAGCTCGTTCTTCATTTGGCGTCGATGATGAATTACTATGATTATTTGAGTAAATCCTTAAAAAAGTCGATAAATCACATAAAAATCGCATCTATCCCAGAAAAGAATCGGGGGGCATTCGATTTTGTAAAAGATATTGATGGCGATATCGCCTTTTACAACCCAGTTGACCATTTCCTATTTCATCAAATTGAGACGCACTGTAAGAAAAATAAGAGGGCTTTCGAGGTTGTGGAAACCCCGAATTTCATTACATCTGAGGCCGAATTGCGCGAATATTATGCGTCAGTAAAAAAGATGAAGAAGCCATTTTTTCAAACGAGCTTCTACAAGTGGCAGAGGGACCGCCTACATATTCTACCAGACAGTAAATTATCGTATGACGCAGAAAATCGCAAACCGATTCCGAAGGGGACTAAGATTCCGGATTTTGTTTTCCCCAAGGAGACGGACTATATTAAAAGGGCGATTGCGATAGTTGAGAAGGAATTTCCGCGCAATTACGGGACATGCGATGATTTTTGGTGTCCCATTACATTCGTGGACGCCAAAAAGTGGTTAGACACCTTTATAAATGAGCGCTTGAAGAGTTTTGGGACCTACGAGGACGCCATTGTGGAGCCGGACCCCAAATATAAAAATGCGTTCCTTTTCCACTCGGGGATAAGCTCATCGTTGAATATTGGGCTACTTGACCCGAAATATGTGGTCCAGAGGATTTTAGAAAAAGGGAAGGGAGTCGCGATTAATAATATTGAGGGGTTTATCAGGCAGGTCATCGGTTGGCGCGAGTTTAGTCGCTATACTTACATCCACATCTATAAAGAAATGACAACTACGAACTATTTCAAGGCGGAAAATAGGTTGAACCGGCGCTTTTATGATGGGGCTGTAGGTTTATCTATAATGGATGCGACAATTAAAAAGGCGTTTGATACAGGATATCTCCACCATATTGAACGCTTAATGATAATCGGATGTTTAATGAATTTGATGGGGATACATCCAGATGATGTGTATGCATGGTTCATGGAATTTGCAGTTGATTCATATGATTGGGTCATGATAAACAATGTTTATTCAATGGCCCTGTATTCTGATGGGGGGCTAACAACTACGAAGGTGTATATTTCTTCTTCAAATTATGAGATGGTTCGGAAGAGTGATTATAAAAAGGGGGAATGGTGCGATATATGGGATTCACTTTATTGGAGTTTCATTGAGAAACACGCACCCAAAATGAAGAAGATGGGTCGTTTTGGAGGTATACAGGTTTCTTTTTTTGAAAGAAAGAAACCGGATGTAGTTAGGAAAATAAAAGAGACTTATAAAAAATTTATGGCGGATGTTTTTCATTTATAAAATAATTATTTTTTATCCTAAAATAGCGAAGTCGTTTTTACTCCAAACAACTCAAAACAGATGCACCAGACCATTCGCGGTTTCTTTTGTAAAGCCGGATGTAATTGAGGAATTCTGCGATTGAAGTTGAAGTCATGTTCCCGCGTTTAATTTCGCGAACGTCGCTCTCTTCATCTTTGTAATTGTAAATCTTGTGTCTCGGATTTTTCGTGATTTTGATGAGAAGTTTCTCAATCTCATCACACTTCCCTCCGTAATACATCAAATTTACCAATCGAATAGTATCTACTTCTTCCTCGCGTTGAACAACTTTCGAGATTCTTCCCTCTCGGTCTCGAACATACATCCTCCCAAATTTGGGGACTGATGGCTTGTAAATACCATTTCTTTTCCTGAAAGCGACCGACGACTTGATGCGACGACTAATAGTTTTCCTCTCCTCTTCCGCATCAATAATCCCACAAACAATCTTCTTGAAATGTAGCGGGATAGATGAAACTAATTCTTCATTAACAATGTGAATCGTATTGCGATTCACATTACAGCAATTGATGAAATGGGAGCAAAACCCTTGGAAGTCGCGCGTGATGCGGTCCGTATGTGAAAAAATGAAATGAGTGTCTTTGTTTTCAAGAAGCGCATTCATAAGTTGCGTCTGTTTTACAATATCCTTACCGGAGCAAGTTTCCTTGATAACAGATACCACATTGAAACCATTATCTTTCGCATATTTTCTTGCTTTTTGAACTTGGTCATCAAGACTGTGCTTCATTTGGTCGCTCTCGCGAGCGTAAATAACTGCTCCACTTCCGACTGACATCTTCAAAGAAGATAATCTGCTTAAAATGTCATCTTCGGGTTTCGTTGAAGTTTTTTTGATTGATACTTTGACCATTTTATATATGTTAGATATGTTATATATTTAATTTTTATAATTTTAAAAATTCAATTTTTCTTTTTAGATTTTACTTAGAATATTCATCATACACAATTTTTCCAATAAATGCGAGAAATGTGAGTGAAACAATTGACACGCGAACCATATCCTCATTCGCAAACAATTCCGATATCAAGTCATTTTCATCTTCTTTTATATACTTAGAATTAACTCCATTTTTCGAAATCCATTGGATTGTTCGCATAGTTCCAGCGTAAGCTGAACCACTATCAGATAATGTCGCATACTTGTCCAATTTTCGATAGGAAGATTCGAAGTCAGAATCGAATATGAACCCATTTTTAGGGTCATATTGCGCGAGGTCTTCCCATATCTGCTCCACTGGAACATTTCTCTCTTGTGCGATTGTTTCAACTCCTTCATATGCCTCTTTAACCATCAATCCTGTGTATGAAATTTCACGATTTCGCTTTAAACCAAATCGATGGGCCCATGTTTGCGGTTCATTTGGATATAATTCAGCCCACATTATGAGGTCGCTTGATGGAAAATTTTTTGATTTTACTCCATTTACGAGTTCTTCTTGTCTTTGAAGTCCAGTCATACTCATTTTTTATATTATATAAAAATAGATAATTTTAAATCATTTTTTACAAGTAGTGTCGCAAATAAATTCGATATGCCCGATTTAATTCATTATCCACCTTATTATTATATAAATAGTGTGCTTGATACCGTTTTAGTAATACCTCAATTATTTCAGTCCGGAATCTGTGGATTTTATCATACCATTCTCTTTCATCAACCGTTTCATCATAGTGGCCATTATCGATATCCATAACAATATCGACTAATTGGTCTGTTTTGAGGTCGGAAGCTCGTCTGAAATAATAATTTGACATATTATATTTATAACTGTTCGCGTTTTTTTAAGTTAAAAAATAGTCGTTATAGTAATATATGAATGACGATTCCTCCTCTTACAAAGTCCTATCTTTCGACGTCGGTATAAAGAATCTTGCCTACTGTAAAATTGAGTTCTCAAAAGAAACGAAATCAATCATTAGAATAGAGGAATGGGGTCTTATTAATTTGAAGTCAGACCCGTGGATTCCTGACCACAATGAAAAACGTTGTATGGCCGAAGTCAAAAGTGGCGCCGTTTGCGGAAATTGCTCAAACTCATGGATAATAAAAGACGGCGCCCGAAAGGAGTTGTGTCGTATCCATTCCAAGAATTGCGACAAGACAACTGCGGAATATTTCCCATATGAGTTGCGCGATTTGAGTTGCGCCTGCGGTGAGAAATCCCGCAAATTCCACACAAAAATAAGCGAGTCAGTCATTCGTATATTCGGCTATTGTAATAAATGCGCGAAGAAGACGACCGAACAACTGACTAAAATATGCGATTATATGAAGAGTGATGATACGAAGTTATACACGAACCTATATAATGGGTTAAATGCAATTAAGATTGAGGATGTTAATGAGGTCGTCATTGAGAACCAACCTGCATTGAAGAATCCACGAATGAAATCAATTCAAATGTTCATTTATAGCTTTTTCTTCATCGGAGGTAAAAATGGGCGTTTGAGCGATTTGAGTCAGGTCGCCTTCTTCTCAGCTACGAAAAAACTCAATCCGACAAGCATCGTCGAGGATATTTTAAAGAAGAATAAAAAGATTACGAATGAAGAACCGGCTCCGGAGCAAAAGGAGGAACCGCTATCTGAATACAAAGCCTATAAAAAGAGAAAGAATGATTCTATTTTTATTGTGAGTTGCGTTTTGGATGAGATGGATGAGTGGAAGAGGTTTTTCCTCTCTCATCCGAAGAAGGATGATTTGGCGGACTCGCTTCTTCAAGGAATCGCACAATATTGTAAGCAGTAGATGAAGTGTTTAATTCTTTATTTTAGTCTTTGAGTTAATTCCCCAACCAACCATCTTCTTGATTCTTTCGATTTCTTCCATATCTTCCTCTGGAAGCATCATTTCTCCATCCAATATTCTTTTGAGGCCCCTTTTCGTAATTTTCTTATCGCTTAACCATTGACTACCAAGAATAATCGCTAATTTTGCGTCTTCTTCTGCTTTTTTACGTGTATTCGATTCAGTGTAATCAAACTGGTCAGCCCAACCCTCGAATTTTTCACGGATAACATCATCGATATTAATTTCATCGGAGTTATATAAATCGCATAGCTGATCATATTTTTCGATTGCGAATTTCTCCACAAAGCTCTCGAAGTCCAACATTTTCCAGCTGTTCTTATTTTTCAGTGTTTTTATAATATTCTCTTTGATATTTACGACATTATGATTCTCGGGATGTTCCTCGTGATAATGGACCATTTTAATGAATTCGGGGAGACATGTTGATGGATGGCTTATTAGCTTCTCTATTTGATTGGGTGTTATATAGTTTAGATTTTCGTGTCCGTAGGCGTTAATTTGTATATTTTGTTGATGAACACTTTGGTCCAAATGTTGATTAATTTGATAACTATATGTATTCCCGATTTTCTTAGTTAGTTCAAGGACCTGATTCTCCAAATGGGAGATTCTCTCTTTATAGAGGGCCTCCTTTTGCTCGATGACTTCGTTCTTTTTTGATAAAATACTACATTTCTTGATATGTTTATTGAGATTGAATTTAGTGGAATACGTCTTTTTACAGTGTTCGCATTCCAGTAGATTAACACGGACTTGTTCTTCTTCGTTTGGGTCATCATCATCTTCTTTATATACACAATTGTGCTTACTTGTGATGTGTCGGTCGTAGTTGAATTTACGGTCGAAGGTTTTTTTACATATTGAACATTTAAACATTATTATATTATTAGAATGTTTTTTTTATATCCTTGCGCATTTGCTCCTAAATTCTTACTCATTCCAACTACCATGATATTTATGGATTATGAGCCACTACGCAAAATATGATAGTTTGACTCAATTAATATATAATTTTTTATGGTAGTGTGGAATATTCTAAAATATTATGGAATGTAAATTGAGCAATGAAAATTAATCTATATATAGATTAATGACGATATTTTCTTTGGGTAGCGCTTGTGATTTAGAGCATTTTTCAAGTTTAACTCAGGTGGGAGGTAATTCTGATTATCAGGGGATTGTTCCTATGTCTAATTCTGGAGGAGAATTTGGAAATAGTTCATATACTTGGAAAAGTGATTCTACTGCTACGATTGATATGACTACGCGCGATAGTTCTTTATTTAATGGTGTCAGCGAGGGTGGTAATTCTGGCCATGTTAACTTTGGTCCTGATGTGTGGGGTTCATCCACGGATACATATGTATCAAGAAACCCGCTTTTAAATAATAATTTAGGAGAAAGGAATGTTCAAGAAGGTAATATTATGCCAAATATGAGACCACAGTCGGCCTATATGCCCACATCAAGGACCCAATTTGTTAAAAATGAAGATGAAAATGGACGTGATATGACGGTTGTTTCCAGAAAAAAACCGAAAACAATTGTTATCCCATTGCCTCCATATGATAAAAAACGGATACAAGAGGACCAAAAGAATATGTGGATATTTATAATAATTGCATTTATTCTTGTATGTGGAGGATTGCTCTACAAGACGAAATATGCTTCGTAAATTTATTTATTATTTCTTCATTCGTTCGCCCATTTTAACGAAAATGTCGAGCGCTAATATAATAAAAATTCCGATGATTATTATTATAAAAACTTCTTTCATCGAGTAGATTCCCGAACCAGTGGATGACATATTCCCAAAATTCTCTTGAATATTTTGGCGTTGGAGTTGGGGTTCTTCATTTTCCACAAAATTGCGGTATCGTGCTTTCAGTTTCTGTTTATATTTTTCTGCTAAATTAATGTATTTTTTATATAGGAAATAGTCTTCGCATGTCATGTAATTCTCGGACGATTTGATATTTCTTTGGCGGTCAATATGTTTAATATCATTCATATTATCCTCTAAAAGGTCGAGTGCGCTATCATTATCATCGTCATCCTTGACTTCTACTGGATAAGTATAATTTCGTTTTGCTTTATCGGGGAATGATACTTGATATGGAACAATATTACTCTTTATTGTGTTTTTGATTGGATTTCCTCCGTTATAGGAAGGAAAATATTTGTCTAAATCGCTGGTTTCTTGATTATTAACTTTGGGGTATGTTCTCAAGTTTTCGGGAGGATTGGGTGGGACAGTTGATTGTTGAATGAGTGGTTGTTGATTTATTTTTTCAAAATATTTGGAGGAACTAAAATCACTTCCCCACGCTTCTTCTAATGAGCAGTATGTCATCTAATATTATTTAGAAAAAAATAAAAGGAATTAAATAATAAGTTTTTATACTTATACATATAAATATCTTTGATATTTATATCTAGATGTTTATTTATTTACAAAGTAAATAAATAAATCTTATACTATATAAAATGATGAAAATGGGGATGAATGAACTTCCTATACATATATTCGGAATATTGATATTTATCATTTACTGCTTAGTTATTTTATTGTATATATCAAAAAAATATCGGTATTTTTTTATTAATCCGATTGTTCAGTTGATATTATTGTTGATTGGTATTTTATTAGCTACACATTGTTGTTTCTTTGGTATGTTATATTTAGTCGCCTATTCATTAACATATTATTTATTATATAAAAAAGAAATATCAGAAGCATTTGATGTCGTGGAAAATACATCATTTACCCAACTTCAAATTGAAAAAGATTCATTATTAGCTGGATTGGAAAATAATGAAGACGAAGTTGGAGCAGTTTGGGCTAGTAGTGATTTAGGAATAAAGATGGGATTAAATAAAGGATGATTTTGTAATAAAAAAATAATATATTTAATATTATAATGATTGAAGGACACATTATATTCAACGCGATTCTCTATTCGATCGTAATTGCTTATATTCTTTACATTAATTTTTCGGCTTATTATCAAACTGGAACTGGCTTTTTGAAGGCACTGGTTAATTTGTTTCAGAACTGGATATTTAGAACGGTCTATTTATTGATTGTTGGATTCTTTTCGCTCGATTTATTCCCATATGGCGGTTTCGTTTTAGCAATCTTGCTAACAATCGCTTTCTTGAACACTAATATGCTTGTATATAAGAAGGATGTAGAGGAGAGCATGGCGAATAAAGATGAAAAGAAGGCTAGTTTACCTTCCGATGGAACAATTTCACAACCCGTAGTAGCACCTCCTCCTCCACAAACCGGTGCATCAACTCCAACCTATCCTTCTCCACAAACCGGCGCATCAACTCCAACCTATCCTTCTCCACAAACCGGCGCACCTACATCAACTCCAACCTATCCTTCTCCACAAACCGGCGCATCAACTCCAACCTATCCTTCTCCACAAACCGGTGCATCAACTCCAACCTATCCTTCTCCACAAACCGGCGCATCAACTCCAACATATCCTTCTCCACAAACCGGCGCACCTACATCAACTCCACAATATAATTTTCAATAAAGAATAATTTAATTCAACATAGTATAAAATGAAATCAACTAAGTAAGATTATGTATATATTTTTATTTTAATAAAATAAAAATGAATGAAAATAGTCGTATATCATCAGTGATTGTATCTGTTTTTTGTATTGGAATAATAATATTTATTTTATTTACGCAAATGGAAATAAGCACTATTAAATTAAAGTTGAAAGATGCTTCACTAATACTTATATTTATCGCGCTATTAGTATATATTAATGGTTATGAAAAATTGTTTTTAGTTTTATTATTAGTATTTGTTATTTTTTACTTCACACCAAGCGAATATACAAACAGAATAATGTCATATTTTACGCAAAAGAAATCAATATTGAAGAAAGTAAGGGTTATTGAAGAGCAAGAGCAAGAGAAAGAGCAAGAACCAGACGAAGAATATGAACAAGAGGAACAAGATGAAGACCAAGAAGAAATAGATGATAATTATGATACTGAATCACAAGCGAATACTGAAATAACAATTGACGATGATATTGAAAATGAAGATATACAAATAAATAAAATATCACAAAATAATAATAATGATTGATTTATTATTACAAGCACTAGGAGTAAATAGAATATTTAATGGGGTTTCAACAATGGCGATTCAATTTGGTGGGCGGTATGTTTCAGCAGAAATCCCATCTAATATAGAACGAATATTCAGTCGCCCATTTTTTAGAAGATTATTTATTTTCTTCATTGCTTTTATTGCTTTTAGAGATATAAAAATCGCAATCTTGGCGACACTTGTCTTTATAATATTATTCAATTATTTATTAAATGATAAGAGTAAAATCTATTTAGGAAAAATATTTAGATTACAACCATTAGAAGAAATTAAAAAGGAGACCCCAATAACCGCAGTTGAATTAGAACAATCAATAAATGTTATTCGTAGATATAACCAGAGTTTAGAACAAAGGAAAATAAATGTTTCGCAGTTAAAATAATTCCTTTTGCGTGTTATTTTAAATTCTTAAATCTTAACTGTATTAATGAGTATAAAAGTATTTCAGGATAGTGATACCAATACAATTAAATACAATGATAATATGAATGTTCCCAATCAGAACATTCGAATTGTTCAGTCAAATGATAATTTAAAAAGTTCGCGGTATAATAATAGTAGTTCAATGAGACCAAAATTAAATGAGGATAGTAATCCAAAAGAAAATATGTTATTGAATGATATAAATTTACTGGGGAACCCTAAAAAGACACGGGGGATGAGTTCATCAGAGGAAGAGACCGAAAATACATATACTACTGAATCCGAAGTTATGACTGAGGAGGACAATACATCAATGACAGGAGACGCCGACCGTCTTTTAGGAAACAATCACGAAGGTGATAGTGATGAAAACAACTTTGACCCATTTAATAATGAAGAATCATCCGGTTCATCCGGAAGTGGAGGCGACGAAACGAGCAATGAAGGAACAAATACTACAAGTCAGAGTGGAGAAGAAACTAACACGACCGCTTCATCAAGGCGACGCCCTCCTCAACGCCAGAAGACAATTGATGAAATTAATCAGGAAAAACAGGAAATGCTTTATCGTTTAGAGCGATTTGAGCAAAATGGATTTAAGGCGAGTCGGAAGTTCAATATGACATCGAATTATGATGATATTAAGTTTGAGTATGAGAGGATTAAGAAGCAGAGGGATGTAGATAAGAGCATTAAATTCCAGAGGAAGATTCTTATGGCGGTTTGCAGTGGTGTTGAGTTCTTAAACGGAAAGTTTGACCCCCTCAATGTTAAGCTGGATGGATGGTCCGAGTCTATTTACGAGAATTTACAGGAGTATGATGAAGTGTTCGAGGACTTACATGAAAAATACAAAGAGAAAGTGAAAGTTGCTCCGGAGTTAAAGTTGCTTATGATGGTTGGTGGAAGTGCATTTATGTTTCATTTGACGAACTCGCTGTTTAAGAGTAAAATGCCCGGGCTTGGTGATATCCTTCAACAAAATCCGGAGTTGGCTCGCAATGTCCAGCAGGCGGCGATGAACAGTATGAAGCAGACTGAGGCGAAGAGTGGGAATAGCGACCCGCTGTTCGGGATGATGATGAATCAGGCGCAGGGGATGATGAATAAGAGGGCTGGGAATGCTGGACCACGAGAAATGCGTGGGCCAAGTGGAGTAGATGATATTTTAGCGATGGTAAATAACCAGAACTCCCAGAGATCACAGGCTCCACAATCAAAGCAAGAGGATACAATTAGCAGTGTATCATCACAGGAATCGACGAAGAAGCGCATTAAAATTAAGAAACCTTCTGGTAATGGGAACGGTAAATTCGTTTTGAATCTTCAATAAATATATATATAAAATTATGGGAGATATTTTTATATCAATTGCATGTTATAGAGATTCCCAAGTCATTCCAACAGTTGAAAACGCATATAAGAATGCGAAACATAAGAACCGCCTTTTTTTCGGGGTTTATGCTCAATTGGCGGATAAGGACGTGGAATTGAAATTTGATTGTCCAGCGACGCAGGTCCGCATGTTGGTTCATCCACACACAAATGCGCGGGGGCCGGTGTATGCGCGGTATATTATTTATAACCGGCTTTATCAAAATGAGGAGTTCTATCTTCAAATTGATAGCCACACACGTTTTGTTCAGGACTGGGATGAACAGCTCGTTTGTATGTTGCGGTCGCTTAGTGAAAATGCGGTCATTAGCACTTATCCAGTGGGATACAGCTTGAAAACGGACCAACTCATGAAGACTGATAAAGTGAATGTTGTCAAATTGAAAAAAATACGGAATGGTGTTCCCGTCTTTTATTCGGTCCCTGTTAGATTGGAGCGCCCAGAAAAGAATCTTTTTTGGGCGGCCGGATTCAGTTTTTGTTATGGAGCCGTTTTTAAACGGGTTCCGTTTGACCCCCACTTGAAAAACATTTTTTGGGGCGAAGAATTTCTGATGGCGTTGCGCTTTTATACGAGTGGGATAGAAGTTTATACGCCGGATAGAAATATAGTTTATACTCTTTGGGACCGCAACTATCGCCCGACATTTTGGGAACTGCGGAATATCGACCCGAAAAAATTCGACGCCCACGGCCTGATTAGTTTTTTGCGCCTTTGTAAAATCGCGGGGTTTTATAATTCACGGATTGCGGAGGAGCGGGTATTCAAGGACCTTCAAATATATGGGATTGGGAAAAAGAGGGGGGTGGATGAATTTTTGGAAGTGAGTGGGATAAAAGAGATGACAAAGGACGTGGTCTATTCAAATCACGTTCGGGAGTTCATTGATAAAATTTAGGTCGCGATTACTTTTATCTAAAAATTAAAAATTATTTTATTGTAATATATGGAAGGTATTATTCAATTGAAAAATATAATAGAAAAATATTTAGAAAGAGGATATAGAGATGATAAGGAAATATCGCTGACCGATTGCTATCTTTTCTTTTTGTTTTTTTTACAGCGGTGTCAGTTAGTTTGTAATTTGTTGCGCTTGCTTAATGTGGAAATGAACGACTTATTCGCATTTTCGATAAAGTATTGTATAATGTATGAGAACGACTTTTCAAAAGTAATCCGGAAAATGTATAGTTTCAAGAGGGAATTTGATAATGAGGAGATAATTGTGGAGATTCTGAAATTTATTAAATCGACTGAGGTCGTTCAGGAGAAATCGACGAAGTTGGTGGGGAAATTTGTGGCGGAACATAAGACGCGACTCAAAGGAATATTGAACAAGTTCGGTTCAATAAAAGGGATGATGGACCAATATGACCAGAGTTTAATAAATGATAGCGACGTGTTTGCTTGTATTGAGGACAATCTGGTTATTCAAACGAAGAAGGATAAAGTTAGTCGGGAGATTGTTATGATTGAAGAGGAGTGGCGGATGTTTGATAAAAAAGGGAACATACTTTATTCGATACTGCGAGAGTGGTATAAAATATAATATTATTTATAATTATGGAAGTAAGAAGAGTTGAAGGAACTGATTTAGTCGAAAATTGTGTTTATAATATTTATCAAACAGATAGAAATGTTAATGTTGGAGTATGTTTAGTTATATCTGAAAATAACAGAAATAACAGAAATAACATAAAATTAAGAAAATTAATCGGAAATAATGAATTATCTTTAAATAAATCTGAAATATATGGAAAAAGACCAGTTGATTTAACTGGTGCTAATTTACGTGGTGCTGATTTACGTGGTGCTTATTTAAGTGATGCGAATTTAACTGGTGCTGATTTAAATAATGCGAATTTAACTGGTGCTGATTTAAATAATGCGAATTTAACTGGTGCTGTTTTAACTGACTCTAATTTTTTAGGTGCTGTTTTAAGAGGTGCTGTTTTAAGATGTGCTAATTTAAGAGGTGCTAATTTAACTCGTGTTAATTTATATTTAAGTAATTTAACTGATGCTAATTTAATTGGTGTGATTTTAACTGATTCTGAATTACCTGATGCTGATTTAACTGATGCAATTATATCAAGAAATTCATTATCTCAATACCAAATAGATAATATTTTTGGACGACCAAAATATATAGAAGACCTAAGTGAAGAAGAAATAAGACAAGAACAACGAAGACAAGAACAACGAAGACAAGAACTACTTGGGCAACAAATAAGAAATTTAAACAATAACAGCAACAGCAACAATTATATCTCACAACTACAAAGATTATCAAATCAAGAACTAGTGGAACTCGTAATAAGACGACCAATACAAAACAGAAACAATTACAATCATTATATATCAGAAGTACGAAGATTACCACGTGAACAGCTGATCCGATTATTAACACTACGACAACAACGAGCAATACAAGGACCACCTGTTCAACGAGTATTATCATTTAATAATATACCACCACAAAATCAACAAATACAAAGAGAAACACCAATCACAATTCCAGAAAATTTACTAAATCCAGTAAAAAATTCAAATAATTCTTGTCCAAATTTTAATGGATTATATGAGTTTATTATGAGGCAAAATTTATCTGGAATATTTTTTTTTTATATATGAAGGCTCAAATCGTCGTGTAATTGATTATGGTGGACCAAAAAGAGATGTTTTTGATAAAATACTTCCTGTTTATACAAAAAAATTTTTTAAAGAAATTGAAGATAATGAAAATTATGTAATACTTAGGGAAGGTGTAGATATGGATACTCTTATTCGAGAAACAGAACAATTAATATTATTAGCAAAAGCTTCTGAAACAAAGATATTTTTAAAAATTGACCCGATATTATTATCTTTATTAAAAGGTAATCAATTTACATATTTTAATAATAATAAAAGAAATAGTTTTAGTAATTTATATATGAAATTTAATCAATATATTGAATATAGTAATAATAATAATCAATTATTAAAAAATAATACGAATAATCGCAACTTAATAGAAACTTTAAAAAATGAAGAATTAAAAAATGAAGAAATAATAAAAACACTTAAACAAGAAATTCGATTTCGAAGATTTGCTATAACATGTGGTTTTACTAATATGGAAGAATTTAATAAAATGGCACAATTTATACGTAAATTCTATTATAGACGAAAATCTTTTATTACTTGTGAATTGAAGTTTGACGTAGAAACTTTTGTAAAAAGAATTAAACTTTTTAAAAAAATATATATAAATCAAGTTAATTATTATCTAGAACCAATTCCACTGGAACAATATGTTAGATTATCTCAAAATAATGAAAGTATTCTTATACTAAATAGTTCAAATGATATTATTATGAATTATCCATATTTAATTCCATTCCTTAATTTTATTTTTGGACCTGAAAGTTCAGATGATGATAGAAAATTATTTGTTAAATATATTTCTGGTACTTCATCATATACTGGTGAATTAAAAATATATTTATCATCTCTTACACGTGTTCAAGCTGGACGACCATTTCATCCTACAACATGTGAGAAATATTTAGAATTATTTATAGATCGTGATCAAAATAGACATCGTATTACAGTTGATGCTATTAAATTACAATTAAATAAAGATACTGGATTTGGAAGAGAATAATTATTCAATCACTCAAATCGCTTAATCAAAAAAGCTAAACTTATTTTTCCTCATCTCCATAGCCAACCGCGACATTCCCGATTTGCGCGATGGAATAAACTCCTCTGCTCCAAGTATAAAATAAAAATCCCGCAAACATTCATAAACTTGCTTGTATTTATCCTTGGAGCCGTAATGTAGATTACCAATGTTTGCGAGTGGAACTGTGTTTTGAACAATTGTTATGTCCGCCAGTAATTCAGACGCTATGAGGTTCCTCGCGGTCGAATCATCAGTTGCCAAATAAAACGTCTTTATTCCCGTTTTATTTATTGTTTCCTTGATTTTATCGATAAACTCATTGATGTCATGTTTCATGTCCGTATTTCTGAAATGACCGGCGATGTATTTTTCTGCGATTTTGGTTTCTTTATTCAAATCATCTTTTATTTGTTGAACCACTTTTATAGTTTTCATTTGGAGGTTCCCATGGGCTCCTCCGTAAATTATAACGTCATTTTCGGTTCCCCAATCAACTGCTGATATATTTTGCTCCCCAATGAAATATTGGCCGTTTATATATTTCGCTGGGGTCCTTCTTATTTCATCGCCGACTGGACATTCATCATCGTAATTATCAGAATAGTTAAGAGAAGAGTCATCAATGAAAAAAATGCGACTGAAATCCATCATAAAAGCGCTGTGATTTGCGCAATCGACAATGAGTTTCCGATTCGTCTCTTTCGCCTTTTGAATACAAAAATGGATTCCTTTTAGCATATGGACGAGACCGCCACTTGCTTTGTAAATAATATATTTGGACATATTATTTAAAATGTTATTTAATTCGCTAAAAAACCCTAATTATTTCAACTTTGAAAAAACATTCGTTTTCGGAATGAAATCGTTAATTGCGCGAAATTTCTGGTCCTGAATTTGCTTCTTCTTACTCTCCTTTGGTTCCCCCTTGAAATGAATCGTGAAATTATCATCATTTGCGGGGGAGTCCGTCGTCCCCATATTTAAATTGATAATTTTTTTAGCGGTTGGTTTTCGGTTTGAGAAAACCCCTAAACTTTCCCCTGTGTGTGGCGTTTTCATATCGAATAGTGTCGGTGAATTCTTGGGCTTGTTTTCAATCGCCAACATATTGAGAGTCCCGCGATCGTTCTCGATATGAAGCATCGATTCAAAGTCAGTTTTCCCCCATATTATTTGGAGACAATTCGGATAAAAATATTTGATATTAAAACCGTTCTGTTTTAGCCGGAAAATGACGTATTGGATACAATTCGCAAAATTATATGTGGGCTTTCCAACAATGAAATCTGGAACAATAAAAATACTAAATGGTTCATCTCTTAATACGGATGTCTGTATGCGATGAAAACACATTTCCAGAACATCCTCATATATTTTTAGACGGCCCTTCTCCCGCTCATGGATAAACTTTTTTATTTCATTAACATTATACATAATTTTATGATTTATTTTTTTTTCGTAATTCCATCGAAAAAAAAGTGATATACAATTTAATGAAAATACCGAAAATTAAAAAATTAATTCTGTCCGGCGGGGGGATAAAAGGGATTGCGATTGCTTCAGCATTGGAAACCCTTGACGACAAAATCCAGCTCTTTTCAACCGTCCGAGAAATTATTGGGTCATCCATCGGGGCCTATATCGCATTTTTCATCTGTATTGGCGTCAGTTTAAGAAAGATTCGCGTCATCTTCGAAAATATCCGTTTAGACCAGTTTCAAGAGTTCGATATGAAAATGTTCATCTCTAAGTTCGGTTTTGACGAAGGTAATAAAATGATGAAATTTGTTAAGGCTATTATTCAAACACAGGGTGTCGACCCCAATATTACATTCCGACAATTAAAGAAAATATCGAAATATCGTTTGATTATAACTGCCAGTAATATTTCGAGGTCGGCCCCAAAGTATTTCTCCGCAAAAGAAACGCCAGATTTTTCAGTTCTTACCGCCCTTCGTATTTCGGGAGGTTATCCATTCGCATTCACTCCAATTGAAATAGACGGCGAACTCTACTCTGATGGAGCGATTATTTCACCAATCGCAACAAATGTTATTACAAAGAAAGACCGCAAACGGACATTGGCGATTCTTTGTAGTCGCCCAACCAGTCAAACTAACATAGAATCAATATATCAATATATTCTCAACGTAATATATTGTATTGTGGATGGATTAACAGAACAACTCGCTAAACAGTTAAAGCATAAGGTCATCATTCAATCAACCGTCCCATCAATGAAATTTAATATAACTGAGGAAGAATGTGTCCTATTAGAAAAAACAGGGGAAGACAGCGCAAAGGAATGGTTATCTAATTATCAGTTATCAGAAAGGAATGTCTCAATTGCTTCCGCGGTTCTTGGTCCATCATAATCTACATATTTGTCATCTTTGGGATTCTTATATAATCGAAGAGTTGGAAATCCTTGAACTCCAGCCTTTGAAGCAAATTCCTTATGGTCATCACAATTAATCATAACAACATTCTTATTTGGAATTTTCATATATTTCTTTCTGAGTTGCTCATATTCCGGTTTCATTGATTTACAATGACCACACCATGGCGCATAAAATAGAACCATTGTCGGTTTTGTAGAAGAGAACACAGTTTTGGGGTCATCATCGCCGGAATCATTTACCGATGCAGGGGTTTCCATAAGAGCATCATAATTATCAAAACTCTCATTGTTGTCCATTCTTCTAAAACGGTTTGGGTAAAAAACAGCAAAAATGATAACTGCAACGATAAAAACTCCTAAAACAACCCATAAAGCAATTTGGATTTTATTGTCGGAAGAACATGCGGACGCCATTTTCTTAGAAGCTTTCGCAAGATTAACCTTAACTTTCATATTATATAAAATAAAAAATATTTTGTTATTTCATTCATAAATTGTTTTATATTCTTTTTGGCACGGATTCGTATAGTGTCGAATAGTCGGGAATTTAGTAATTCCCAAATTTGGATTGTCATCACAATTTATTATAGCAATTCGATATTTGGGATTATCCTTATACGTCTCTCTTAACATTTGATAATCCGGTAAAAATTGAGAACAAGAACCACATTTTGAACTGTAAAAGAATGCGACTGTTGGAACAGATGAATCTAACACAGAAATTGGGTCAGGTTGAATATCATTCTTTTGAGTCAGATTTTCATATGTGTTTTCTCCGATTTTATTCGTCTGGCTCAAATAAATCACAATAAGAATAACTAAAATCCCCAATAAAACTAATAAAACAATATAAATATGATTAGAATTATCAGATGCTTTTGAAATATTCATTTTTGCTTTCATATTATATAAAATAAAATATTATAGATATTATATTATGAATGAACTCACACAATTTATAATAAATGGGCTAAAATCAATTCACGAGATTACGAATAACATTGATTTTAATAAAACGAGCGAAGATTATGTTCGCTCCCAATTGAAAATTAAAATGAATAATAAAATTAAAACCGACGAGAATTTCTTTAATTTCCTCCAAAAGAATGACAAACATTTGAAACATTTAAAAGTATTCTGTGTTGTCCCCGAAAAGGAACAAACCCTTAAAGACCATATCTCACATCATTTCAGGAATATTAACACTAAATATGACGGGGATAAGCTGTTCTACTTTTATTTTCAGATTGTCATGGTTGAACAATATTTGAACTCCAATGGGAATGACCTAAAACGCCAAGACCTCAAAATACGTTTAGAGAATTTACTGAAAAATGATTGCTTGCGTGAGCAACTTGAACACAAGCAATGTTTAAGCAAGAATCACCACAAAATTGACGTGATTGTTATGAGTGATTTAAAGAAGAATGTGAGCGATGTTTGTAATGAAGAAACCTCTAATCTTGACAAATGTATTCATCGGAATCTATATAAGAAATGAGAATAATATTGAACTTGGACTTTGTTCCAGTCATCAAGGAAAAGCATATGTTCTCATAATTATTCGCAATGTCAATAAGGACCAGTTTTCCATCAACTATTGTTGCGATTCCATCGATGTTCTCACGATATTCTGTATCGCGAGGAATAAAACACGTCGCAAATCGGTTCAAATTCTGTATTGATAAATAATCTACCTCGTGTATTCCATCAAATCTGATTGTTTTAGGAATGTCGTATAATTCAAATAAACGCGTAAAACTTATTTCAGTATTCAGACTTTTAGTATCTTTTCCTTCTGCGTTATCTTTTATTATTTTCAAATAGATTTGATATTTAAGAAAGGTTTGGTTTATCTTTTCATATAGGGTCCGCTGAGATTCATCATATTCATCGCGATTATCAACCACGATATACTCTTCTATATCTTCGTTTTTATAGAAATATTCGGCTATTGAATGTATGCCTGTATCCATTTCTGCTTCCATATTATTATAATATAAACCATAAATTTTATATTCAATTTTTACAGGAAAAGAATTGTTCCAATTTTTATCCCGAGTGTTATACCAATACCGCCAATTATTGATGAAATAAACACAATTTTAGATATTTTCATATAATTCACTTTATCCAGTTTTTTAGATTGATTTGATTTTTTTGGATGTGTTATTGGACTGTTTTTTATAGGAGAATCTCTTGGTGCTGGTTGTTTCTGATATTCATAATATTCATATCTCTTTTTTATAGGAGAATTTTTTGGAGATTGTTGTCTTGAAGAGTCTTTCTTTTTTATTGGAGAATATGTCGGTGTTGGTTGTCGTTGCGGAGAATCTTTTTTGGGAGGTTCGACTTTTCTAATAATTGGCTTATTTGCTCCACTATCAATATCAGACTGTTTTATTCGGAGACTATTGCTTATTTTGTCTGATAATTCTTGTGATATGACTAATTTTCCCATTATTTTATAATTTAAGAATATAAAAATATTTTATGATAGAAGAATAATCATGAACCAAATAAAAATAAATGTTGTAAATTCAAATATTGACCAATTTAAAAAAAACGAAGACTATGTTATAACTCTTCCAAAATTTTTAAATTGCGGGACATATGGATATGTTTTTACAACGAACTATGCTGACTATTGTGTAAAAATATTATCATTGAACCCACATTTAGATAATAGTAATGATTTAGTAGATTGTGAAGAAATTGACGTAATTGATAAAATAATTTCAACGGGAAAATCATTTGAAGTTGTTAGTTCAGAGTATTGCTACGGTAAAATAAAATATTATAATGGGGACCTTGATATTAAGTCATCAACACATATAACAATTAATAAAACTGATAATAATATTCCTCGTAAAAGTTATATAGAACATAATGATAAAGTTAAAAAGCTTGTTATATATGAAGATAATTATGTCATCATAATGCCTCGCTATTTTGACATTCGAAATACAAAAATAAAACCAGAAGAAGTATGTAAAAAAGTAATCAAATCAGTTGATGAATTATTGAGTATTGATTTGATTAATATTGATATAAAACGCGCAAATTATATGGTTGATATAAATAATAATATTAAGATGATTGATATGGGAATGATGCGTAATAAAGATAAAATGGATAAACCTTTTAAAGAGGAAGGTATTTCTTATTACACGTGGCCGATTCATCGGGTTCTAAAACATAAACAGTTGATACCGTATATGATTTCAATTTTTATGCTTGAACTAAAATTTCCACATGATGTATATGAAATCAAGAGCGATTATAATCACGTGATGATGATTATTAAGAAATTTATGGGATTAGAAGATTTACATATTATGTTCAGGGACATAATAAATAAAGCATTGACTCACGGGGTCGATTACGAGATTTTTTCAAGGACGGTCTCATTTATATAAAATTGATGGTAAAAAAGGGTTAATTTTTTAAATATATAAAATGGATCATAGATCATTAATTCAAAAATTAATCAATATGAACGGATTAACTGGTTCAGACAAAAAAATCCGTGATGAATTGAGAAGAATATACCGCTCAAAAAGAGCTATGTTTACGAAACAAACCAATTTTTTTGGGAATCATCTTTTTGTTTATGTCTTTGAAAGTGGGCTTGTTTGTCTCATCTTCCAAGACAAACAATATCTGTTTGAAAACCCATTTGGCGAACATCTGAGTGGCACTTTCCAACTTTTTGTTAAAGACGACATTGTTGTGTTGTTCTCGGGGCTTATGTTCGTGTCATTTGTTTTCGAAAAGGGTGGGTTTTCAAAAATCGAATTTAAACGATACAATGAATGGCCCTACAAGCGCTTTGTCAAAAAAAATATCATTATTCTGAGCATTGGACGCATGATTCTGTCATTTACACTGGAAAATGGAACTTTTACAATGCGCAATTACCCAATCAGACATGGAATTGATGGTGGGATTCTGACTTTTGTTGAAGGGACTCCATACTTTGTGTGTTGTATCAATCCTTGGAATTCCGCACTCATTGTGGTTTCAATCAATCTGATTACGGGCCAACAGAACACCGTTCTGAAAATGGGAGAACATGAACATTTCGATTCATTTAAAATGAATGATGATGGTTCTCTTTTGATTAACACAATTTCACTTGGCGATTATAGGTCATCAGTGGTTAACCCGCTGATAATCTACGAAACACGTGAAAGTTGGCGTCAAGATGGAGGAATCTTCTGGGACCGTGTTCGTTCTTGTTAAATCAAACACAATGTTTGATTTTTATAATTTATCAACGATTCATAGCTTGATGAAGGAATGTCAGGATACTTTTCGGGTCCCTCGCACCCATGTATTCAATTGGAGAATTTGCGCGACTATCGGAAAACTGAATCGTCGGGAACCCTTGAATTCCGTTAGCTTCTGCTATCTCATTATGTTTTAAATTGTAATCGGCATTGAACGCTGCGGTCTGAATCCCAGTTTTTTTATGAAGAGCCTCCGCAAGTGCTTCCCATAATTGAGTCATTTCTGGGCTGTGGCAATGAGGGCACCAGTGCGCATAATAGACAATAATCGTCGGCTTTCCATCAAGTGGGACAAGTTTGCGTTTTAGGTCGATAACCTTGAAATCAGACGGCTTTAATTCCTTAACATACTTAGATTCCCCATATATAAGTTTGTCATCTTTTTTGGATTTTGTGGCCTTCGTGGCTTTTTTTGCTTTTGTAGCAGGTTTTTTAGTTGCTTTTGTGGCTTTCTTCGCTTTTTTATCAACCATTATATTATAAATAATATAATAATTTTATTTTTCTAAATGGTATAATTCATTACATATTGAACCGTTTCTAAAAATGAATGCGCCATCGCGTATTTTTTCAGCTTATGAACTTCTCCCCCCTGAAATTCGAACCATTTTGGGATGAGATATTTCTTCTTGCAAACGGCGGGAGTGTGATTCATTCTCCGCCCCGTTATTTCAAGAACTTCCTTCATAAATTGCTTACACTCCTTAACTGTTTCCCCCTTCAAACGCATTCTCTTCAAGTTCGAATAAAACTGTCGATTAGCCCCGACTTGACGGATATCCTTCGGTTTCAGCTTGTATTTCTTAATCAGTTGATAAACATCATCATACTTAATGTTCTTGAATAAATCCTTCTGGTTTTTAGAAAGAAATCGGTCCAATATTTTATAAAGTTGAGACTCCTTATCATCCAATAAGCAATAATTCACTTCCTTCTTCTTCCCTAAAAATTCAATATGTATCTTGTCATCCTTTTTGCGAATATGGTCCTTCGATAATGTAAGCGCCCCATCAGTTCCATAAAGCTTCTTATACTTCTCATGACCAATTCGGAAATTACATTCATCCATTAAAACGATCGATGTAGTTATCTCATTATAATGTTTATAACAATAATCGAGTAATTTATCAACTCTTTGAATCATTTGAGTAAAATTTTTGAATTTATTCCCTTCGGCCTTCTCCAAATATTTTTTAGTGTAAAAATACTGCTTCCTTCCTGCGTTGTCAATTACACACGCGTATATTTTATCATTTAGTGGGGGATGATAAAGAATTGCTTTGGGAAATCCAAGGGCGACCTTCTGAATATTATTCGGTAAATCCCGCTCTCCAATGGGTTCCCTTTTATCATTAAAAAATTTGGACTCCTTTTTTTCTAAATTATTCAATTGGTAAAACTTCATATATTATAATATATAATAAAATATGATTGCTATTATTTTAGCTGGAGGTCTCGGAAAAAGAATGAATTCCGATTTACCAAAACCCGCACACAAGATTGATGGAAAGTCTCTCCTTCAACACGTCATCGATAAATTAGCATCATTTGAACGCATATTTATTGTATATGGTCAGAAACGCCTTGATGATTATATTGTCCCACAGAATAATATTGCATGGGTGCATCAGGACCCGCAGTTAGGGACAGGCCACGCAGTTCAAGTCGCATTCCGCGAAATAGAGAAATATTATGACGGCGTTCCAAACACTAAAATACTAATTTGTAATGGGGACGCACCTTTTATTAAGAGGGAGACCATCCGCAAAATAACTGGCGCCCAATTTGAAGCATCTCTCCTACTTTGCGATGTAGCTAATCCGCACGGATATGGAAGAATTGTATTAGAAAATCAACGGTTCAATCGAATCGTTGAAGAAAAGGACTGTGATGCGAATCAGAAGAAGATAACATTAATAAATGCTGGTCTATATTGTTTATCGTATGACCTATTGAAGAAATATATTCACCAGTTAAGCAATGAAAATGCCCAAAATGAATATTATTTACCGGATATTTTTGGAATATTAGTTAAAAATGATGAATACATTAGTAGTGTTATTATTACCGATGAAATTGAGATTTATAATATAAATACACCTGAACAATTAGAATTCGCAAATAACTACTATATGAAAATTAAATGAATCTAATTCTTATTACCTTTTGCTTAAAATTTTCATCAGTGATTGTCGCTGTTGAGCTAAGCTTGGAGGACCTTTCTTTTTAATAATAACTTCTGTTTTTGTCTCTGTTTTAACTGATTCATTATCTGTATCTGTAAATTCGCGAAATGTTTTTATTTCAGTTGGAACAGGAACATGAACCGATGCAAGTTGATTCATCCCTGATTGAATTTGTTGGAATTTTAGAAATTGCTGGAACTGTTCCATAATTTGAGGGTTCAATATATTTTGAACTGGATTTAATGTCGGTTCTAATCTTTCATCTTGTTGTTTCTTTAATAAAACAGATTTTTTCTTTGATTCTTCTTGAAGACGTTTATTTCGGTCCTTCTCTTGTTGTTCCTTCTCTTTTCGTTCTTTTTCAAGTTTTTCATTCATAAACATTTTAGATAAATGTGGTTGCTTTTTGAAAATCTTCATCATTTTTTCTTCATGTTCAATGTTTATCTTTGAACTTACAATACTTGCAAGTTCTGACTGAGTATCTTCTTTTACGCTATCATCATCTAAACGTTCATCATCAAAATCGATATTCTCATTTGTTCTATAAAGCTGTCTCCACATGACTTTATATTGAATCTTATATTGACTTCTAATAAATCGGTTCTCTTTATATTTATATACAACCTTCGTTCGTTGATTTTTCTCCGGAGTCTTCGTATAAATAAAATCATCAATCATATTATCAGGAACCCGATATTCATTAAACTTAGTTGGGAGGAATGATTCTAAAAATGCGTTCCACATTAGGTTCAATACGATATTCCTATCAACATCACCCAATTTATTAGGAGGCCACCAAGATGTATTATTCACATCAATAATATATATCCTTCCATCTTCATGAGAACGCAAAACATCAATTTCTCCCATTTCTAAGCCAATATAACGACAATAAGTAATAATTTTATGACATTCCTGCTCAGTAAGATATTTAAGTGGATTTACAATCTGAATTGAACGATTCTTCGATGTGAATCTGAGACCGCGATTTCGCGTCTTAAAAAGAACACACGGAATAATTCCACCAACAATTGGAATACGTAATTCATAAAGAGTATTTGGGTCCTTCTTATCAGTATAATCAATAATTTGCTGGTAAGAGTGGTCCTTAAATATATCATTCGCATCGATAGGGCATTTCAAGAAAAAACAGGATTTTGTTCCATTTCCATTATGCTTACTAATACAATATCCTTTAAAAGTAGATGGGTCCACTTTGTATCCATATCCAAAATGTCGTTCGAATGATTCCGCAATGAAACCTTTTGCAGTATCAACCAAAAACAAATTAATCAGCTTAATTTTTTTACCATTCTGTTTAAGTTTTGGGGTTTGCTTATTAATGTCCATACGAGGGTCCCAGTATATTCCAACATCATATTTACCATTGAGTTTATTACTTATTTCCACGCCAGCTTTACGAAGCATGTAATAAGTTGTAGATTTTTGAAAATGTGGATAGTTTCCATAGATATATACTTTTAGGGGAGTTAGATTCTTTTCAAGTGTAATTGGTTTAACTCCTCCAAAATAACAGAAGTCTTTCTTTTCACGTGGATTTTCTAACTCATACTCTCTTTCATCTACTAATGTTAATAACTGACGCGCTTTGATTAAATTTTCTGATGGGATTTCCACCGATTTATTTTGTTTTTGAGATTGTTTTTCCTTTTGAATTGATTTTTCATCCTTAACAGACCTCTCATCCTGAACACTTTTCACTATTTTTTTTGACAATATTTCATTTTTTTCCTCGATATTTCCTAAATCTTCATTAAATGTAGATTCACTTGATATTGAATTTTCCGAAGATTCGTCCATAAAAATAAAAATATATAATTTTCTAAATTATTACGTAAAAAATAAAAAATAATTTTGCTATAAAATTATAAATGAAATGTTGTTATATAAGTATTCTAACAACCGATAATTATTTAAATGGAGCCCTCGTTTTATGGAAATCTCTGATGAGCACATCTCCTAAATATCCTTTCTCTCTTTTAGTAAGTCCAATTTTATCACAAGAAACATTAGACACACTTAAAAAGCACGGGATTAATACAATTGAAATTGTCCCAATTAAAAACCCAATTTTAGATGACCCAAAAGACAGGCGTTATTATAATTATAGCAAACTAAACATGTGGAACATGACACAATACGATAAAGTCGTTTATTTAGATGCAGATATGGTTGTATTACATAATATAGATGAGTTATTCGAAAAGAAGAATATGTCTGCTGTTAATGCGGGTGGGTGGATTAAAAAAGACTGGGTCCAACTAAACTCCGGCCTTTTAGTTCTTGAACCGAATAGTCTCGTTTTTGAAAATATGAAATCAAAAGTTGGGCATATTGAGAAAGAGAAGGGAAAGGGAGACCAAGCATTCTTACATCAATATTACCACGACTGGCCTTCTAAAACAGAACTACATTTACCCCATATTTACAATGTCTTTGATAGTCATATTGGGGCTTATCGGAAGAACTTTGGTTATTACATCGATGAAGTCCAAGGAAAAGAGTATGACTTCAAGAGAATTAAAGTTATTCACTATATTGGACAGATTAAACCATGGGATTCAATTGAAGCAATTGAGAATTCCATAAAGACTGATGATGAAACTCACGCAAACAAAATCTGGGTCAAACATTTCCGGAAGTTATAATTTTTTAGCATAAAAGTATCTTTTCATTATTTAAATAATGAAGAGTTTCCCAGCATTATATGGAACATCAAAGACTGATAAGACGAAGAAGTGGCTCATTTCAGTAAAAATGAATCCTGATAAAACTGCAACGATAATTACTGAAAATGGATATGTAGATGGGAAAATGAACGTTAGTCATCGCGTGATAAAAACCGGTAAAAATATCGGGAAGGCGAATGAAACAACCGTTCTTGAACAGGCTATCCAAGAGGCCGAAAAGAAATATAATGATAAAATTGAGAAAGAAGGCTATTCAACGGATCCAGACCATATTGAAATAAAAGTTTTTCCGATGTTGGCGAATAAATTCGACCCGAAGAAGAAAAAGTCCAGCATTAATTTTCCTTGCTTTGTCCAACCAAAATTGGATGGATTGAGATGTATGACTTCAAATAAGAAGGCACCCGTTATGAAAAGTCGGGCGGGGTTGGAGTTTAAGCAGATACCGCATCTAATTGAAGAAGCTAAAAAGTTTTTGGAAGTTGCAGATGGGCTTGGGCACGGCTCAATTTATATTGACGGCGAATTATACACGGATAAGATACCATTTGAAGAATTATCTGGATGTATTCGAATGGAGGATGAGTCGGACCCTGAAAAGGAGGCCAAGCTCAAATTGATTGAATATCACATCTATGATTTATATTGCGCAGATAATCCGGAAATGGATTACGAAAACCGTAAGAAACTCATCGATTCCATTTTCAAAAAGAAGAAGTTTAGTCATTTGAAGAATGTGGAAACTGACGATTGTAAGAATAAAGAGGATGTCGAAGATTTTCATACGAGTTTCATTGAGAAAGGATATGAGGGATGTATGTTGCGGAATAAGCTGGGTGCGTATCTATTACGCTATCGGAGCAATGACTTATTAAAGTATAAGAAGTTTGAGGATGGTGAATTCGAAGTTTGCGGATATGAAGAGGCGAATGGAGAAGACGCGGGGACTATTATTTGGGAATGTTATTATGTTAATAGCGAAGGAAAGAAGGAAAAGTTTAAGGTGCGACCAAAAGGCTCGCGAGAATTCAGGAGAGAATTATTTGAAAACGCGAAGAAGAGTTTCAAAAAGATGTATTTGGGACAATTACTAACTGTCCGGTTTCAAGAGATTAGTAAGGACGGTTGTCCCCGTTTTCCTGTGGGAATTGGCATTCGTCATGATATTTGAATTATTTATCAAAATATACATTAACAGTTGCTCCGATTGGATTATTAATTCTGAATGTCTTGTTAGTAGTTCTGTTGCGATATACATTTCCTCGGATTGAATAATTCTGCTGACAATCCATACAATAAAAGTTGAGGACCTGTTCGGAATTATTTAAGATATTAATCGTTAGATTTGTTTTGAGGGCTCGGTTTTCAAGGAATATAAAGGCTTTTCCAGTATTATTCAAATTAATAGTTGAAATTGTTGAATCTAATTCTCTTGGATAGAATGACCATTGTTTTTTAATTGGGCGATTATATTCATATTTGATGGGTTGGAGATTGTAATAAGTAAACCATTGATTTGTCAGATAGAAATTAACTGCGTCATTATTACTACCGAATGTAATTGTTTGATTTTTTCCGACAATCATTGCGGATTGTCCTTGTTGGTCGGATGTTGGGTTGATTACATTTACTCCATATGTGCTGATGTATTGAGCCGGAATTTGAGTGATATTATACAACCAACGGAGAGCAAGAGCATCTAATGGCAATATTGTTTGAGGATAACCAGTTAAATTTGTTGAAAAATCATAATTTTCTGGAAGAAAAAATTCAGTATCAATATATGTCATAATTGTGTTAAAAACAGTATTTTGTATATATCCAGCAATTGCTGGATAATAAAATGATTCATTAAAAGCAATTGCTGGCATAATTGTAGAACCAACTCCATTATCATGAGGATGAGCTAATCCAAATCCATGACCCCATTCATGAATCATTGTTTCATACATATATCCTCCTTCTTTAATATTTTCAGTATTTAAATAAGAATCATTTATAAAATAAACAACTTTATTATTGACAAATATTGAGTTTGTCATTATATAATATGGACCATAACATCTACCAAATACATAATTCATATTATTTAATAAAACACAAACAATGTCGCAATTTTCATAATTATCTATAACTGTTGAAGATGTTCCAGTAAAACTTGTATATATATCTAATGCTTTTTTACATTGTGTCTTTTGCTCAGGAGACCAATTTCTCGAAAATGTTGAATATCTTGTTAGTTCTCTTTTAATTGCTGGATTTACTGTTGGTGGTTCATCTGGGTTATCATCTTCTGTCCAGAAATAAACCTTGAAGTTTGAAATTTGTGATAAATCAAACGCATAAGTTCCAGTAATTGATGAACAATATGGATTATGAGGAACTGGTTTGATAATAACCTGACTTGGAAAGATTGATTTATCATTTGATTTTAAATTATTGTCTATAATATATTGTTGTATTTCCAATTCATCTTCACTTGTGTTTCCGCAATGACATTTTGGTTTTTCAGGGTTTACTTCTTTTTTATTTTCAATTGCTTCTAATGACCGATTATTAATATTTCTGGTAATTGTAGTTTCATTAAAATAAATATTAACTGGCTTACTATTTGGATTATTGATTGTAATTGTTTTACCAGTTGCTTTATTACGAATTACAATATTACCAGTGATTGAATATTTTGCTTCTGAATCCATAATATACAAGAAAAGCTCTTGAAATTCACTTACGCTAATTAAATTAATTGTTAGATTTGTAGTAAGGGCACGATTCTCAATAAAAATAGAAGCCCATTCATTTTCTAAATTCAATACTGAAATAGTTGCATCAATATCTTTTGTATAAAACGAATAGTAATTTTGAAGATTACGAATATATTCAAATCTAAGATAATTCAAATTATTAAATGTTATATACTGGTTTGAAAAATAAAATGCAATATCTACGCATCTCGAACCGAATGTAATCGTTTGATTTCTTCCAACAATCATCCGAGAATGATATATATTATTGATCCCTTCATTAATTAATTGAACTCCATACGTGCTTATATAAGGAGCAGGGACTTGTTCAACATTATATAACCATCTAAGACCGAGAGCATCAAGGGGCATAATTGTCTCAGGATAACCCCATCTATTAATAAGATAATATGTAGAATAATTTTCAGGAAGAAAATATTTGTCCCAATTATATGTCATAACTGTATTGAAAATATTATTTTGAATGTATCCTCCAATTGATTGATAATTTCTTGGTTCTGTTTGTAAAACACCCGGCATTATAGGCGAACCGATTGAGACAATCGCATCGTCTCCAGCACTATCATCATGAGGATGAGCAAATCCGAATCCATGGCCCCATTCATGAATCATTATATAATACATAAATGTTCCTTCATCAAGATTATTTTCAAATAATAAATTACTATTTATAAAAAAGAGAACTTTACCATCAACGTTGAATCCGGTAATATTATTTTTAATAAAATATGGACCAAGACATAATCCCCCTAAATTAATAAAAGGAACTAAAACACAAACAATATCACTATCAGTATAATTATCTACAACAGACGATGTTGTTCCTGTAAAAGTTGTAAAAATATTTAATGATTTTAGACATTGTGTTTTTTGATATTCATTCCAACTTACAAATAGTTCTGGATTACATAATAGTGTAATTACTGTATTAATTGCTTGATTTACTGTTGGAGGTTGAGTTGGATTATCATACTCTGTCCAAAAATAAACCTTGAAGTTTGAAATTTGTGATAAATCAAACGCATATTTTCCAGTAATTGAAGCACAATATGGATTATTTGGAACATTTTTAACAATAATTTGACTTGATTGAATTGATTTATTACTTTCTACAATATCTGTGTATAA